>CEUM01026279.1_pt1 | contig 16557 bp, 15 predicted proteins | sample 356421 | NCBI WGS metagenome assembly CEUM01 (sample SAMEA2622716, study PRJEB7988) | marine metagenome | biome: marine biome (ENVO:00000447); feature: surface water layer (ENVO:00002042); material: "saline water (ENVO:00002010), including plankton (ENVO:xxxxxxxx)" | depth 5 m | reverse complement strand
TCTGTTGTAGTGAAGGGCTAGATGAATTTTGTTTCTGCATTAATTCTATTTCCAACTCTGCAAACTCGTCCATTTTTTACCCTAAATGAATACCTACAATAAAGTTTGACCCGACACCCAAAAAGCCCTTGCGACACCCATGTATGAACGGGTGTTGAGTGGGTACCCTTTGCTTGCCAATGTATCATAGAGGGGGACCCATTAGGGTAAACATGGATAAGCAAAATATTCTGGACATCTACAAGGAATACATACAAGCTTTCGAAAGTAAGGACTACCATACTATAGCGGATCTATGTAGAACGCCATTCTTTGCCTCATCGCCTTCAGGAACCACAATTTTTGGGAATAGAGAAGAGCTTTTACAAGGTTTCTCTACACTACGAAGTTCACTGGATATCGATGGATATGTTGGTAGCCAATTGAATCAACTTGATTATACGAGCGTGGCAGAAACAGCGGGAACCCTTCTCGTAGATTTTCATAGGATTAACCACGAGGGGACCCGCTATTTCCATGGAAAGGCATTGTATATCTTCCAAATGAGAGATAAAAAAACTGAGATAATCGGAATAGTAGTGTTGGATGATAACACCGCATCATCTTGGAAAGACTAAAGTCACCCTTTGATTGAGCGAAGGGAGGATTTTTTGCTGGTCTATGTTTGGATGTTAATATGCGCCTAATGCCTGTGCTATTGTCACTGCTCATGACCACTGCGTTTTTGTCCGGTTGTATCGGCAACGAGCCAGAAGTAGAGGAAGAACCAGAAGTGGTAATGGAAGACCAACGTATCTGGGTTACTGACAAATATGGGAATGAACTTTCTCTTCCTCCAATCGACATGGATTTCAAATTTTCAAACGTTGGTGAAGATGGACCTGAACCATCTATAGGAATCACTTCTAGCGGATGCATGTTTTTCATCGCAATGGAAAAGCCAATGCGCTCATGCGACTTTGGAGAATCCTGGGAAAACACTGCTGACATTACACAAGCACCTTTCACCTCTGACCCATATGGTTGGGTAGACCCAGTGACTGATAGAGTGTTCAATATTCACATGATGGGGCTTGAATCCACATGGATAGGCTGGTCAGATAATGACGGAGAATCATGGCTAGGTAACCCTCACGACTCAGGACCGATACCACTCAATGACCACATTAAATTAGCAAGCGGACCATGGGTTGATGGCTTATATGGCGGCATTGGTCAAGTAAGTCCAGCCTATGAGGAAGCAGTTTACTTCTGTTACAATAAGTTAGCAGGAATCTTCTGCCACACCTCATTCAATGGCGGAGCAACCTTCGAGGTTGGCGGCCAAATCATTGGTTTGGCAACAACCGGAGCAGGACTTCATGGGGCAATCACAAGCGCTCCTGATGGTACGGTTTACGTTACTCCTAGAGTTGCGACCCCAATGGTAATTTTCTCTAAAGATAACGGACTAACTTGGGATACCAGAGAAATGGGACAGGATGCAGGAACACCAAATCCAAGAAAGAATACAGAAGTTTCAACCGATACTGAGTCCAATGCATATCACGTTTGGACCGGGAGCGATTTCGGAATCTATCTTTCTAGGTCAACAGATTCAGGAGATACATGGGATTCTGAATCCCTTAGAATAAGTCCAATGAATGTAATATCCTCCACGTTCCCTCAAACCGATGCAGGAGATCCAGGTAGATTTGCAGTAACTTACCTTGGTAGTGAGAATGCTAGTTTACTGAATACTAGCAACATCGACGGTCAGCCATGGGATGGGAACCCGCATTATGCTCCAGGAAATACCAGTTACCACCTTTATGTGACCTACAGTTTGAATGCACTCGATGAAAATCCAACTTTTACAACAATTCGTCTTACTGACGATCCGGTTCAAGTTGGTTCAATGTGCATGAATTCAGGAGATTGTAGAGACATTGGGGGTTCCAATAGAAACCTCCTAGATTTCAATGATTTACATATTGACAGAGAAGGCAGAGTATACATCGCATTTGCTGATGGATGTACCGGGGCTTGTGCTACTGAAGCATTGAATGGTTCTGCAACAGCAGAGATGTCAAGGACAAAGACAGGCGGAGTCTACATGTTGCTAAATGGACCAAGCCTCTATGATGGTATGGAAGTAATGTCTGATCCACTGATGTGAATTTCGAATTCAAAGTTCACCTTGTCCGCACAACTTGTACAATTCTTGTACGGCTTGTTTGTAGTCAGAAACATGCTCTGAATCTTTTTCAGGGCTATCACAAATCTGTTTTCCAGCCTCTAGCATCTTTGCAACTAGCGGCGTCCAGATGCCGGCTTTGTCCCTTGCTTTTGAATCAAAGTGCCATTCTTGTCCTTGGCTTCTATTTGCAGCAACTAACCACGCCCAAGCGGCAGCTGAAAGATCAAGATTTTCCTGTCTCTTAGTCGCTAGTCTCTCTGCTTTACCCATCCCTTCTAACAATCCGTGAATAACCAAATCATTGACAAGTCCACAAGCACCATCGAGCTCACCAGATTTGTATGGGAAAGCAGATTTTTTCTTAGCTGCCTCTCTTTCAGAATCAAGCTTTTTGATGAATTCTCCGAATGCTTTGGGCTTGTCATTTTGGGATTTCCAAATTTCTTCAGCCTCTTGACCTTCTATTCCCAGAGCCTCTAATCCATTTATCCCATAATCTTCCCATAGCATCGCAAGTACATTTCCAAGGCTTGCTTTAGGATTAATTACTATTCCAGTTGAATCACGGCCCACAACTTCGCCTCGGGAGTTCAAGAAAACACTCAAATTACCATCATTGGATGCTTCTTTGAGCATGTTAGCAGCCATGGTCCTTTCATCCATTGACCCATTCAAATCCGAAAGGAATTCAAAGATTGAATTCACATCTTTTCCATCATTCCAAACTCCATCGATCATTATGCCGGAATTGATTGAAGACTGAACGCCTCCCATTATTGCCGCTGTAAGATGTCCTTCATTGAGCGTTAGACCTTGGAATGCATCAAGTGCTTTTGCAACCGAATCCTTTCCTTCCTGAGGGATATCCTCTTCCCAACCTTCGGGCGCGTAAACTGCAGTCATTTTCAATACTCTAGGTAGGATTGGAGGCAGCATCGACAAAGCAAGATGATGAACGAACGCCTTGTCCTTTTCCTTAGCAGTACTCAGTTTGTCGAATCCAATTCCTACCAAGTGCCCGTGATTAAATTCAAGTCTTAGGTAACCCGTCTTATCGAATTCAGAGTTGTATACTTTATTCGCCTCTACATCCTCAGTGTGGAAAACTTTCACTCCATCAATCTCTTTCGTTGAAAAATCAAACCTAGATCTGTCTAAGACATCTTCTAGCCAACCTTCGGGTGGAGTTGGGTCTTTACCGGTACATACGAAGCCATCTTTCCATGAAAAGAAGAAGATACCTCGTTTAGCATGGTCTTCCCAAGGAAGCAATCTCAAAGTGATGTGTCCATGATTCTGTATTCCTGCTTGGTAACCCTGATTCCCATCGCCTCTGCGAATGAAAGAAGCCTTTCCAAAGGCTGCTGATTTGAATTGTTGGACCACCTGGAATTCTTCATCATGAGCCGCATGCAGCGAACCTGCCCATGCTTTGGACAAGTGATCGGCATTTCTAGCAACCATTTTCTTAGCAAGCCATGCAACATCATTTTTTCTTGAATTCACCTTTGCGATTTCATCAAATGATTTTTGCAACGGGTGCTTTCTCAATCCTCTAGGAAGTTTTCCGATCATTTTTGGCACAGTTGATTGGGGATCATCCAGAAGCTTCGCTAGACTTCTCTTGATTTTAGCTTGAGTATCTTGATTAGCGTGCTTTGAGCCTCGCATGCGAACTTTCTGGCGCTTCTTACCAGGAAATTCTACTTGAGGAGCACGTGCCATCAACCCACCTAACCATGCCTATCGCCCCTCTTCTTTGATACCTTCGCAGTTTCATCTGATGCCGAGCAAAGTCAAAATAATCCCAATTCGACAGGTAGGTGATGGTCACGGTCACCTTACTTGGTATAGCACAAGACGGAGGCAGGCCACAAGCAGGGTGTGTTAAGCAATGCTGCCATGATATTGCCAGAGAAGATTGGTCTTATCCAGTATCATTAGGAATTATTGGAGATGATGGCAAAGGGCATCTAATCGAGGCATCTAGACACCTAACAGATCAACTACAAATTTGGGGAAATAATGAGATATCAAGCGTGTGGTTGACGCATGCTCATCTTGGGCATGTCGATGGATTAGGTTTATTCGGAAAAGAAACAATGGGCAAGACAGGGTTGAACTTACATCTAAGCGAATCAATGTTAAATCTAGTTCACAATAATCCATTCTGGAAAGCATTACTAGATCAAAATGTATTCATTCCAACAACTTTCGAGGATACCGATGAAATTACCTTAGACTCAGGATTTAGCATCCAAGCTGTAAAGGTTCCTCACAGGGATGAGTTGAGCGATATGCATGCCTTTTTGTTGAAAGGTGAGAAGAAAAACCTACTATTTTTGCCAGACCATGATACCTGGAAAGAGACCCTAGATTTCCATGGAGTCGATACTATCAGAGGGTTTTTGTCGAAATTCGAAGTAGATATAGCACTTATCGATGGTACATTTTGGTCTAGCAATGAGCTTTCGGGGAGGTTCCAACACGAAGTTCCCCACCCTCCAATTTCCCAAACACTTGAAATGCTAGGCTCCAAAAATGAAAGAGACCCGGACATTTTTTTCATACATTTGAATCACACAAACCCACTTTATTTCGACGGGCCTGAGCGTAAGATATTGTTGGATTCAGGATGGAAAATCGGAGTCCAAGGTTCAGTTTTTGAACTCTAAATAGACAACTTCAAGCCTCAGGGAATTCATATCCCGTTCTAGTATATTGAGTAAATTTCCAGTATGCCTGTACATCCTGTCCGTCATCATCATCATTAATCGGATTTGATCCACCATTTGCGCTAACCGTAAACTCTGCATTCCAAGTTCCGGAAATTCTAGATGTGTCTGATAATTTATTCCACAGAGCAGTGATTTCACCCTCTGTAGAATTAAAACTCGTTACGCTCCCAGTGGTATTTTCAGTTATCATTTCTAGGATTTCTTGATTCGGGATTATAGTCAATGCTACTAATTCAGTCCCACTACAATCATCCAGAGTAATTTGTTGCCCTCCGTCATCAATTGGACCATTGAGGGCATCCAATTTTGGATTTATCGTGATTTCATCGCATTCTTCAAACAAGCCACCCTCGGTCCACGAAATAATCAGTTCTATTTTGGTAACCACGGCTTCTTCCTGGTCGAACACAAATTCAAACTCAGAGGTTTCTCCTTCGTTAATCGACACAGTGTCAACATCTGACGAGAAAATGGTTTGATTCATATTCATAATCTGAACTTTGCTGCCTCCTGTAGCGTTTGGATCTGGCCCGAGAACCAGATATGTAGTCTCACTTATTGCGAAAGCAACTAGGAAGATTGCCCCAAAGGTCACCAACTTATTCTTATCAGGAATATCAAATCTTCCAAACGGACTAGTGCCTTCTTCAGACCTAAATTTAACAAGTAAAAAGTGGGCAATGAATGCAGCCCCCATTCCAGGAATGGATTCGAAAATAGCTTCATTCAATCCCAGAACTCTCCATATTATGACTGCAGATAGCGCACTTACCATCATCACAACCGCGTGAGTAGTGTCAGGTTCAAACTTCAACATTCTAAGGGTCAATAGAGGAATGAATATTCCTCCAAGACCGTAAACTGCAATCACTACCAACTCGAAAACAGAATCTCCTCCTGGGACAAATAATCCTCCAAGCGAGATAGCAGTTGCAAACGCAGCAACGCTCAACGTAATCATCTTAGTTTTCTTGTGGTCTTCTCTCCACTGTGGAGTAATATCTTCGGTGATTGCGGCAGTGCAGGCAAGAATCTGTGAGTCGGCAGTCGACATTGTTGCAGCGAAGATAGATGCTAAAATCAATCCGACAAAGAATGGACTCAGCAGTGTATTTGCTGCCTCTATTAATCCATTTTCTGGGTCAAAGTTTTCTAATCCATCAAATAAAACTCGGGCTACAAATCCAACTAGAAGCATCAAGATGAAAAACGGTGTTTGCCAGATAAAGAACCACCAAGCTGCTTGTTTCCTATCTTTATCATCGCCTAATGTCATCACTCTGGTAACAACTTGTGGCTGTCCAGCAACCCCTATGCCTCCTAAAAAGAAAGCTAAAGCCCAAAGAGTGAAACCAAATCTTGTATCTCCTCTTGATTCAAAAATTGTTGAAAAGAAATTGAATTCGTAATCCTTCGGAAATATATTTGCCAACCCCGGGTCGATTGTTCGCAAATCAGAGGTAAGACCCCCTAAACCACCAACTTCCTTCACTGCTACAACGCACAGGATAAAGCCACCAACCATCATTACAATTGATTGTATCCCGTCAGTCCAAATTGAAGCCCTAATCCCTCCTGCAAAGCAGTATGCTACTGCTAATCCAGCCCCGATTAGAATCCCTATCCAAATCGGCCAATCAAGCATTAGCTCGAGAGCTTTTCCTCCGGCAGTGAGTTGTGCCGCTGCATAAATGGACAAGAATACAACCGAAATAATGGCTGCAAGTCTTGCTTCAGGTGCGTTTGCTGCGGATGAAACCAACGAGGAAAGTGATCTAACCCCTCGTTCGCTTGCTTCTTTTTGAATAAATTTGTAAATCCAAACCCATGCTATAACCTGGCCAAGAGTGGAGGCAAAAGCAGTCCAAAATACTGAATATCCCATTTTCCATGTAAATCCGATAATTCCTACGAACATAAAGCCAGAATTCCAAGTGCTGACTGCTGACAAAGCAGCTAATGCTGGATGAACTCCTCTTCCAGCAACAAGATAGTCTTCAGTTGTGTCTTCTTTGACCCGCATGGAGGATAGTCCAACACCGGCAAATAATCCTAGGAATAGAAGAAACGAAAGTAAAACTCCAATCTCCATTCAAGCACCTCATTCAAAGCGTCTCAGCGCGACTTCTTCAACTTCACCGAGATTTGCTGGGACTACCAAGCAGTTTAATCTCCCACCTTCAAATTCTGATAACTGAGCAAATTTTGTTGAAATTATCTTCTCATTTGAACAACCCATGTCGGATGCTAAAACAACTCTAAGTTCTCCAAGCCCGCTTTCTAAAAGTTCTAGGATGGCTTTCTGTTTCATCCCCTCCAATTCATCATCCGATTGCATAAAATCCTCTGCCATATCTTCCATCTTAAGCCACATTAATTCCATGCTGTTGTAAGCGTCTTCAGGGCTCATTGGTTTTTGATTTCCAATTCCTTGTCCGGATGGGTCTAAATCTAGCAAAACAAGAGTGTGAAGTCCTTGGTATTGATTTGAGGCAATTACTTCTAGCGGAGATGTTGCGATCCAACCTCCATATGGATAGGTCAATGTGGTTGACCTGCCAAATTTATAGTTCGAAAGACCGATTGCACCGCTGAGTATTGTAGTGATTGAAATTCCATGCATTACCTTACACGTTACCCCCATTTCATTTGCTTGAAGTTGTAAATCGATGTGCGTAGTTGCTTGCAGTGGATCGCCTACAATCATTACAGCAACCAAATTTGATTTTGCTAATTCTAGTAATTCTGTAGCGTCTTCAATTTCTGGACGCATTACCTTTGTGATACTTCCAACCTGCTCTTCCAACTTATCCAATTCATCTTGGGGCCATAAGGCAGTATAAGCCTCGTAACGCCTATGGTCGGCAAGGCGAGCTGCATTGATGGCTTCTTGAGTCATCATTTCACAGCGCCCCGGGCCCATGCCAACAAGAATAATTCCAGTATCTGGCAAATCCAAATCTCGTCTGGTTAAACCCTCCGCCATGCTCAAACCCTCAACCCGCTTCGTGTAGTTCGAGCCACATGCGCCATTTGATAGTGCCGAGCAAAAAAACAGCTGAATGGCTGGATAAATTACGCTCAAGTGGATGGCTTATGGAAGGTACTGGAGTAATAAAAATTGATGATGACTTCCGTGCAATAGCACTATCTCAATCAGCCCCGGCGTCCTCTGATGATTACGAAGGATTAGAAATAATCGACATGGAAGGGAAATTACCCGGGCCTAAATCTTGGCAAAATCGATTAAGTCCAAACACCTATGAAAAAATAGGAAAATTTCTTCCTAATTCCTACGAAGTTCAAGGTGATGTTCTGATTGTAAAATTAGAACCTGAAGTTTTGGATTTTGCAGATGAAATTGGAAATGCATTTCTTGAACAATTAAATCCGGTAAGAGTTGTTTGCAGGGACGATGGGGTTCAAGGAGAATTCAGGGTTAGGAAGTTGACACCTATTGCTTTCAGAGATCATAATAATTCTACTGATACTGTGATTAGAGAACACGGTATTGGGTATCATACAAATCCAGCCAAGGCATATTTCTCTGCTAGACTTGGAACAGAGAGGCTCGAAAGTGCACATCATTGTCTTCGTTTACGCTCTGATTTGCAAAGAAATCTGGTGATTTATGATCCATATGCCGGAGTTGGCCCTAATTTGGGATTACCCATTTCTGATGGCATAGTAGATCACATCATAGCAGGAGATTTGAATCCAGCTGCAGCAGAATTGTTGGAAAAGAATTTACAAGTTTTGAAATCTAAATTTTCTAATTTTACTTACAAAGCTATTTGTGCAGATGCTCTGGAATGGCCTAACGACCCAGGCTACTGCAATAAAGCGGATGTTTTGTTTGCAAATATCCCCCATTCCACTCTTAATCACCTTCCAAAATTGCTTCCACTCCTGAAGAGGAAATCCCTAACACTTGTTAGAGGGTGGCTGATTTTAGAAAGAGAGCAGATCCAAGAATCAAAAGAAAAAATCGAATCAATGTTCAATGATTTTGGGGCTCTGATTCATGAAATTGATATCGAGGAAGCAAAAGGCTTCTCTACGACAAAATGTTTCACTCGTCTAACTATCTATTCAACCATTGAGTAGTCTTTCTTGACTCTTGTGTGGAGGTTTAATGAACACCCTCTGTTTGGAAGGAACATGGCGACTAAGGTCAAGTGCCCATGTGGAGTCACAATTGACATTGCAGGTGCTACGCCAAGAGGAGATGGAATCAAAGTGTGGTGTAGAGTCTGTGGAACCACATCAGTCCATTATATCAACAGGAAATAAATTCCCAATCAAGGTAATTTTTTCCGTTACAGTATTCGTTTAAACAGCATTTTTATCTTAGAGCATTGAATTTCAATGTGGACCTCTAATCATGAGATTAGGATGGCGCCCATTCCGGGAATTGAACCCGGGTCGCAGGAATGACAATCCTGCATGATAACCTCTACACCAAACGGGCTGTAAGCAACCCACCGTTACACAACCCATATTTAATTCGCGCTGTGTGGGCTAGACGAGGGTTATTATGGCTGAAAGGAAAACCTCCGCAGAAATTGAAAGAGAAAAAGCAACAGAGGGTGCTTTAGATAATCTTCTAGATGGTGCTTTTGCTGATGCAAATACCATGAAAAAAACAGGACCTTCATCCCCTCCCCCCGTAAAAGATCCCCTAGCCGGGGCTTTTGCTGCGATTGAAGAATCAAAACCTGAGGCTGAGCCAGAGAAAGAAGTCGAGGAAAAAACCGACATTCTACTTTCCGGGTCAACCCTATCTAAGCCAACTGGACCGCCAGGTGCACCCCCATCCAATCCCCCTGCTAAGGCTCCATCTGGTCCTCCTGGGAAACCACCATCTTCTCCTCCATCTGGGCCGCCGACAGGACCGCCGACAGGACCGCCGACAGCACCGCCGACAGGACCACCGACAGGACCTCCAACTGATGCGCCCGAAAATTCCCCAGATGAACCTGAAACTCCCTCAGAAGAGGCTATGGAATCGAATCAGAATGATGAGCAAAAAGTAGCTGAAGCAACAGCAGAAGAAACCGTAGAAGAAGCAGTACAAAACGAGCAAGAGGCTGTTGAGGAAGAGTCGCCTGAAATCGAAGAGAAACAAGATGAAACAGTAGAACCAGAAGCGGAGCCAGAAACTGCTGGAGAATCCGAGTCGAAACACGATGATCAAGTTGAACAAAAGATATCTGATGAGGAAGAAAAATCTGAGCCTGAAACACTTGAAAACGAGCCTCAACAGATTCCCCAAAATGAAAGCATGGCTGAGGAAGAGATTGCTAGATTACAAGCAGAAATTGAGAGGCTACGCACATCAATTACTGGTGCAGTTGAGATTATTGAAGAGCTTGAGGAGCCTCAACAACCCCCAGCAGTTATTCAAAACATCATAGTTCCTGACTACATAGTAGCCTCATTTTCAACTATCGGGCGTCAACTTTCAAGAGAAGGAATGGCACATGGTAGTATGGGGGGTATTGCAATGCTCCACCCGGATTCTTTAGGCGTAATGATTTCCTCTAAACACATGACAACACTATCAAGAATGGATGAGAGGTCGGTAACTGCAGGAATGCTAGGAGAAGAGCCTCCAAGAGGAGCCAGAGATGATTGGAAGGTCCTCGAAGTTCTACTGGCATCGGTTAGTTTGCTCACAGGCGGTCCCGCAGCCGTAATTCATGCAATGGGGCCATACACGACGACAGCCTCATGTGAAAAAGACCTAGTTTTGGTTAAACCGATTGATGAAATGGGTAAGAAACACATTGGCTCAGTTGTAATTGTAGACCCGGATGCAGATGACCCAGCGGAATATCTTAGGCAAGTTGCCGAAGCACTCCAGCAGGGAGGGATGCGTGCAGTTGTAATCAGAGGCTATGGAGCATATGCCGTAGGTGCTGATTTCGACCAAGCAATGTCAAACGCATCAATGCTAGAGCATAGTATGCAGATTGTGTTACTTGCAAGGCAAGCGGGTATGAAGTTCTAATTTTTGTAAGTTTCAGCGCAAACTTTCACGAAATTCTCAAACATTTCTTTACCATATTCTGAATCATTAACCTCAGGATGAAATTGGAGCCCAAAGCGATTTCCTTCTTCATTCTCCATGCCTTGTACTTCACATGAAGGGGAATGTGCTGTAATGAAGAAACCGGGTGGAACCACATGTACCTCATCATTGTGGGATTCCCATACAGTCTGAATCGACGGAGTTCCAGCAAATATTTTGCCACCACCGTCATTTAATTGAATCTCCATGGCTCCAAATTCAGCCTCGATCGATTCTCTAGCGTCTCCTCCGTAAAATCTTGCCATGAACTGATGTCCAGCACATATTCCGAGGATTGGTATGTCTAATTTCAAAAATTCTGCGCAATTTCCTAGCTCTCCTGAAAGCCCAATTCTCGCAGCTCCACCAGAAAGAATCAAACCATCCAATTCACGTAAATCACTTACTTCAGTTGTATTTTGAATAATTTGAGTATCTACTCCTAGGTACCTCAGCATTCTCCACTCTCTATGAGTCCATTGGCCTCCATTATCGACAACATCGATGACCAATTTCCTCTCGCTCATGGTAGTTGCTAGTGAAATTCGTTCATTATTTTGCCGACATTTTTCGAATTAATCGAAAATAATGGAGAAATAATAAAAAAAATACGGCGAATCGCAAAACCATGTCATTTAGACAGAAATGCTACGAGATTTCTGAAAATATGAAGTTTCAAAATTTTATCTTAATCCTAATTGTTATCACAGCATTCACTAGCGGAATCGGAACCTTTGATTATGGTGAATTATACGATCTTGCATTCATAAACGATGTACTGCTGACAATTGATGGTTTCATTCTGTACATATTCGTACTTGAATTAATCATCAGGTTGGCCGGACACGGGTTCAAATTTTTCAAAGATCCATGGAATAATTTTGATTTCATAATCATTCTAGTCTCTCTAGCACCATCTACTGGCGCTTTGAGCACATTGCGTGTTTTCAGAGTATTCAGGGCCCTGCGATTGGTATCGAGTATGCCTGAAATGCAGAGAATGACAGAAGCAATTTTGCGATCTATGAGAGGCATTGTTGCGATTACATGGCTGCTTGCGATTGTTTGGTACGTGTTTTCTGTTCTTGGTACAATGTTATTCCATGATGCAGGGCAATACGGAGAGGAATACTTTGGAAATCTAGGACTATCGATGTACACATTATTCCAGATTATGACACTTGAATCATGGTCACATGGAATTGCACGCTTAATTATTGCAGATGTTGGGTGGTGGGCTGCAGCATTTTTCGTATCATATATTATCGGAACATCGTTTACTTTCCTCAATATGTTTATCGCAGTTTTTACCAATACAATGGCTTCTATTGACTTAGAGGATGGAGATTCCTTGGGCTTTTCATCAATACTTACAGAAGTGAAGAGCGAAATGGAAGAAGTAAAGCAAATGATTAGAGATTTGAAAACTGGCGAAGAATGATTGCTAATTGAGAATTAGTATGAGAGCGGGCGCGGCAGGATTCGAACCCGCGACCTTCGGCTTAGGAGGCCGATGCAATATCCAGCTATGCTACACGCCCAAGGCAACCCAACTGCCTCCCTTTGATGAGAATTACGCTTGAGAATATCCAAGTTTAGTACCTATTTTGGCAACCTCATACAGGAATCTTTCAATCTGAATTCTTCCGATATTTGATTTACGTAGAGAAACATCTAACCTTCCCAACTGCTCGAGCAATTGGCTTAAACTCGAATCGTCAAAGTTATTTCTTGAGTTCACAATAGCATCGTGCAAATGGATAACAACATCCTCTTCATCAAGCGAGTTCTTTGACATCATTTCATCAAGCACGCCCATTGCTCCTTTCAGCACTCTTACATTTCTTTGACCCTGTTGTTCCCATCTAAATTCATTTATTCGCCCACGCAATGCCTCTTCTACAATTCTCGAAGCGGATTCCATTGAAGTCGCTTTAACCAGCTCGTGTACATTGTCGCGACTTCCAAGCAAATCTCTTCTATACAATACCTCTGAGATGAAAATCGCCCTCCTTAAATTACCAGACGCAATATGAGCAATATCTCCTGAAACGCCTTTTACTGGCTCAATTGAATGTTCTGAAAACATTTTTTCGATTGTTTTCTTGATAATTTTTTTCTCTGTTGCAGGAATCCTAAGAATTCTCATTCTGCTTCGAAGGGCATCGATCACCCTGGATGGAGCCCTTGCAGTGAAAATAAATCTTGAGGTATTTGATGAGTGCTCCATCATCCGACGTAGATAAGCTTGCCTTCGATGCCCTAAGTGATCTGCATCTTCGATGATGATTAACCTGGCAACGGGGCTCCTTTCTTGTCCATGTAACTCATGAGATTCTTTACCCGCCGGTGGAATGTCCCCTTCCTTTGCTGAAGTAAATGCAGAATCATATGCATCTAGGCTCATTGTTCCTGCCAAGGTGTCAGAGGAATCATTGCCTGATGGGCGTAAAAATTCTTCAAACTTAGCCATCGCTCCAGATTGTCGAGCAAGATCCCTTGCTTGTAAAACGTGAGTCGTTGATTGCCAACTTGGTCCTAAAACCTGTCTTGCAATTAGTTTCCACGCAGCAGTTTTTCCTATTCCTGCGGGCCCACAAATCAGCAAGTGTGGCGGATTTGCTTTGATGGATACAGATTTTATGGTGTCAATGATCGATTCAGGAAAAGCCAGTTCGGTAAATAACCGAGGCTGAAAATCCTCAAGCCAGCTTGACATGTATACCTGCCCTTACGACAGAGGTCTTTGAACAATGCGAAGCAAAATCAGACAGCGTCAACTTTCTTAGTTCCGTTTCTTCTAAGTTTCATGAAGATACGGTTTCCACATGATTTGCATGAAATACCATTTCTCTCTCTTTCAAAGGATTCAAGACTGCCACAATTTGCGCATTTGTAGTCAACTAATTCCATCATGTTGTTCACCTTCGATGTCCAGCCCAGTGGAGGACCTTTTTTGAATCTGTCCGTTTATCAAGCCTTGCAATTCTTTAGAATCCGCCGACAATTCCTGGCAGCACTCTAAGCGAAGTGTCTTGATTTAGTTCAACTTCAGCAATCTCAGTAGCACTTACAAGCGTATTGTCAACAAAGACCCACGCGCCAGCCTGTTTTGCAGTTTCTTGGATTTCCTCACGAGTCATTTCGACTACTGAGTGTCCGGTCATGTTAGCTATTTCTACAGTGAATTTTTCAACCATATTTATGTCTCCTAAAACCGAAATTCTTGAGTACATATAAATGCAAATAATCCAATTATCATTGTATTTCCAACAAAAGCACTTTTTGACTTAGTTCTAATGGTATGGACATGGGAGATATCAGAATAGAGGCAGACACGATGGGCAGCCTAGAAGTTCCTGCTGACAGATACTATGGCGCTCAGACAGCAAGGTCCCTGATCAATTTCGATATTGGAGATGATACTATGCCAAAAGGCGTAATCAGAGCATTTGGAATTTTGAAGCAAGCTGCTGCGAAAACCAATGTAGAACTGGGTCAGTTGGATGAAAAGATTGGCGATTTAATCATCCAAGCATCACAAGAGGTCCTTGAGGGCAAACTGAACGGCCATTTCCCTCTCCGAGTTTGGCAGACGGGAAGTGGGACGCAATCTAACATGAATACCAACGAAGTTATCGCTAATCGTGCAATTGAAATTGCTGGAGGGGAATTAGGAAGCAAATCTCCCGTTCATCCCAATGACCATGTTAATCGCGCTCAATCCTCAAACGACACTTTCCCCACAGCAATGCATATTTCCGCAGCCGAAGCATTAGTGCATGATTTACTACCAAGCCTAAATGCTCTTAGGGACTCGCTTCAAGCAAAATCGGTTGAGTGGTCTAGTATTGTTAAAATCGGTAGAACTCATCTTATGGATGCAGTTCCACTTACTCTAGGGCAAGAAGCAAGCGGATGGGTATCTCAATTGGATGCAAATATTTCTAGAATCAATAATTCCCTACAGGATCTGTATGATTTAGCCTTAGGAGGTACTGCGGTTGGTACGGGCTTGAACACTCATCCAGATTTCGCAATAACAGTCGCAAAAGCGATTTCAGAGAAAACAGACTTGCCCTTTAGGAGCGCAGAAAATAAATTTGCTCAGTTAGCCGCACATGACGCCATAGTTGCAGCATCAGGGGCAATGAACGTTCTTGCCACATCACTGATGAAAATTGCTAACGATGTAAGATGGTTGGGCTCGGGCCCTAGATGCGGGATTGGTGAGTTAGCGCTGCCTGCAAATGAACCTGGTTCCTCTATCATGCCAGGCAAGGTAAACCCTACTCAATCCGAAGCACTCACCATGGTTTGTTGCCAGGTGATGGGGAATCATACAGCAATTACCATAGGAGGAAGTCAAGGAAATTTTGAATTGAACGTTTTCAAGCCCATGATGATTCACAATTTCCTACATTCAGTTAGAATTTTGACAGATTCAATGCGAGCATTTAGAGAAAAATGCGTCGAAGGAATGGAACCAATCAGGGAAAATATTCAATCACATCTTGAAAATTCATTGATGCTGGTTACAGCACTAAACAATCACATAGGCTATGATAAGGCAGCAAAAATCGCTAAAAATGCTCATGAAAATGGACTTACGCTACGCCAATCAGCATTAGATCTTGGTTTGCTAACCAATGAACAATTCGATGAATGGGTGCGTCCAGAGGACATGACAAATGCCTAATTTTTCCGGCGAATTGATTATAAAATGCCCCTACTTAATTTAGGCATGCCTCAATTTGAAGTAGTAGAGTTCGAGAAGATGAAATTGTTAAGAGCAACATTGCAAGGCGAAACCGTAAGGTCGGAATCTGGTGCAATGCATTATATGTTAGGAAATATCGAAATGCAGTCCAAAATGCCTGGAATTGGAAAGATGTTCAAATCAATGGCTACTGGTGAATCAGTTTTCAGACCCACATACACTGGAACTGGACATATCTTCTTCGGACCTCCTACGTTTGGAGAGTACAACTTCTTGCAACTAAATGGAGATGCATGGATTCTTGATAGAGGGGCATATGTCGCATCTGATATCGGAATTAACGTGGATGCACACAGAAACAAAGGCTTGTCAATGATTGCAAGCGGTGAAGGAATTTTCCAAACCAAAGTAGAAGGAACAGGAATAGTTGCGTATTATTCTGATGGGCCAGTTCAAGAGATTATGCTGAATAACCAAACTCTAACAGTAGATGGAAGGTTTGCTGTTGCAAGGCAAGCAAGCCTGAATTTTGAAACAAAATTACTCGGTAAAGGCATCATGTCCAAAGTCAGTGGTGGAGAAGGCTTTGTGAACATAATTTCCGGAACCGGGAAAGTCATGCTCTCTCCAATTCCTAATTTGTATCAGGGAATTCTAGCGAGTATTAACCCGTTTAACCCAACAATGTAATCAGGATTTGAAATTCCTTAACTTGTCTCTTAGGGATTGCCTTCTTGTGATATCAATTTGATTGGTTTCTTGTTGATTGTTATTTTCAATCCTTCTAGTCAATAGATCTGCCTCCCAAGCATAGAATCGCCCGTCTTCACATCCAATCAGAACCCAT
>CEUM01025800.1_pt1 | contig 16569 bp, 7 predicted proteins | sample 356421 | NCBI WGS metagenome assembly CEUM01 (sample SAMEA2622716, study PRJEB7988) | marine metagenome | biome: marine biome (ENVO:00000447); feature: surface water layer (ENVO:00002042); material: "saline water (ENVO:00002010), including plankton (ENVO:xxxxxxxx)" | depth 5 m | reverse complement strand
ACACCCTCAATGGGTTGGTTCAGGGAGATGCCTTGCTCTTTTTTTGCCGCCCACGTCTGACCGTTAAACTCCTGAAGGCTGGTTGACAGCCCGCAGAGTCGGCTGCCTTCATCGGTACCATAGGCCACCTCTGGAAGCGGTGAATCGGGGAAGGCATCAACGTCCACCGCTGAAGTACCGTACACGGTGCTGCTGATGTGGTGGGCAAAGAAAGGACAGACTGGGCTGAAAGCGGCCAAGAAATCACGAACCATGCGGTGCAGTGTCCAAGCAGCGGCCTTGTCCTCGTCGTAGAGTCGAGACTTCACCATCTCAAGATAGTGGCTCGGAAGGAGACCCGTGCCGAAGGTTTTGAGCGCTTGCGTGGCGGTGTAAATGTCCAGATTCGTCCATGCAGCCTCCACCTGGCTCATCGTCTGCTGGAATTCAGCCAGAACCCACCGGTCCTCTGGTGCAAGGTGTTCGGGTGCCGTATCCAAATCTTCGGGCACATCAAACTGGGAGGCAAATCGAGCGACGTTGAACAATTTGGTCAGCACGCCGAAATACTTCTTCTCAATTTCTTCAGGGTTGATGTGAAAATCATCGCCGACTTGAGCATCACACGCCTTCCATAGCCGGAAGCATTCGCTGCCGATTTTGTTCGCTCGGAGTTTGACGGAGCCGTCCGGTCCTTTGACCTGCCAAGAGCCGGTTCGTCCTCCAGCGCCGCATTCGAGGACCGAGTCGGCGTCAATGCCGTTGCCGAGGGACTTGCTCATTTTTCGGCCCCATGGGTCCATGCCGAGTCCATCGATCCAGACATGCTGGAACCCGGGTTGGTCGAGCACGAGTGTGGACTTGAGGAGGGTGTAATACAACCACGTACGCACGATTTCCTTGCCCTGTGGACGAAGGGCCGTTGGGAAGGCCTTCTTGAACACTTCAGGGTGGTTGAGGAAACCGCTGACGAAGAGGTTGGAGTTGGAGGAATCCATCCATGTGTCGAACACCTTTTCCTCACCAACGATGGTCCCGAGGGTTCCTTTCACATCTTCAAACGCACCCAAGTCTTCCCTGGATTCACGGTCGAGCACACGGCTGCCTGCTGGTGGCTGATCTTTCCAGGGTTGGACATACGTTCCCGCAGGTGGAACGACGACCTTCGACTGGTCCTCGCTGTACCAAATGGGAATTTCAGTGTGGTACCATCGGCGGCGGCTGATGGGCCAGTCGATGCTGATGTTGTCCATCCAGTCCAAGAGGAACTGACGGTTTCGAACCGGGTGAAAGGTGATGGATTCAATGTGCTCCCGCATGCGGTCTTGGATGTGTGTTTGACGAACGTACCACTCTTTGAGCAAGATGATTTCAACAGGATTTTTTCCTCGCTCTGACACCGGAATGTCTTGGTCTCGTTCAACGGCTTGCACCAATCGGCCCGACGCCTCAAGAAGTTCGATGGCTTTGGCTCGTGCATCCAGCACCGGCATGCCCTGCAACGGTCCTGCCACCTCGGTCATGGCGCCGTCAAGGTCAATCGCTTGGAAGGGCGTGAGGCCGAGTTCTCGGAACACCGCGACGTCGTTTTGGTCGCCAAAGGAACACACCATGAGGACACCGGTGCCGAAATCGGATTTGACCGACGGGTGCTGCTGTATCTCGACCGTGGTGGACCTCCCTTGCGTGTCCAGCGGGAGACTGATCTGTTGCCCGACGAGGTGTTGGTAGCGATCGTCTTCAGGGTGAACAACAACCACGCCACAAGCACAAATCAACTCGGGTCGTGTTGTGGAAATGACCAGTTCTGTACCGTCTTCACAGGTCCATCGGACGTCAACCAATTTCGTCTTTCGTGGGAGTCGTTCAACCTCTGCATCGGCGATGGTCGTACCCTCCACAGGGTCGTAGATGTTGGGGCGGAGGTCCTCAACGATGTCGCCTTTCTTGAACAAGTCAACGAAAATGGACTGGGTTACGCTTCGATAGTCAGGCGCATCTGTCAGGTATTCCCTCGAAAAATCACAGGAAAGGCCGACTCGCTTGGCCGTGCTTCGCATGGCTTGCGTGAACGATTCGATGGTGGTCTCGCAAAGTTTGAGAAATTCTTCACGGTCGTAAGTCTTCATCTTGCGTTTGGTGTTTTTCTCCACGGTGAATTCAATGTTGATGCCGTTTCGATCAACACCCCAAGGGAAGTACACTTCTTTGCCCAAGAGGCGTTGACTGCGGGCGAGGACGTCGATCATGGAGTACTGGGCAACAGCGCCGATGTGCCATGTGCCAGACGGATAGGGGGGAGGCGTGTCAATGACGAAGAATTCCTTCCCGCTGTTCGGGTTGAAGGCGTAGCGTCCGCTGTACGCCTCTTCATCGGCATAGTGTGCTTCTTGGATGGATTTCTCAAGGTCAATCGACCATCTTTTTTCGGGAAGTTTCGGGGCTGGCATGTGCCTCACCTGGCCCCGCCTCGGTCAATGAGGTGGGTCCAACTCTGCGGATGTGGGACATCATTTCAACCCGTCGGCTTGGATGGGAACTCAACCGGTTTTGGGTCGCCACGAAGGTAAGCCTTTGAAGGGCCCACACCTCGGGGAGGTTGAGGTGGTCGCGTGAGTTCAGAAAACGACGCATCAAATCCCACTTCAGAAGCTGCTGAAACGAAGGCGTCCACGGGCAATCAACGGCTCGAGGCCATCGCCGGGAAGAGCCGTGCGGTTCGAGACCAATTGGTTGGACAGATGAAAACCATTGACTCAAAGCGGACCTTGGATGCTGTGCTCGAGGCTCCGAAGCGTTTCAAGCGTGAATGGCAAAAAACCGGGGCGACCGGAGCCATCACAAAATTTCCCATTCCCACCGTCTTGGTCTTTTTGTTGCTCACGGCGTACTTTGTTTCGCAATCGGGCTTTCTTGACAACACTCGTTTCGATGACGATTTGAACAATCCAGCCTTGAACGTGAACGGCGACCTCGAGGTCTACCTGCCTGATGGGAGTCAGGTGGCAGAACTCATTGGGAAGGTTGAGGAAGATTGGTCCACCAACGTCATGGTCGTCTACATTGAATCCACAAAAGGAAACAACATCACCAATCAGCGAATCTTACAAGAAATCAGTTATGTCGAGCGATTGCTCAATCCACAACTCTCCGACGATTCGGACGACGTGATTTACATCCTCTCCCTCTCGACTGTGCTCAAGGAGGTTAACTCCAGTGCTCCTCGTATTCGAGAGGCTGTCGTTACGGAGGTCGGCGAACTTGGATGTTCAAACGACCCAGACGACAACTGCCCGTCGCGTGAATTTGCAAAAGAGCTGAACGAAGCCTTTGCACTGACGGACGAACAATTCGGTGGGTCGTACGAAATCCCGAGCCAGACCACCATTGATCTGGTCATCGGGGAGATGTACACGGACGAGGGCCAACCTTCGGCCGGCATGAACAAACTAGCACGAGACATCGAAGGAGGAGAAGACGGTGGTCCCGACGGCGTGCTTGATCGTGCCATCATGGCCATCGCTGTCACGGAAGACCGTCCCGCAAAGGAAATCATTGCAGACACGCAGGAAATCCTCGATGCCATCTCAAAACTTGAACGAGCGTGCGAATTTGAGGACAACGGCGAACCCGATGAATCCGAGGGCCTGTGCACGTGGGAGGACCTGGGCCTGTCCATGGTTCTGACCGGTCCGGTCCCGATTACCAATGCCGTCACCGAATTTTCATTCAAGTTGTTCTGGGACATCTTCCCCAACGCTGTGGTGTTGGTTGCGATTGGGTTGTTCATCTTCCACTCCGATCTGCTCCAGGCTGGCATCACCGGTATGCGTCCGCTTCAAGGCTTCAAGGTCGTCGTGATTGCAGGTCTTCCGACATTGTGCGCCGTGTTTTGGACCCTGGGTCTGATCGGCGCTACGAATTATGAGGTGACGATGACCGTCATCATTGTTGGACCGATTTTGTTGGCCCTCGGGGTTTCCTATGGCCTTCACATTACCAATCGGTATGCGGAAGAGGAAGGGAGCAAGGACGAGAAGATGCGAGCATCCTTGACATCGACCGGACGTGCGGTGTTTCTTTCCGCCGTGACGACCGTCATCGGTTTCATCTCGTTGGTCTTCACGCCCATGGCGCCCATCCAGACCGTGGGCATCGCCCTCTCAGCAGGTATCGTCATTGTCTACTTCCTCACCATGTTCATGGTACCCAACCTGACCCTGATATTGGACTTGAAGAAACCGAAACATCCGCCCCTCAAGGCCTTTGATGTGCTGGTTGATGTTCCTGTCAAGCGCAACCGCGGCGTCCTCGCTGTGTTCGCGCTGATGATTCTCCTTTCGGCCACCATCGGTCAAGCGAACGTTGAGGAAAACATTGACCTCTTGGGGATGGCTCCTGAAACGGAGTCTCCGGTTGTGAAAATGAAGCAATACAGCTCGGAGTTTGAGGCTGGGCAAGTGGGGATGATCCTGGTCAATGCGAACGTGAGCGGTGACTTCAACGACGCTGAGCAATCGAACGATGATCCGGTTGAGATTTTACAGAAAATCGACAATCTCGAGGGGAAACTCAACACGGTTGAAAACACAACCGCGGTGTCCGTGGTGTTCTTGATGAAATCATCCGGTGTTCAAGTAACGGTTTCGGGCCAAGACGTCAACGAACTCCTGCAGTTGGTTCCATGTGCAGGCAACCAACAGTGTGAGGATGTCAAAACCACAGCCGATGTCCTCTTGAATCGAAGTCAATCCCTTGACGCCTCGTTTTGGGATTTGTTGAACGACCCAGATGCATTTGGATTGCCGGCCTCTCAGCAAAGCCAAATTTTCCTGCTCGACGTGTTCTATGCTTCACTGACCAAGGAGACTCGAGAAATTTTCGTGAGCGAGGATTTCAGTCGCTCATTGATTTACGTCGATATGCCCTTTATTCCCGTGGCCGATACGGCGAAGAGCGTTGATATGGTCAACGAGATGGCTGGCACCTTCCAAGGGCCGTACGGCGAAACCGCGGAAGACTTGACAGGTGTGGCAGCCACGGCGATTGAGGTCAACGAACTCATTGTCGGGTCGCAGTGGACCTCGCTCGGGTTTGCCATTATCCTGACCCTCATCACCTTGGCCGTGGTGTTCCGAGACATCCGATATTCGATTTGGACCACTTCACCGGTGATCGCCACCGTTGCGCTCCAATGGCTCGTGATGTGGCAGATGGATGTACCGCTCTCGCTCGTGACCGTCATGATTGGTTCTATTTTGGTCGGCGTTGGTGTCGATTTCTCCATCCACATCGCCAATCGCATTCGAGAGCTTGGTGGCGGCATTCAGGCCATCCGAACCGCTGCCGTTGGTACGGGGATGTCCCTGTTTGAAGCGGCCGTGGTCACCTCGCTGGGCATGTACACGGCCTACGATATTCCGATTCCCGAAATTACGCCGTTCATCACGGTCATTCTCATTCTGCTGTGGGTGGCTGCGGCCAGCGCGCTGGTGTTACTTCCTGCCATTTTCGTGACGCTGGAGAAAATGGGCATTGGTGCCGTCAGCGGTGGCAACAACATGGCGAAGAAACTCGGCCTCATCCGGACTGCTCAAACCAGTGACGACGTCATGGAGGCGGCCTTGGTCGACGACGATATCGTCGATGCGTGGTAAGCGAGGAGTCCATAGACCCCTTCGTTGTCCGGTATACCATGAACCACTGGCTGATGAAGTCGGAGTTGGACGTCTACCCATATTCACAATTGGTGGCCGACGGCAAAACTCACTGGGATGGCGTTCGAAACTACCAGGCCCGTAATATGATGCGGGATGCGATGAAGGAGGGTGACCTTGTGTTGTTCTATCACTCCAACACCAAACCCCCTCACGTGGCAGGCGTGGCAAGGATTGCCAAGGAAGGTTACCCGGATTTCACATCGTGGGATAATGAATGCAAGTATTTTGATGAAAAATCGACGCCAGAAAACCCCCGGTGGTTCATGGTTGACATTGAACCCGTTCTTGAATTGAACATGGTCTCTCTGCACGAGATGAAGGAGAACCCCAAGCTTGAGGGGATGCCGCTTCTGCAGCGGGGCCAACGGCTGTCCGTCCAACCTGTCGAGGCTGCGCACTTTGACGAGGTGCTGGCCATGGCCGGTGTGTCTCGTGATGATGTGAACTGAGGGTGGAACAGATGTCCGGGCCTATTCCAGTTTCATCCCGTGCGGCCAATATCGAATACGCCATTCGCGATGTGGTCGTGCCTGCTGTTGAATTGGAGTCGCAAGGCCATGAGATCATCAAACTCAACATCGGGGATCCCATTGCCTACCCTGGTCTTCCAACACCCCCGCACATGGTCGAGGCCTATGCCAGTGCACTCAAGGACGGTCGGAATGGATATTCACCCTCGTACGGGATACCTGCGCTTCGTGAGGCCATTGCCCGTGACGAGCAACGGAAGGGATGGCCGGCTTCGGCCGACGATGTCTACGTTTGCCACGGTGTAACCGAGGCCTTGCAATTGATTTTTGCCGCCGTCCTCGAAGAGGGCAGTAAGGTGCTTGCGCCTGGACCCCATTACCCACCCTACATGGCCTATCCTCAGATGTACGGTGCAGAAACCGTGGAATACCAACTTCACAGCAACGATGAGTGGAAACCTGATTTCAGCGACATTCGCGCAAAAATGGACGACGATGTTCGTCTATTGGTGCTCATCAACCCCAACAATCCGTGCGGCACGGTGTGCGGGCCGGCAGAAGTCGATGCCCTGCTGGCCATTGCACGAGACTATCCCAACTGCATTGTTGTGGCGGACGAGATTTACGACGGGCTTGACTTCACGGGACAGCATGTTTCGGTCGCTAGCCGAAGTTCGGACGTTCCCGTTATTGCGCTGAACGGTGTCTCAAAGGTGTACTACGCACCTGGATGGCGCATTGGATACATGGCCCTGCACGACCCGACCAACCGACTGCCACTGGTTCGTGACGGGATTGAACGCCTGCTGCGTTCAAGACTCTGTGCGTCAACACCGGCTCAACTTGGATACCTCGCAGGTCTTGAGGGCGACCGCCAATGGATGGACGTTTATGCTCAACGGGTCCTCAATCAGCGGAACCATTGCCTCAACCGCATCGAGGGCATTGAAGGTCTTGAGGTGGAACGACCGGGTGGTGCGTTCTACATGTTCATTCGTTTGACCGACGATCATTGGGCTGCTGATGACAAAGCCTTCGTTCTCGAACTCCTTCATGAAGAGCACGTGTTGCTGGTTCACGGAAGCGGTTTTTCACCTGAACTCGGGAAAGGTCATGTCCGATTGGTGTACTTGGCCGATACCGATGTCTTGGATGTGGCCTTTGACCGGATTGAGCGATTTCTGGAAAAGCACCGCAGCGCCCGGATGTCGTAGGAATTTTCATGAAGCATCGGGCCAAGCAGGCGCCATGAGGCGACTGAATCAGTGCGTTATCGCATTGGCCTGCGCCCTGATGTTTCTCCCGACCGCATCGGCTGCGACGGTCTCTACCTCCACGACCGTTTCGTTGGAATCCTTGGGTCCGCTGCTGTTGGCGCTGGTCATCGCCTACTTCGTTCGCCGGTGGTTTATTCCCCAGCAATTGAAGAACTTGCAAGTTGCCTTTGAGATCGAGGACGACCTGTACGAAGTGCACCGTATCACCCGAACGCTCCGTGATTCTCGTCGTCTCCTACGAGCCAAACGGGTGGGTTACGGCGTCCTTCTCTACATGATGGGCCTCACGGGTGTGTTGATTCTCATCGCTGAGTTGCTGTTCAACGCTGAGGTGTTTGCTCAGTTCAACCTCTACATCATTGCTGGATTGATTTTGATTCCAGTGGTCATTTCACCATGGGAGTCTCTGAACAGTCAGCTTTCATCACGTCAGCGTGACGTTCGATCGTCGGTGGGAACCGAGTTGATTCGGCGAGTGTTCTCCCTCGCTTTCTTGGTGGTCATCACCATGTTGGTGTTGGCGTACGGTATCCAAGTTGAAGGGACACTGACGCCAACATGGCTCGCCTTCGCGATGTTAACCTTCATGGCGCCAACCATTTTTGCCTACGGGCGCATCATGGGTGCTTCTTGGAACATGCTGCTGATCAACAAATGGCGGACCACCCGCGGCAGAAAGAACCCCATTGATCCGGATAAAAACGGCTTCATCGGACGAACCTTTTCGTTTCTTCTTGTCCTGTTCCTGTTGACCATGCCCATCACGGCATTGAATGGCATCCTAACGGTGCTGTACGTCATGCTCAACAACCCACCCAACGCAGAAGAGGTGTTGAATTTCGGCGGGATCATCGGTTATTCTATCTACGTTCGAATTGATGTGATTTCTGAATTCCTGTTCCACTGGGAGTTCATCAAATCGCTTCCTCAGTTCTTGTCGCTGTACCTCACGCTGAACATCGCGATTGTCGGATTGGCGTTTATCTTTGAACTGACTCGGAACTTGATTCTTGGTGGTCAATCGTTTGGTGGAATGTTTGGTGTGGTGTTGGATACACCACGTGAAATACGAGCAGAAAAAGCCGCACAGGCGCGACAATTGACGTTTGCATTTGCCGGCTTTTCTGGCTACACCGTGTTGTTGTTGATCTTGGTATGCTACAAAGAATTCGGCGATCTCATGCCGTTCACGGCAACCTTGGAAGCCAATGAATTCGACGAAGAAATGCGACTGTTAACCGTGTGGCTGTTCATTGCCGTTGGCCAACTGATCTTTTTGATGACCTGGCTGCTGTCGATCAGCAAATTTGGTCATTTGACCAAACTCCGATTTGACCTCAATCCTGATGAGCGAAGAGAAGGCGCTGTTCTCCTCGAAGGTGGCGACCGACTTCAAAACCTCGTCGAAAACGCTGCATACAACGAAGATTTAGACATGCTGATTCGGATACAATCCCATGAGTTCCCTGGTGATCAGGCCTTGATTCGTCAAGAACAGTCCCGCGCTTCCATGTGGGAAAAAGCGCTTCGTGGTCTCTGGCCCCAAGCCATCGAGGAAAGTCGAAAGCTTCTGGCGCAGTCAGGTGGAGACAACGACGAGGCACGAATGCTGATTGCGACTGGATACATGGCGTTGAGGAGACTGGATGCAGCACGGGAGGCCCTTCACGGGTTGCAACAGCCTGAAGGGTACGACGAGCCCGAGATTCTGTCGTTCGTTTGTGAATGGCTGGACCCGTGGCGAGGAGCCGTCACCGAAGACGATTTGTGGGATTGGGAGAACAATTCAACCATCGATTACATTCAGCAACTCCAACGCATGATGAAATCGTGGAAGCCGCAACCGTCGGAAATGGCCCTCCACAATGACAAATTGACGCAGACAGGGCAACTTACGATGGTAGCGCTGCTTCGTGCTCAACGGCGGTACGACGAGGCCTTGGAGTTGGCCATGTCGTTGGTTCGCGCCGATCCCATCGGCGTCCGGCCTCGCATTGCAGCTGCGTTGAGTTTGCTCGATACCGGGCAATGGCACGACGCGAAATCGGTCTTGGATGAACTCATCAAAAGCGACAGCAAGGACCCACGTGTTCAAGCCCTTGCCGTCATCTTTGGGTACGGCACCAAGGGCCGTGAGCACCTCGAGGTCTCGCTCATTCTCGACGACGCAAAAGAAACCAAAAAGTGGTTGGATGTTGCTCCTGTGAACTCCTATGCGGCTGTTCTTCAGAAAGGTGGATTGGACGAAGCCATGAACGCCAATGTCTTGATCGCAGCCCATGAAGCCACCCGGCGGGCCGTTGCCCCACGTTATTCTCCAAGCATCCTGTCAAGCATTTTTCAATACCTGGTGCTGATTCCCATCTATTTTGTCTTGGGCATCTTTGTCTATCAAGAGGTGGGTGATGCGCAGGGCCTCGCAACCTTGGGCGGACTCTTGTTCATCCACTATTCCTACCGCCGCGTCACACGCCAACAGGAGCATCAAATTCGCCACCGAGACCAACGTGGTATGATCAAATATGCACGGCGACTCAAGCGGTTCAAAGCCGTCCCTCAAGCGAGCAACATTCCCATTGGGAACCACCTCCTCCTCGGGGGTATTTTGGTCACGGTGAACGGGGTTGTTCTGGACATCGGGTACCCTGCGTGGATGTCTGAACGCCTGGTAAAAGAACCGGACAAAAAGGTGCGTCAGCGCCTGAGAAAGCGCGCCGTCAAGCTCGAGAAAGGCAAAACGCCCCGGGTCTCCCCCCTTGGGAAGGCTTGGTGGCTCAAGCGACCGAAAGAGCACGACGAAAGCGGTCCGGTCTTGGAACGTACCATCGGTCCAGTCGCCTATCGAGGCCGAACCAATTACACACGGAAGAAACAGCCCCAGGCGCTCAATGATGCTGCTCAAGGGAAAGAAACCCCCCTTCAGAAGCGTTTCATCCCGCGCAACACGATTCGAAGTGAGCGGGCTTGAGGTCGCTCAGCAGGGTTGACGAGGGTTCAAAGACTGCATCTGCTTTAGTCGCCTTATGACACACCCTGCAGGTGGATGGCCAGCTACTTCTGAGCATCTTCAATTGGCATCAACGGTCCGTGATGCCGTCAAATCAAGCGGGGAGTTGTACCGCCTCGGGTTGGGGATGATCGCTTCTGAAAACATCGTTTCCCCGGCCGTTCGGGACATCGTTTCCAGCGATCTTCACGGAAGATACGCAGAAGGGTTGCCTGGAAAACGCTACTACCAAGGATGCGATGATTTTGACACGATTGAAGCCTTGGGAATTGACCTCGCACAGCAGGTCTTTGGCGCTTCCTTTGCCAACATCCAAAGCGTTTCCGGGACGGTCTCCAACATCGGGGCGCTCAAGGCGTTGGCGAAGCCCGGCGATGCCATCACGGCGGTATCCACTGCAGACGGCGGGCACATCTCTCACGCGAGAATGGGGGCGGTCGGTCTTCGAGACCTCAACCTCACCACCTATCCATGGGACGAAGAGCGAATGGAACCCGATGTTGATGCTGCATGCAAAACCATCCGCGAGGTCCAACCCAAGGTGGCGTTGTTTGGACAATCCGTGTTTCTGTTTCCTACGCCGTTGGAAGAAATGGCCGCCGCAGCGAAAGAGGTCGGTGCATCGGTGATGTACGACGGTGCGCACGTCCTCGGGTTGATCGCCGGCGGTCAGTTCCAAGATCCGCTTCGAGAGGGTGCCGATTTGATGACTGGGTCAAGCCACAAAACCTTCCCGGGCCCTCAAGGAGGTTTCTTGCTCTCCTCATCCGAAGACCCTGCCTTCCAGCGTCGCCTGAACAATGCCATGTTCCCCGGCGTGTGTTCATCTTACCACCTTCACCACGTCGCAGGCAAGGTCATGGCGCTTGCTGAGTTCATGGAATACGGAGAAGCCTACGCGAAGGACACGGTCACCAACGCGCAAGCCTTTGCGGCAGCGCTGGCGAGCGAGGGCTTTGATGTCTTGGCCGAGGGCAGGGGCTACACCGCCTCTCACCAAGTCTTGACCCGCCACGGCGACCTTGATTCCGGAGCTGGCGCCAAAGCAGCCAAGCAACTTGAGGACGCAGGCATCATCACGAACATGAACATGCTTCCGGGCGACACCAAAGCCCTGTCGCCTTCCGGTCTGCGTTTGGGCGTCCAAGAGCTGACTCGGGTTGGCTTCACGCCCGGCGACATGGAAGAAGTAGCTCGGTTTTACGCTCGGGTTTTGCTGGCCGGTGAAGACCCAAGCGATGTCCGTAAGGACGTTCATGCACTGAAACTCAACCACCAGACGGTGCGCTATTGTTTCAACGACGACGGCCGATCGGGTTATCCTGAATAGGGTGGTTCGAATGCCGTCCAACACGTGCTTGGATGGATTTGAATTCCGTGATGATGGCTTCTTTTTCGATACGGATGGGTCCGCCTGTGTGTTGGTCGGGACGGTTGAATTCAACGATTTTTGGAACGCGTTTGATGCATGTTTCTCCTCCCCGTTGGGTCGAAAACTCATCTACGCAGCCACCGATGCAGAAGAAGCTCACTTGGCCATGACACAACGGGCTAAATTCGGTAAATGGTTTGGCCGTCGGCGTGCTGAGGCATACCTGAACGGCCGTGCTGCATGCATGGGTTGGGGGGTGTTCCAACATCATCGTATCACTTTACCCGCTCATGACGCACTCACGGTCGGATTCTTGCTGGCCCATCGGGAACATCTGGCCAACGAGCGGTTGAACCTCGAATGGAATCAACCCACGAGCGATCAAATTTCGTTGACCTTGAGGCCAAACCAACGAGCGATGACGGCTCCACCGCCGGTCCATGCTTTGGACTGGCTGGCTTCAAACGGAGAGGAGAACCGACCGTCCAATCCTCGTCTTCTCGACCTCGACCATCGAGGTGCGACGCTCTACGCTGGCGAAGCGAAGTCATTCTTCCTCCCCGTTGCGGTCGTTCAGCGGCTTGTCGGCGACCTTCGAGGTCGGCCGATTGAGGTCGATGGAGCCACGACTCATTGGGAACTTGATGAGGCCATCGAAGACGGAGATCTGTTCAAAGCGGTCGCGCACGCAGCCCACATCGCTTACAACAACACCGACCGGTTGGTGTACCTTCAATCACGCAGTGACTGGAGTGGTCATCTCTCTCTCCAGATTAGCGATCGTGGTTTTGGGCATGTCGACGTCATTCGGAGTATTTTGGACGGCGACGATTGCACTGAATTTTTGATTCATTCTACGCTCCCAGCCGTGGTGGCGGGCACGGTTTTCGGTATGTGGTGCAGAGCTCACGGTCTCCGCGGGAACGTTGCTTGTACGATGGTGGATGGCTGCCTCAGATTGGTCGTTCGGCAACCGCAAATGAATTACGATTAAAAATTACATAAACGAGTCACGGGGATTCAATTTCCTGCTCATCTTTGGTCAAGGTTCATAACCGAAACAACGCCTCGGTTGAGTCGCACAACAGTGCCGGGTGTCACCCATGAGTCTAAATCACAACCAAATGGCGTACGTGGCGATTGTTTCAACCCTCATTTTTGGCTCTCTGTTCGTGGGTGTCTCCGGGTTTTTCCAAACAAGTGAAGACATCGGTGGCTTTGAGAGCGCCGTCGAAGAGGACATCCGTGGTGATACGGTCCCCATCGACGCCGCCATCGACTCTGACGGTGATGGCCTCTCAGACAAACTTGAGGAGACCCAATACGGCACCGATGTGAATGATCCGGACACAGATAACGACGGCATGAGTGATGGTTGGGAAGTCCAACACGGATTGAATCCACTCGATAACGGCGAATCAGAGGACCTCGAGGTCGATCCAACGCAGAACCAAGACTCCAGCGACGCTCAAGTCGAGAACGAAACCGAATCCTGGCCCGACCCCAGCCAAGGTCCAAACGGCGACCCCGACAGGGACGGCCTTACCAACCAAGCCGAGCAAGAACTCGGTACAGACCCCCAACGCGCTGACACCGACAACGATGGTCTGAACGACCGCTGGGAGTCGCTCTACACCACCAGCGTGCAAACACCCGGTGGCGAAGTTATTCTCTTCAATCCCCTGGACGGAAACTGGGATTGTCTGCTCCTCGACCAAGCCATGGTTGACGCCCTTGAAAGCCGATTCAACGGTGAAAACGGCATGGCCGACTGGGACGACTTGGCTTCCAATGACCGCCACTCCTGCGACATGGTCCTTGATTCAGACGACGACGGGCTCGCCAACTTCGAAGAGGAAGCCTTCGGAACAAACCCCACTGCACGAGACTCCGACATGGATTTGATTGACGACATCGTCGAGGTTGCCAACAACGGGACCATCGCCCTGTTCACCGGAATGGGCGAGTCCTGCAACGAACCGTTGCTCCAATCCGTGCCGCGTATCGGACCCTTCAATGGCGTCGAGCGCAGTTGGTTCTTGATGGACATGGACGGCGATGGATTGCTGAACGGTCCCTCTGATTGGGACACAGACGGCGACGGTATGCCAGACGGATTTGAGTACTGTTATTCTGACCCCACCATGGCGCCAAATGCAGCATACGTGCTCAACCCAGCCAACGCTTCTGACGGGTACGGCGACTGGGACGAGGACGGCATGAACAACCTTGAGGAGTATCAAGTCGCACAACTTTTCGGTGAGGGCAACTTCACGTCTCCTTGGTTGGAAGACACCGACCAAGACGAAATGCCAGATCAGTGGGAGGCCTCCAACGGACTTCACCCACGCTCGGCTTCCAACCGGGACCAAGACCCTGACATGGACGGGTACGACCTTGATGGCGACGGCCATGTGATGTACAGCGAACTCGAGAACACTGCCATCGTCCACACGGTCGATGTCGTCCTTGGACAGCAAGTTTCGGAGAACCAGCAAGTGGCCTCTGCTCGAATCACCCTCGCCGGTGGCAACCAGCAGGTCGTCCCCATGCGTGCGCCCGTCGACGGCTACGTTTACGAACTCAATGTGGTCGTCGGACAAAGCATTGACTCTCGGCTGTTTGCTTGGATGAACCTCGTTGAAGAAGAGGAGCGGTTCACCAACGTCATGGAGTACAAGGCCAACGACCGAGACCAAGACGGCATCCTCGATGGACGAAGCACCAATCCGCTCAATGCAGACACGGACAACGATGGACTCATCGACGGCATCGAAGTCATGGGTTGGGAAATCCTCGTGGTGAATCGAGGTGTTCAGCCCACTTGGGTCACCTCCGACCCAGGTCTCTACGACACGGATGCGGATGGCCTGTCCGATTATGCAGAATACTCCTCAACGTGCAACCTCGGTGGCTCCAATGCCTCCAACCCTGACACAGACTCTGACGGTCTGACGGACCTCGAGGAAGCCGGTGACAACTTCATGTGGGAAGGGGAGACCTATTCCACCAGCCCGTGCATGTTTGACACCGACAACGACGGTCTTGAGGACGGTGAAGAAGTCGTTGCAGGCGCTGATAACTTCTTGACGCACGCCAACAACTCGGACACCGACGATGACGGTCTTATCGACGGGCAAGAGGTCCTCTTTGTGCCTCGTCCGTTCCAAAACCCCACCAACCCGCTCCTGAACGACACGGACGGGGATGACATGCTCGACGGATGGGAAATGCAAGTGAAGTCTGCTGAAGACAACACCAACTCTCACAGCCTCTGGGTGGCGACGTCCACCTGGGAACGCCCTGGTTGCGAATCCACGCAAACCAATTCGTGTACGATGCAACCTGGTGGCTATGTTTGGCAAAACTGGTTGGGTGGATTCGCCCTCGAACCGAAATTCCAGGTCAGTGAAATGAACCTCACCGGTTTCCAAATGCCAACCAACCCGCTTTGTGATGGATGTAACGGACGATGGGCTCTCGACCCTTCACTGAGTTCATTGAAGGATGATACCTTCGATGTCGATAACGACACCCTCGCCAACGGCATGGAAGCGCCAGACCGCTGGAACACGAACCCCGTTGACGACGATACCGACGGGGACATGCTGCCCGATGGTTGGGAAGTATACTACTCGCAACTGGCCTTTGAATACGGCCTTGCAGACAACGAGACTGTTGGTGTGTACGGCGCCCGTGGTGTCATGGACCCCGCCATGCCCGACAGTGATTTGGACGGTATCGAGGACGGTCTTGAGGACCCTGACATGGATGGATTGAACCGAACAGGCCTCATCAAGCGCTATTGCCCAGGCTACAACGATTCGACCAACTCTGAATGTAACATCGATCCCGACTCGCCTGACGGCCAGCGCTTCTATGACAATTTGGAAAATTACACCAACTTTGAGGAGATGCAGAACGGTACCAACCCGATCACCAACGACACGGACGGCGACGATTGGAACGACGGGCCTGAAGTTTACTACCAAGACCACGACGACGATGGTATGGCGACGGGATGGGAGTATCACTTCCAGTTTGATCCGTTCGACGGCGCAGACAGAATGGTGGACACCGACGGTGACGGACACGTGAACTTCTGTGAATACAAGTGGGACACCAACCCGCGAAACCCAGTTTCCTACCCTGGTCAAGGTGAGTTGTGCGATCCGTTCGCTGACTGATGAAATCCGGTGATGTGCACTGTGTCTTTGAACAGCGACCGTTTTCCAAACGGGGTTCTTCTGGTCGTTCTCTTGATGCTGGTATCGGCGATGCCTGGCAGCGTGGCTGAGGAACCCCCGTCATCATCCGTACCGGTTGAGATTGTGTTCAGTCAGTCACAGGGCGCCCACATGATGGACATCATCCACCTCAACGGAAGTTCGAACCTGCCGCTTCGGAACGCAAGCTGGTCGGTTGTCAACATCTCCGGGTCAACACCGACCACCGTCATCTCCGGTCCCTACCTGACCACCGTCATGCCACTCTCAGAAGGGCTCTTTGCATGGAACCTCACCGTTGATGTTCCCGGCCTTGATTGCACGTGTTATGTGAGCATTGAAATGATTGACGAGGGCGGAATTCATCGCCACTGGGACCTTTTGCTCTACCTTGGTGATGCCCTGCATCGGCCGGTCATGGTTGGTGAATGGCGGCAACAGTTTAGCCTCGAAATGACGGCTGAAAACAGTCAACAATCGCTGCTTCTTATTGATGACCGTACCGACTATGAAATTGA
>CEUM01022326.1_pt1 | contig 16687 bp, 8 predicted proteins | sample 356421 | NCBI WGS metagenome assembly CEUM01 (sample SAMEA2622716, study PRJEB7988) | marine metagenome | biome: marine biome (ENVO:00000447); feature: surface water layer (ENVO:00002042); material: "saline water (ENVO:00002010), including plankton (ENVO:xxxxxxxx)" | depth 5 m | reverse complement strand
TCTCTTTCAAGCCTTTCAGCTTCTTCACGCTCTCTTCTTTCTCTTTCTAGCCTTTCTTCTTCTGATTCATCTTCATCGTTAGTATTTGTTGAAGCTGAGTTCTCATCCAAATAAGAAACTGACTTTTTGTAAATTGTTTCCAGGTCTTTAAAAAATCCTTTAAATTCAGTTTTGTGCTGTTTCCAAATAAAATCTGGGCGCTCTTCAGTCAACCATTCTCCACCAATTATTTTTCCCTCATTATTTAGTTCGAGTCGGTAGTCGTAAGTTATAAATCTGTAGGCCTCTCTCCTCATTTCCTTTTCCCAACTCTGCCTAACCTCAACTACGTATTGCATCCAAGTTCTAACTGTGACTTCTTTTACAGTTCCTGGAGCAGCTCCTTCAGAAGCTCCTTGCTTCTCACTTAAAACTTGAGAGGAATAACCTATAACAGGTTGGTTCCAAACCTCAAAATCTCTTGTAACATCTACGATGAACCCTTCATTTCTTTTCATTTGGTTAGCTAACACAATATGAAATGCTCCGGCATTTGTATCTGAACAATCGGAAGAGTTCACAGACTTTTCATATTCTTCCTTTGTTATTTCATTATTATCTAGCTTTTCTTTTAATTTTTTAAAGTCTAGGTTGCACCGGCTACCTAAAAATTTTGTCTTAGGAGAGCGGTTTATATGAAGATGATAAATTAACAGGGCCTTGATATCAGAAGAACCAAAAGCTATTTCATGACCCTTTTTACCTTCAATAACAACAGGTGCTGGATTGTCATAATCCAAGGTTACGGGGGCCCAGGCATGGCATAAACCTTCCCAAGTAGGAATTTTAAAGCCTTCTTCGTAGTCTGAAGAGCCTGGAACAGTTTTCATAATTTTTGTTCTATCCCTTTCATAATTGGTAAGAGGAAAGGTAAATTGACCTAGATAGAGGTCATATTTTTCAGCAGGAGACAAATCAGCTATCTTTACACTTTTAATAGTGTCTTCCGTTAGGATTGAATATCCATATTTTTCATGCTTATGTTCAGTTTCTTTATTCCATCTATATGTAATTCCACCTTCATAGGTTGGCCAATAATAGCCACTCCACGGAACCTTTTTTAATTGACCATTTAGAGGTAGACTTTCAAAACTTCTATCGTAATCAAACTCAAAAAGCTCAGGCTTATTTTTATCATCCCAAGCCTGAAACCCAAATGCCTGTGCACCTGTTAATAAGGTTGTAATTCCCAAAACCAATCTGACCCTTTTCATTTTATCCTCTCTTGCTCAAATAAAAGTGTTTCAGTCAAGTGCCTAAGTCACAGGGACTAGAGACCTAAACTCTGTTTAGCAAGAACAATGCCAACTAAAACAGTCGGTTTTGGAGTCATTTAGCTCCAAAAAATAGTTTGATAATAAAGATGGCCATCTGCTAAGTCCTTAAAATATCAAAAAAGGCGGCTTTTTTTGGTCAAAAGGACCCCATAAAGCGAAACAAGGCTTACAAATGGAAGTAGAAGCTTAATCTAAAAAGTATTTTTTGATCAGTGTTTTATTTCAGTTATCAAACATCTTTACCGCTAAGTTGTAATTAGCTGCAGGCTTAGGCCTCATTATTTAAGGAAAGAAACAAGATGGCGAATAAAGGACATAAAGACCCTAAAGACTTGGATTTTTTTCGTGATCTTTTCTACATTTACAAAAACTATAGAGTTTCTTCCCTTAACTATGATGATGATATCGACTTCATGATGACACAGTACGGCTTTTCTAATTTTGAGAACTTTGACGATATTGATGATGATAAAGGGTTCCGCCTCCTTTTTTTTCAAAAGGAGTTAAAAGAAATCTTTCTACAAGAGTTTTTTGACTGGGATATCTTAAAAAAAGATGATTTATCCCTCATTAGAACTCCATCTTACAAAGGTCTAGGTCATAGTGACAAAATTCTCAAATACAAAATAGAACCGTCATTACTTATAAATAGAACCTTGGAATCATTCATTAAGCTTTTTTCCAGCTATTCTAGAAAGTTTTTCTATCAAAATGATCAAATTAGAATTCAGGACCAGGAAGAAAATAAAGCCTATAAAGGGTTGCCAGGCTCTATCATTCCTGACAACGAGTTTTGGTCAACAGTTGAAAAAACATACTTCGATTACAAAAATATTGAATACTATAATGGCAAGGCAGACATGGTTCTTCCTCTTCTAAAGGCCTTAAAGATAAAGTTTCATGGCATCGGTATGCCTGAAGATGACTCAGGAAACTCAGTAAAAATATTTTTTGAAAAGGAAGGGTCTCCTTACAAGGTCGCCCTAGAAGTAAAAGTCGACAAACTGAGTGTTTATTTAAAAAATATAGATCTTTATAAATCAGTTGGCAGAAGTGAGCTTAAAAACCCTGACCTTAAAGATAAAATTTTTCCTCTTTCTGTAAAATCTCCGGAAAGTTTCTATTTAATCCTAGGGAAGAGAAAACTCGTAAAAGACCCACTTTTATTTAAACATGGTATGCTTATAATTTCACACAAACTTGGCCACCAGGTAAGAGATTTAATTTTGTTAATGGATCAAATTTTTGAGGGGCAAGTGCCTTGGAAAGATTCTGATATAGACCTTCAAAAAATTCTCTATAAAGAGATGACCTTAGAGCAAAGTAAACAACTTAATGCAGTTATAAATGACCCTCCTCCAATTCGCATTTTTTCAGATGAGAGGTTTATCTTCTTTCTTCAAACCTCTAATAAAGGAACTAATAATCTAAATTAGCTTTAATTTAGAGGTTTTTTCCTTTTGTGAGGTCTTCTAAGATTTTCTTCAACCTTTTTTTATTACCAAACCTAAAGTAAGGATTAAAAAATCTAGTGATTAAATGAAAAACAAGGATTGGTAAATCAAATCCGTAGCGAGGAATTATATGAAAATGAAGGTGGGGTATTGTTTGGTTTGCTTCTTTTCCATTATTCAAGATTATCTGCGTCGCTTTAACTTTCAAATTTGAGTTTTTAAGTTTTTGGCTAAATTTATTGATTAAACCTATAAGAACCTCTCTCTCCTCGTTGGTTAAATCCTCAATAAGCTGAACATGTCTTTTTACAATAACAAGCGTATGGCCTGGTCTTAATGGAAAAATATCTAAAATAACTAAAAACAATTCACTTTCTTCGATTACATAAGCAGGCTCTTTTCCTTCAATGATTGAGCAAAATATACAGTTTTCTTCTTTCCCTTCCAAAAAAACCTCTAAAAAAAACTTCCATTAAGACTTCCATTCTAACAAAATAATCATAAAGCATCACTTCAAAATGGGAAATGTCCATGGTCTCCTTTAAAAAAGCAGATATTATTATTTTTGACCTTAAAATGTTCCCTCTAGTAAATTTCCCTTGGGAAAAAATTAAAAATATCCTCCACACTCAGGAAATAATTGAAAAAAGGTGTTTTCTACTAATTAAGTCATTTCCAAAAGTAGATCCACTCATCAATATTGAGGAAACAAGCGGTCTAGATAAAAAACTTAAAACAATATTATCAAAACTAGGATGGATAAATTCAGAAGATAAAAATTATATTTTAAAAGAATTTACGTTTCGTAAGGAATCTCTCTTTAAAGAAAACTATATAAAAAACTCTTCTTCTATTATTTTTGACCTTCTTTTTAAAATCTATTTAAAAAAGGAAATGATAAGTTTTCCTTTTAAATACTGGGAAGAAAAAGACCTACCTTCAGATAATTTGGACGAAAAAAATAATTATTTTTTTAATAAAATAAGCCTCGAAAAGATTATTGAAAAAGGCGTTACTCTTAACCAAGTCACAATCTATACTAAAGAACACGGCATTTTCTCGTCCGATACCCATCTTATCCCCCAAAGCCGTCTTATAAAATCATTAAGCTATGAAGAAGCAATTGAAGTTTCAGAAGTAACTTCAAAATTTATAGCTCCCAAAACTTTAAAAATACTTAAAAGAGAAAAGGTTTCCATAAAAATAAAACCATTCATTTCCTCCTGGGACGAAAAAGGCACAACAATAGGTCATCAAAAATTATCTAGTGAAGGGGTTGTTAAGGCTTTAGGTATTAAGAGAGGTGTTACAGTTGTAAGCCTCACTAATGAGGATATGTGGCGGCGGTCTGGTATCCTTGCAGAACTCTTCACCCTACTCAAAAAGAATAACCTTTCTGTTGATCTTATTTCTACGTCCGAAACAAATATAACTTTTTCACTTGATCCTGATGAAAATAACTCAATAAATATTCTTAAGGATAAATTAAATAAAGAGTTCGGTCACTTAGGGGAATTTAAAACATTAGGTGGAAAAACAACAATTTCTCTCATTGGAAGTCATATACGTTCAGTCATACCATCAATATCTCCTGTCTTTAAGGTTTTTGAAAATCAAAAAATATACCTTATGAGTCAGGCAGCAAGTGATATAAATCTATCCTTTATTATTGATCATGAAAATACTACCAAATGCCTTAAATCACTTCATGAGATCCTCTTTTCCAATACACAAAAAAACTTATGGTTTGGACCTACATGGCAGGAGATAGAAGTAGGTCAAAACCCCCAACCTTTGCTTGAAAAAATTCCTTGGTGGCTTCCTCAAAAGGAAAAACTATTAAAAATAGGAAAAAAACAATCTCCTGTTTATATATACTCAGAGGAAACTTTATTAAAAAAGTCATCCGAACTTAAGTCGATCACATCTATTGATAAAGTTCTCTTTTCCATGAAGGCAAATTCTCACTCGGAAGTATTAAAATCCCTTCACAAAAATGGGATACACTTCGAAACAGTATCTATTGGAGAAATAAAACATCTAAAAAAAGTAATCCCAACTTTAAAATCATCCGATATTCTGTTTACTCCGAATTTTATAAGTAAAGACGAGTGTAAAAAGGCCATCCGAGAAGGTGTTACATTTACATTAGATAACATTTATCCTCTTAAAAGTTGGGCTTCGATTTTTAAAAATCAAAAAATCTTCTTAAGAATAGATCCCGGTCATGGAAGAGGCCATCATGACTATGTTAAAACAGCTGGCGAGCAATCAAAATTCGGCATTCTTCCAACTGAGCTTGATGAAATAGAAAAGCTAATGAAAAAAAATAAATTCATTATTAAGGGACTCCACGCACATGCAGGAAGTGGAATCCATAACACAGAACACTGGAAAGAGATGGGTCTTTTCCTATCGCAACTAGCCACTCGTTTTAAAGATATCAAAGTCATTAATGTTGGTGGAGGTCTCGGTGTAAAAAATAAACCAGGGGATTTTAATATCAATCTTGAAGACCTTCAAAGGGGACTTTCAAAGGTAAAAGACCAATTCCCTCAATACGAAATTTGGATGGAGCCTGGCCGTTATTTAACTTCTGAAGCCGGTATTCTTCTTACAAAAGTTACACAAAAAAAGAAGAAAGGAAGTACTGATTACTTAGGAATAGATGCTGGAATGAATATTCTTATTAGACCAACACTATACGGTGCCTATCATCATATTCTTAATCTTACAAAACTCGAGAAGCCTCTTACAGAAGTTACTAATATTGTAGGACCAATTTGTGAAACGGGGGATAAGATTGGATCGTCAAGACTTCTTCCTAAAAGTGACGAAGGAGATATTCTTCTTATAGAAAATGCAGGAGCTTATGGCAAAACAATGAGTTCACGGTACAATTTAAGAGAAGAAGCTTTAGAAATTTTTATTTAAAGACCAAGGTCTACCTTTGCTTTGGCCTTCCTTTTCTTGCGTCTTTTTCCTGAAGACCCAATCTTACATGCGTGCACCACATTTTCATCATCACCTATATTAGAGCAATAAAAAGTTCTTCTCTTGCAATTAACTTTCCATGTTGAATCCTTTGAATCAGATACAACGATTGTTTTTGGATCACAACCCACAAGTCCAGAACTTATACTTTTTCTATCCTCTTTTAGTGAAGTGCAACTAGCTAAGAAGGCCCCAAAGATCACTAACTTAAAAATACCAAACTTCAAAACCTTTTCCATAAAATATACATCCTTATTAGAAAGCAAAATGGAAAGAACCTTTACCCCATGGTCCCTTCACAAATCTATCGTCTGTTATAAGAAAAATATTAAGTTTATCAGGTATATGATCTTACCTAAGAGGTACTTTAACTTGGACTCCATAATGATCAGAAAGATGAGAATTAAAGGTTTTTCCCTCAGCAGAAATTGAGTAAGTATCAGTATATTTTATAGAAGAAGTTACCGCCCCCAATTGAGAAACATTCTTCAAATAAATATGATCAAGTAACATCTCATCTTCGCTTGAGTCTTCTAGAAGGGTGTTGTTGTGACAAAATGTACATTGAGGATTTTGGTCAGCGTAAGGGTCACTATAGCCTCTATTTAAAACCATTTTACAGGATGGTTCGAAATCAGCATAAATTCCATGGGCCATATCCTTAATCGAGCAGTTAAAATCACCCATTAGGTAGGTAGGCTTTCCTCCCGCCATTTTTTTGAACTCATCTAGCATTTTTCCCATCTGAAAATAGTTTTCATTTTCCCAGCCATTTTCAAACTTTATATCACCTTTTGTATAAGGAGGATCGTTTGCATAGGGTGCTGAAACAATTAAATTCGCTGTAAGATGGGTACATCCCACAAAGTGTTCTTTCCCATTTACTGATACAGAAGCATAAAGAGCTCCTCTATTTGTTAAAGTAGCTTTGTTGGCCATATCAATATAGCCATTTTTTTTAAAAGGAAATTTAGAAAAAATCATTGTGCCAACAGCTCCATCATAACTAAACCTAGCCGCCATTTTGAAAGGGTTTGTTAATTTTAAAATGGCCTTGACTTCGTTTTCGCCAACAGAGGCCATTAAACTTTCTGCACAATTTCTATTCGCTTTAACTAGTGATTCTAAAGCCGGTCGGCAATCATTATTGATACAACGACTTTTTTCTTCACCCGATTTACCACTACAAGTTGTTAGAATACAGGAAACAAACTTATTATCCCCAAAAAGGTCCCTCACTCTACAAGCAGGGCCTGAAAACCAACCCGTTTTTCTATAATGCTGCTTTATTGGAGCTGAAATAGAGTAAGGGTATTTGTTTTTCAAAGCGTTTTTTATTGTTGCCATATCTTCTTGCTTCCATACCTCCTGAAGACAAAGAATATCAGCATCACTCTTTTTAAGCTCTGAAGCAAGCGTGGGGAGCCTTTCTTCCGCATAAGGCACATAACCGTGGGCCAATCCAATATTATAGCTAAGTAAATTTAGCTCATTAACATTTTGCGATACTGGAGGTTTTGGTTTTGGTTTTGGTTTGGGTTTTGGCTTTCCTCCCCCTCCTAAAACAAGAGAAGAAAATACTAGGATAATCGCACAACTCAAAACTAAAGAGGTTTTCTTCATTCAGTACTCCAGCACTTTGGTATTGCTAGCATTTTAATACGAGACAGCATGAACATAAAGGTATTGACCTTTTGTGCCTAACGTAACCGTCTCTAAAAAAGTGAGGTTTGTTCGTATAATGGAGTTTCTAAATCGGCCATAGAATTGTCAAAAAAACCTTAAATCCAGAGTTTAATTGCAGGTTTTTTTAAGCCAATCATTTCGAGATTTGATGTTGTCTGCATGTTTTTTTCTCTTGAGGTCGTCAAAAAGGTACGGGATGACACCATCCTTACAAAAACCTTTATCCTTTGGGCCTTTTTTATTCCAGTAATCACAAATATAAAAAATATTCTTTCCAATATCTTTGATAATCTCATTTGCCTTTTTTCCTCTGCAAATGTCTTTTTCATTCAATAACTTATTTAAATCTTCTTTATCTAAAACACGAGGACAGTTTTCGATAATCCATTCATTTCTATTTTTCATGTTTTTTTTCTTCATCCCAATAATTTTTACATAAGGAGTAACACCAATTTTACAACGACCATCCCAATGACGTCTGCTTTGCTTGAAGCATATTTTATGATCCTCTATTTTATTTTTATCCAGGTAAAAAATAAGCTCATCAGCTGACTTTCCCAAACAATCTTTTGTCCTTCCTTCTGACCACTTTTTTAAAGTCTTAAGTTTCGTTTTGTGATACACAGGCTTCGCTCTAAAGTAAACCCTCGAAAGATCTCCGAAATGGATTCCATCCTCACTTCCAGCAACCGATAGACGGTACTTATTTCCAAAAAAACCTAATTTATAAAATTTTATCTTTTCAGCGACTGGGTAAAGAAAGTGTTGTTTGTCATTGAGAAAGAAGACAAAAGAATTGAGACCTTTTTTAAAACGCTCTTTTTCATTGTCAACGACTAAAACTTTTAGCGTTTTATTTGTCAAAGCACCTGTTATATTTTTTGACTCTAATTTAAAAAAAACCTTTTTTGGAATTTTTTCCAAGTTAAAATTAACTTTAAAATACGACTGCCCTATGACATTAGCAGTTAAACCACTTGATTGAATGCCTTTGAAATTAGGTCTATAACTATCAAAACTTCTGCTTATATGTGTTGCAGTCGGATCTTTCCATGCTGCCGTTTTTCCTTCCGAAACGGTTACCTCTTTTCCAAGAAGATCACTTTTAAATTTTCCTGCCATACTAATCTTTTCTCCAACTAAAACATTTCTTAAAAGCTTAACCATTTCAGGGCCATAGTCACCACTATCAAAAAACTTACCAAGAGCACGTGAAAGTTTTTTAGGCTCATTAATAAATTCTTTTAATTTTTTCCAGCGGCTGTATTTTATTTTAGCAACAATAATATCATCTTTTTCTGGGAGTCTTGCTCCAAGGGCCGAGACAGGAATAGTCAACCCATAAACGGCCAATCGTGCTGCAATATATTTTGCTCTTCCAACTTTCTTTTCCCATCCTTTCCCCTTAGCGCCAAACGCATTAATCAGAGCCGGCCACATTTTAGATTCTGGATAATTGATTAATTTTTCAATCGCCTTTCTTTTAATTTTTAGAGAATAATTCAATTTAATTTTTCCAACAGTACCCTTTGCGAACTTCTTCATACCCTTTTCAAGAGGAGGTAGAGGAAGAAAATCATTTTTATCGAGGGCCATTTCTATTTCATCTACATAACGAACATACCTTCCGGCGGGAATAAAATCATCTTGATAACTTGCCCTTACCAAAAGTGTCAAAGAGTCATCAGGCTTGTTTCTTTGATCAAATTTATTAAGATCCGCATTCACGGTAAAACGATGGGACCTATTTTTATTAAAGGCGAAAAGGATTTTCACAGCTCTAGATGACATGACATCAGTTTCAAAATATTTATGAATGTCTGAATCAATTTTTATCCATTTATCGCTGTCGTTAAAAGTCCGAGACTTTTTTAAATTTAAAAGAAAAAGAGAAACCATTTGTTCAATATTTCTAGATTTTACCTTTTGTTTTTTAGTAAATAGCTTTTTAACAGGCCTTTTTTTCTCATTTCTTCCAATCATTTTAAAATATTCTTCTTTACTATAGACATCGGCAAGAGTGAAATCTCCTCTAGATGCCATGATATAGGCTTCCTTTCCTTGCTCTATATTCAAATTAAACCGATAGGCCACATCATAAAAATTGGAGTTCTTTTTACTTAGTTGAAATCGGTAGGGTTTCAATTGTACAACCCCACCAACTGTCGTCCATACTATATGCCCATCAAGAGTTAACCACTTATGAAGGGCCGTCACCTGACTACTCCCCATTCCATAAGTAACTCCTGTATCTCTGACTCTCGTCAATTTAACTCTTACAAAATTATCCCCCTTCTTTTGAGGCGCTTCTTTCAAAACAGATATCTGGTGTTTCCCATTAACTGAAAAGTTTAAATCAGCTCCATGAACTTGAAGAATCGTCAAGTAACCTGTAGGGTCAAGACCAGTTCCAAAGCTCGCCCCCAGAACAACCCCTCCATTTAAAGCGTAAGAAATAATTTCATTATCTTCCATTCTTTTTATTGATTTCTTGGTAACAGGGAGACGGAATACTTGGGAAATAGGGTTCCAAAGCCTTCCAAGATAAGCTTCTCTCACAGCATTTTTTTCAGGCATATATTTTGAAAGCTTAGGCATAAAGTTTAAATAACGCTCATTTGTTTTTTCTCTCACAGTATTTGCTGGACCCTTAATCTTTATTTTAGGAGCCGCTTTCTTTTTTTTAATGATTTTAGAAAATTGTTTTTTTATACTTTTAATAGGAAGAATTCTTGAGTATTCCTCTGGCGTTACTTGACGAATATTAATTACCTCAAAACTAAACCGAGGTCCTCCACCTACACTGCCAGCAAGTCCTGGTATCCCCGTTAACTTTAAATAAGCTGAAGGGGCGAGCCTTAATGTTATTTTATCAATAACACCATAAGTACCCCTTACATTATTTTTATCAACAACGCTCCTATGAAGATTCATTGATATTCCTGCTGTTATTGGAAGGTCTGAAAGGACTGAAGGAGCGTCAAAGGTATTATCATAAAGCCCGATAGTCCCCCCCTGATTAGCAACTCCTAATTCTTCAAAAAGGAAAAGGGCAACATCCTCTTGCTTTGTAACCTTATCTAATTCCAATCCAGCAACCCCCAAAAGTTCATTCCAACCTTTGTGAGCACCTTCTCTATTTTCATTGTGACGTTCGGAAAGTTTTTTTGATAATTTTTCAAACTTATCTACAAACCGATTTTTAAAGTTTTCTAATTTTTTATCATCAGGTTCAGAGTTTGAAGATGAACGTTCCTGTCCTAAAGAAATAGATATCAGACTAAAAAAAAAGAGGCTTAAAGAGATGAGAAAAATTGCCTGTTTTTTTAAAAACACACACCACCTCAAGAGAACTAAATAAATAATTTCTTTATTTTAAAGATCACTTTATTTTTTACTTATCTACACCAAACCTACTTTTAAAAAAATTATTAATCCGATCTCTTTTAAGAAGATCTTTAACAATAGCAAAAAAATGTTCTCCTTGCTCCCATCTTGAGTTACCTCTTTTACAATTGGCATTAAAGGCCCTCTCTAAGTCTCTTTGGTTTTTACTTGGAACAGCTGAATCTCCTTCAGTAAAAACTAAATAAACATCATTAGGATCTCTCAAGTGGGCGAACCTTATAGGATCAAAAGAAAAAGCCTCTTGCATGACTTTAAAATAATCCTCTTTTGTTTTAATATTTTCTTCTTTCATTCTATATTTTCTATAAAGAGCGGCGACCGCTTGTTTTGAGTTTGTTAAAATTTCCGCAAAGTTCCCACCGCCTACAGCAAGAGATAATGCCTTAATATCCTTGTTTACTGAAAAGGCCAAAGATGCCATCAGACCACCAAGACTAAAACCAAAAATACCTATTTTTTTCTTATCAACATCACCTTCTTTAGTCATGTAATCGATTAACCGATGGACGTGCCCCATTGTAGTGACAGTAACTCTTTTGATATGCCTTGTGTGTTGAAAAGGGCTTATAAACTTAAACCCTCCTAACTCTAAAATCGCCACTCTATAACCATGCTTTACATACCGAACGGCCATTCCTATATCAAAGGGTGAAATACCATAAACTGGTGGCATTATAATGAGGAGAGGTCTTTTTTGTCCTTTCCATTTGGTACTTTGGTAAACATAAAACTTTGTTTTACCTATTCCTGGAGTCTCTTTATCATCAACAATATTCACAGTCTTGTATTCTAAAATAACCGTTCTTTTTTCGGTATTCATGATATTTGACTGTTGATCCTTATCCATTGGTTTAACCCAATAATAGCTCTTAACATTGTTTCTTAATTGCTTAAACAAATCGTATGTTTTTGATTTTGAAAACTTTTTTCCAGCAGCGCTTTCACCAATCTGCTTTTGTATTCTTTGAACTCCGGCTTTTATATTTTTAGAGGCCTTTTTTGTAGCATACTTTGTACCATCCCAAATTTTAGTACCTACCGATACCTTAGAACCTTTAAAAGTCCACTTCTTCTTATACTCCTTTTCAAGAAGCTTCATCTTTTCTTTAAGTTCCTTTCCTTTAATTGGCTTAAGATTTTTACAAAGAAATCCTTTCGGGCAATTATCAATTGGATTTTTTGGACAGACTTTTTCCTTTTCATTACCTGAATAAACACTGCCTGAAAAAAATACCAGGAGGATTACCAGGCCTTTAAAAATTATTTTAAAATCCATAAATAAAACTCCTTTTACATCAAAATGCTATTTTTCTCCATCTAACGATATCATATTTTCCTATTTGGAAAGAATAATTTGATATTTTTTTCGATCAATCAATTATTTTTTTTTAAATCTAATTTCTTCTAAATTTAATTTAAGTAATTATGAAATTTTGCCCCTTCTGGATCTAATTTTTTAAAAATATTTTCTTATTTATAAATTTAATTTCTTTTAAAAATTGCTAAATAAAAACAAGTTAATTTTCTTTTTTTATTTATATTTTATTACTAGATTTCGATAAGTTAAAAGGTTTTAAAACCTTTTTAATTAATTTTATTTTAGCTTATGATTAGAGTTCTTTTTCTCACTTTTATAATTTTATCATTTAGGTCTTTTTCTTCTGAAAGATTAGCACCTCCTTTAATAAAAAAAGGTGAAGTTAATTTAAAAGGATTTAAATTTGAAGAAAACACCACCTTTAAATTAAAAGGTGAATGGAGGTTTTTTTGGAAAAAGTGGGTTAGCCCAAAAGATGTTGTGAATAACCAAATTCCAAAAAAAACGTCATTTGTTCCAGTCCCAAAACTTTGGAATCAATATAATCTAAAGGGAGATGAAACCTCTTTCAAATCTGGTTATGCAAGCTACCTGATTAAAATTAGTGGACTCAAAGACAAACATAATTTGGCGCTCTATTTAAGGACATTTTCATCTAATTACAGACTTTACCTTATTGATGGGCAAAAAATATCCCTTTTAGGTTCTCAAGGCGTTATTGGAAAAACAGAAAAAACTAGCATTCCCAACGACGAATCCGTTATCTATCCTCTTAAATTTGATAATAATATGATCTATCTCTTACTTCACTGTTCTAATTTTCATTACCGTTCAGGAGGTTTCTTCAGCCCTATTCATCTTGGGAAAGAAAAGGATCTGAGAAAAAGGTTAGAAAGTAAGTCTTACCGAGATTTCCTCTCGATTGGAGTCTTCATTATTATGGGTGTATACCATTTCTTCCTATTTTTTCTTCGAAGAAAAGATAAGGCGAGCTTTTGGTTTGCTCTTTTTTGCTGTTCCATGTTTTTAAGGAAATTTACAGAAAGTGACTATATTTTTAAGTTCTATCCAAATTCAAAATTTATTTTTAATTGGAATGTTACAATTGAATACCTAACACTTTATTTAGGCCTTCCTATTTTTACATCTTTCCTCTGGAAAATTATTAAATTTAAACATGAAAAGAACTACCAAAAATTTATATGGTCTATTGTAAGCTTTTATTCATTGGCAACTCTTTTCTTAAACCCTCGCTATTTTACTCATGGACTAATAGTTAACTCTTATAACATAATCATGATTATTTTCATCTTTTATGGCCTATTATTTGTCTTTAAGGCCGTAAAACAAAAACAGCCAAATGCTTTTCACGTCATTATTGGGATACTGGCCCTATTTTTCGGAGTGGTTTATGATAATTTAGTTCTTCATAAAGTTATCCCTCCGCCCTTCATCCTCTCATATACATTCATCCTTTTTATCTTATTTCAAAGCTTTATTTTGGCAAAAAGGTTTTCCAATGCCTTTAACACTGCTGAGAGATTAAGCAAAGAATTAGAATTGGAAATTGTTTTAAGAACAAAAGAGGCCCTCAGTGCGAGATTACATGCGGAAGGATCTGAAAAGAGGGTTACACTCATACTTGACAATATGAACCAATCAGTTTTTACCATTAATCGTGACCTAATTATCCAAGGACCTGTTTCCAAATTTTCATTTAATATTTTTTCACAAGAAATTGAAGGCACAAATATATTTGATACAGTTTTTAAAGGCATCGACAGAAAAAGCGAAAAATATTCTGGACTTGATTTTGCAGTTTGGGCACTCTTTGAATCCGATAGTCTTCAGTGGGAAATCAGTAAAAGCACACTACCTCCGAAGGTCACTTATAAGAAACCAAATGAGTTACAAGTAAAAACATTAAAAATCTCTTACTCACCTATTTACGATTCACATGAGCTTATTGAAAAGATAATGTTAATAGTAGAAGATATTACAGAATTACAATCACTTGAAGAGGCCATGAAAACCCAAGAAGAAAAATCTTCAAAGAAAACCACTATCGTTCAAGAAATGATTCAGTCATCGAAAGAAGATCTCATATTATTTTTTGATAATTCTTATAAGCTTCTTGATGAAGCAGCATCAAGAATCAAAAAAATGAGGAATAATCTTCCTAATTATAAAGAAAGTGACCTTGAGTTCATTGCAAGACAATTACATACGCTAAAAGGGAACTCTCGACTTTACAACCTAAGTTTTATTTCAAGCGCTACTCATGAAATAGAAAATAATTATAGTTTTTTAACAAGAGGCCCTGAGGAAAAAGATAAATATTTTGACAATAGTAAATTAAATCAGCTCATTCAAGATATTTACGAACTTAAAGGTATAATCTATCAATACACAAAAACAGGAAAAGATATATTTTCTCTTGATTTTAAAGATGACATTAAACTAAAAGAAAATATTAATAAAAAACACACTGAATTAGAATATCTATTAAATATAGTCATACCTCAAATGTACTCGAAAACGATCGATTTTCCAAAAGACCTAAATTCTACTTTCTTTAACCTTACGGATGAAACGTATTCTCTTATTGTATTAAATCTCCATGTGCAGAAAGGTTTTTATAAATCGATTGGTGAAAGCGACCTCCAAATTTTAATTCATGATATTGAAAACTTCATCCAAAAGATAAGATTAAAATCAGATATTTTACCAGATCATTACATGGATTTTTTAAATAAAATAAAAACAATTAAAAATTTTAACAAAAAGATCTATATAGATTTTTTTGATTTGAAACCTAGTAATATTAGCAATACTCATTTCTCAAATTTTTTCATAGACCTTCATGGATTGACCAAGTCGATTCTTGACAGAAATGAAAAAAATATTAATGTAAACAAGTTTCAAGAAATTAATTCTATTAAAATTTTCGGTGAAGAAAACAAAATTCCAATGATTCAAGCCTTATCAAAAAATATAATAAATAGAAGTGAAAAAAATATTATTTTGGAAAGTATTAAGAGTCTATGGGATTATTGCTCATTTATATTATCTATTAATATTTTAAAAATGCAGCCTGATGATAGAGTATATCTTAGAAACAATTTGCCAAAAGCCCCTAAATTATTATCACATCTTTTTAAAAGGGACGTTCTTTTTTTAAAATTTCTAGAAATTCTTGACTACGATCATATAAACACAACTTATAAGAGGTTATTTAAAACTGAAAACGATTGGGAAAAAAGCATTTTGCATCCCGAGGGGTCTTACAAAATCATCGACGACTTTTTTATGAATCTTAAAAACTTTGATTCATTAAATGGAACTGAAACCATTGAAGAGAGTGACTTGAAACAATTCATAAAAAATAAAATTGATTGTATATTTAAAAATGATTTTTCGCACTTTGGTTTTTCTAAATTTATCACTATTCTTCAAATTTTTTATTCACATTCAGATATTGAAAAAGAGAAGAAAAACCTTTTAAGGCCTAATTCATTTGAAGTTATGGAAGATAATTTCTCTAAGTTTAAGTCACGGCTTAATCAATACATTTTCCAAAATCAATCGGAAGAAACAAATCTTCTTCAACAATCTTTTAGAGAACTCCTTGAACTTCCCGTAAAATACTCCTTTAACCGCTTTCGAACAGTTATTAACGATATTGCGGAATCACTTGGTAAAAAAGTAAATTTTCAAATTACAGGTGATCAAGGCTCACTTAATAAGGAAAGCTTAAGCCTCTTGCATGATGCTCTCACACATCTTATTAGAAATTCCTTAGACCATGGAATTGAAGACCCAAAAACGAGGGCCGAAAGTAATAAAGAAGAATTGGCACTCATCAAAATTAATTGCCAGGTTTTAGATGAAAACAAATTGCAAATAATAATGGAGGATGATGGTCGTGGGATTAACGAGGATATAATAGCGGAACAGGCCATCAAAAAAGGACTCAAGACAAAAGAAGACACTCTTAGGATGAGCTCTAGTGAAAAACTTAACCTTATTTTCCTACCAGGTCTTAGCACAAAAGAGCATGCAACAGAAATTTCTGGTCGCGGAGTGGGTATGGATGTCGTTAAGGAAAATTTGAAGGCAATTAAGGCCCATTTAAGCCTTGAGAGTGAGAAAAATAAAGGCACCAAGTTTACAATAACCCTCCATAAAAGGACACCTTAGTTATGCGGGCCATCGTCTACAATCATAGCAGTGAAGAAGGAATTAAAGAAGTTGAACTCAAACCTCCAAAACTTATGCCCAAGACTCGCACTCATGTTCTTGTTAAAGTTTATTATTGTGGAGTTAACCCAGTGGACGCAAAATATAATGTAGGTGATAAACTTCCCAATTGGTTAAATAATCTTGGAAAATTAAGTATGGATGGACGGGGTGTTGGTTATGATTTTTCAGGTATTATTTTAGAAACACCAAAAAATGACCCTAATTGTCCCTTTTCCCCTGGAGATGAGGTTTTTGGAACTATGCCACCA
>CEUM01004393.1_pt1 | contig 16804 bp, 9 predicted proteins | sample 356421 | NCBI WGS metagenome assembly CEUM01 (sample SAMEA2622716, study PRJEB7988) | marine metagenome | biome: marine biome (ENVO:00000447); feature: surface water layer (ENVO:00002042); material: "saline water (ENVO:00002010), including plankton (ENVO:xxxxxxxx)" | depth 5 m | reverse complement strand
GCTCGGCATCCAGCGACCTTGGTGGTACGGCAACTGTTCGGCGCCAGCGTCGCCATCATGGCGCTGTTGTCCATCACACTCCCTAGCCTGACGCCGCCCAACCCGGGGTACGTGATGCTGTTCTGGCTGATCCCGCTCCTCGTCACGACCGTGCCGCCCTTGCTTGCCGGCGAAGCGATGTGGCAGTCGATTCAAGCTCGAATTTCACTTCGGGAAATCGACGATGAGACCACCGGTGGAAAACTCTCGTTGCGCTCTCAACCGGGCATGGATCGAATTTTGGAAGGCCTGACCGATGTCCGCCGGCATAACATTCTGAACAGCCTGCTCGCTTTGACTTCGGTGTTTTTGCTCGGATTGGCGACGGTGATCAGCGAATCAACCCTCGTGTGGTACCTTTCCGTCCTCATCTCGATGACGTTTGGGTTTGCCCATACGTTCCATTCCTTCTTCACCAGCGACGCTGTTCGTCAACAAGGTGATCACATGCCATGTTTGGTGCATCACGCCCCGACCCACCATCCGACGCAGTTGGGCTCTATTCTGGGTGAACTGATCGTGCTCCATTTGGACCCCGACCTCCATCTTGATTGGCGTACGTGGCTGAATGAATTCCGCGCAAGCATTCTGCCTGGATACGACAAAGACCAATCCTGGGAACGTGTCCTCTACATCCTTCACCTCCACGCCAAGGGAGATTTGAGCGACAGCATCGCCATGGGCGAACTGAGCGAGTTCATTCGCCCTGATGCTATTCGGGACGTCTTACTTGACGAGGAGGCGAAGTTCAACTGGCGTTCGCTTCAACGTTTGTTGGCCCACGCACGTGTGTGGCAACCCAGCGCGTTCCGGTTGCTTGAACGGCTTCAATTGGATTTGCTTTCGGGCACCCCAAGCATGCTTCGTTCGCCTTGGCGCATGGACGTGGCCCTCGATCCTGAATGCGAAGACGGCACGGGCCACCTCTTCATCGCCTTGAACAACCAGACGTTTGAGCACGCTGTGGCGAGAATCGAAGTGGTCTGCCCCGGCGGTGAACCTTTCGCTCGCGACCACCGGTTCGAACTCCAGGCATGCCCGCCACCAAGGAAAGCGGTGAGTTTGAATGCCGAGGGCGAGGACGACGCCCTCGACTGGGTGCCACGCTACCTTCAGCAAGGCATCGTGTTGTGGCTGGGCGTCGCGTGGCCAGAGCGCGATCAAGTGGATCGCTACGTGCAGGTCATCCTTCGCGATGAGGAAGGTGTCGTCATCGAATCCCGTGTTCTTCGAACCACTGTAAAGCGAGCCTCTGGCTTCCAAGTTCGAAGCAAAAACCGACGTTTGGAGCGGGCGCGTTCGTGGGCAAGTCGTCCACTTCCGAAAGTCTGAATGGAACGCAGTCCACTGAATGTTGGCCCTGCTGCGCTGATGGTGGAAGCGCGCACCTTATGGCAGTCCTCCACTTCGGCGAGAACGGGGGAGTTTGAGAATGGAAGCATGGGATGTTATTGTCCTCGGCGACGGACCCGCCGCATTGCACGCCGCCGCCGAGGCAGCCAAATCGGGCGCGAGCACTTTGATGATGTCTTCAACCGGTTTGGGCACTCCTGGGATGGCGACGTTGGAGGGGCTTTCCGCACCGCTCCAAGAAGCCAACAACCGAAGCCATCGCGAAGACACCATCCGTTGCGGGGCGTTCCTGTGCGACCAAGATGTGGTCGCTGAAACGACGGCGGGCGCCATCAAGCACGTTGACTTGCTCGAGCGTCGTGGTGTCAACTTCCGCCGAGATCAGCAGGGCCTTCCCATCGTGCGAAAGGGTGCAGGTCATCAACAACCTCGAACAACGGATGCAGGGAGCGCCACGGCACTGGCCATTCAACAGGTCGGCGAAGAACAGTGCATGCGCCACGGCGTTATCCGCCGCGGCGATCAAGTCCCCCTTACCCTCGTCCACACCAAGCAATCGGTCGAAGGTTTGGTCGCACTTGACATGGTCAACGGCCGCATCATCGGCCTCCAATGCAAAGCTCTCATCATCGCTGACGAAGGGTTCGAAGGCGCCTTTTCTTCCGGTGTAGTTGGCCTGGGCATGGACATGGCCTTCCGAGCAGGCGTTGCGCTTCGTGACATGGAATTCATGACGCACCACCCGCTGACCATCAAGGGAACCAACGTGCTCTTGCCGACCGGTCTGCTCCTCGACGGAGCGAAACTCCACGAAGCGTCCGGCGCTGCCATCGAAGCGGACGAATCATCTTCACTTGCCATGACCCAAGCCATCAACGCTGCCGTTCAACCGGTGCTCGATGCCCGCAACATGGGTCAAAGTGCAGCTTGGTGGGGTTCCTTGTTCCGCCTCGTGAAGCAACGTACGGGCATTGACATGAACCGACAAACCGTTCCTCTCGGACCCGTCGTGGGCCACACCATTGGTGGGTTGCCCGTTGACGGAAGCGGCCGCTGCGTGGTCGGCACGTGGGCTCGCTGGTTCACCGGTCTTTACGCTGCAGGTGGAGCGTCGTGCACCGGCCTTCATGGTGCTGCAGCCTTGAGCGGCAATCGACTTCTCGACGCGCTGACCTCGGGTTCCGCCGCGGGCAGGCATGCAGGCGAATGGGTGGGTGACCGCAAGTTCAGCACGGCCTCCGGGCTTGAATCGGCGATTCAAGACGCTGAAGCCGACCTTTCGGCCATGATGGAGAGCGGCGATGCGACCCACGTGGTGCGTTGCGGTACGGTCAACGCCAACCTTCAGGCAGCGCTCGCTGGCACGACATCGTTCACCGCTGACAGCATGACAGGCCTTCTGTCAAAACTGGAGCAGATCGGCATCACGGCGGAATCCCTCCACCTCGACCAGCACTCCTTGATTGCGAACACCAACCTTCTCGAGGTGTTGCGGACCCAAGCCGCCGTGCGTTTGGTCACTGCTTCGGTGCAGAGCGGCTTGGCCCGAGAAGAGACGCGTGGTTCGTTCGCCAGAGAAGATTTCCCTGACGCCAACGACGATTTCCTTCATCACATCACGGTGGACCATGAGGGCTCGGTTGGTACCTTGGCCATCAAGAAAGGAGCGGGTGGCCACTGGGTCCTCCCTCCACAATGAAGAAAGACATCGGCCCTGCAGCCTACGGTATGACCACGCTCTTTGAGCGCATTCTTTCGGGTGAGATTCCATCCCACGAAGTCGCCAAAGGTGATGGGTGGTATGCCTTTCTCGACATTTTTCCGCGACGGCAAGGTCACACGCTCGTCATTCCAACTCGCCCGGTACAGCGCTTGGCAGCTTTGACCCAAGATGAGCGGTCAAGCCTCATGGACGGCGTGGCCGAAGTGCAACATCGCCTCGGACGAAAATTTTCAACCACAGATTTCACCGTATGCGTGCACGACGGACCGCTCGCTGGCCAAGAGGTTCCTCACGTTCACGTCCATGTCCTCCCTCGAACATCGGGAGACGGCGGTGGTACCCTGATGGCCATGTGGCCGGCTACGCCCATCGCTGAACCTGACCATGAAAGCCTTGGTTCGCTCGCCACGGCACTTCGCGAGGGAGCATGATGGCGGCGTACGACCCGTCGGGTGAAATTGAACTTGCGCTGGACCCCAACGCCGTTCCTGTTCTTTCCGCTTCGGCTGAAAACCTGCAAATCGACAAACTCCTCTCCGCTCCGTTGCCCACCTACGATGCTTCTGTTCCAGGATCGTTCATCTGGACCAAACTTGCGTTCTGGATGTGCAGGCGGGTGTCCAGCGTTCAATTCCGAACCACGACTTCCACGACCCTCGTACCTCAGTCAACGCGTGGCTCTGGTGCCATGTGCTGCGGGTGGCACACGAACGGACTGATGGACCCGCTTGCCATCTTCCTCCAACACCCGAAGGAGTTCGTCGTCGGGGCTCGCCACGACCTCGTCACTCGCCCCCTTCTCGGGTGGTGGACTCGGAAGTTGGCGGTTCAACCGGTTGTTCGCAAGGCGGAACTGTTACGAGGCGGGTGCACCGAGGAAGAAGCCATGCATCTCAACGGGCGTTCCTTGTTGGCGCTGGCCAACGGGATTGCACACGGTTTCGGATGCGTGTTGTTTCCGGAGGGCACGAGCCACAGTCTCTCACACATGGTCCGTTTCAAGACCGGACCCGCCAGAACAGTGCTGGCAGCCGCAGCTCTGGCGAAAGCGAATGACCTCCCGCTTCCTCATATGGTTCCGGTCGGACTCCATTTCCGTCGTCGAGAACTGTTTCGCACCGACCAGTACATCGAATTTGGCGACCCCATCCAACTGACGGACGACATGCTGCCTGACGAGATGGTCGCCGCGGTGAGCGAGGGCGGGTGGATTGAACCTCCGGCTGAGACGGTGCATCACCTTCGAGACGAGCTCCAGGCGCGTCTCCCGCCGATGACACCTGAGGCAGCCTCCTGGCCAGAACATCGCGCCGTCCACCTGACCGCACACGCCGAGGCGCTTGCTGCTGGTCGACGCCTGACGTCGTGGCAGGACGAGGTTCACGCAGCCCGTGAGGTTCGTGATACATGGCCGGGGCGGGCACGTACGTTCCCACCTGAGCCGATTACCGGTACACGATTTGAGCAGGCGAGCGAAGCTGCAGAACTCCTCGAAACCCATGGCTTGGACGGCCGAGATTTGGGCTCCGGCGGTCGCGTGTTGAGAAAGGCAAGCTGGGGACGTTTGCCTTCGGCCTTGTTGTCCGTTGCAGTGTTCCTTGCTCTTCTCCCGTTTGCCGTGACGTCGCTCGGCCTTCAAATCGCTCTTGGTCGTCTTCTGGGCGACTCGACCGACGAGGGCTTGGATGCGAGAACGAGCTACCAGTTCTTGGCCGCCTTCTTCGGTTCGCTGCTGATTTGGCCGTTCATCGCCGCCCTCTGGACCGGTATCGTATGGTTCGTTCAAGGCGACCTCGCGACGCTTCTGGGCTGGAGTGCGGGATGGTTGGAATTGCGTGGCAGCTCACCTGTTCTTGGATTAGCATTGGTGTACGTCCTGTGTTTCCCTGTGTTTTGGGCGAGCGGGAAATCCTTTGCAGCGGCTTGGGATGTCTGGGTGGACAGTCGGAAGGCGTGGACACGGTTCCGTTTCCCCAGCGAAGAAAAAGCGCGGCTTGCGCGCTTGGTCAACGAGTTAACCTCCTGAACGGTTGATTCAAACGGGATGAGAATCTCGGGTAAAGTATGACGCCCGACGAAACCGTCGACCTCCTCAAAAAATGGCTTTCTGAGGAGCGACTCTCGGCCAAGGCGCAAAACGACCCGAGAGCCCATGCTCACTTTCTCGTCCGCTACCCCAGTGGCAAGCAAGGCCACATGTTCGCCATCGTGGTTCCCAAGGGCCGAGATCTCGTCGCCGTATCCAGCATGACACGAGTTGACGAAGGCCAACAGAAGGAGATGAAGGACCACATGGACGATGAGGACAGCGACTGGTCCGAATGGATCCATGAAAGCCGCCTTCACCTCATTCGTACGGGCGTTGATTGGGTCATTCATATGGGGCATGCCGGTGAGAAAAAGCCTGGACCTCTCCAAGCGTTCAACGTCAGCCTCCCCATTTGGTTTGACGGCCTCACCAAACACGAATTCATGAACAGCCTTCGCCGACTTTGGTTGGCTAAACTCGCGCTCATTCACGAAATCAAGTATTCCTACGGACCTGGTGTCGGAAAGCCCGGGCCCGTGGATGACTGGGCCAAATCCAAACCCACCAACGACGGCCAATCCGTCCCAGAAGACATCCGCCCCGCAGCGGAAATCGAGTTCGACGAGAAGATGTCATTTGGCTCAGGTTTTGACCCTTCAGAATGGGCTTGAAAACCCGCGTTCTTTGACTGTCTTGAGCGAGGCGGTCAGCGCCATTGCTTTGGTGGCGCAATCCCCCGAAACATGACCGATAGGGGGCGCGGTTAAGTATGATTAGATTCACGAGAAAACAGAGAAGTCCGGGGTATACCTATGCGTCAGAAAATGAAATCCATCAGCCTAGCATCCATCATGGTCCTGTCCGTGATGTCGTCCTTGTTGATCGCCTCCGTGTCGGTCAGCGCCAGCACCGTCGTGATCACCGAAGCCATCCAAATCGTGGACGGCGGCACGTCATCCGACCAGCAGGCGGCGGTTGGCTCGGACAGCTCCGGCAACGTGCACGTTGTGTGGACGCGAAACAACCTCCACCTGTACTACTCGATGATTTCGCCCCGTGGCGAAACGCTGATCGATGCGACCCAAATCACCAACTCCGGACTCCACAAGATTTGGCACCCCGATCTCGCCGTTGACGAGTATGACCGCATCCACGTCGTTTGGGCCGACAAAGCCGGTCAACACGCCATCATGTACACGGCCCTCTCCCCATGGGCCGCGCCCATGGACGGCATGGCTTCCGACGACGGAACCATCACGGCCATTGATGACACCATCATCTCCCGCCGCTCTCAAAACCGGGACTGGCCTGCTCTTGACATCGACAGCCAGAACAACGTTCACATCGTTTGGCAGGACAACTACGACGAACTCGGTCGTTTCTTCAACCAGCCTCAAATCTACTACTCCATGATTCAGCCTGACATTGGCTCCGGCGCCATCGTCACCCTCTTTGACGACACCCTCTTGACGCCCATCATCGGTCACAAGGGCCACCCCGACGTGGTCGTTGACGCCAACGACTACGTTCAGGTCGCATGGGACGACACCCGTGGCGGCAAGGTCGAGTTGGCCTTCATCGTCGACACCTCCGGTTCGATGTACTCGGAATGGGCTGACATCTGCACCGTGATTTACGGTGGCAACTTTGCCAGCGGCCCCTACTTCCAAGGCATCAAACCCATGCTTGAAGAAGGCAACATGACGGTGTACGAGACCATCTACGGTCTTGGGAACACCCTCCCCGGTGCAGCCAGCTCCGGCAACTGTCAGGGCTACAACAAGAACACCGGCCCTCGAACCACGCCGCTGGGACAAACTCCTGGCGATGACTCCGGCGGTATTCGCAAGTTGCCCGGTACCATTTACAACGGCAACACCTACTCTGGCTATTCTGGTGAAGACTGGGGCCCCGGGTCCAACTGGGCCTGCCTCTCGTGGAAGGACGCTGCCGGCAACGTGCCAGGCAACCCGCCCACCCAGTCCGACCACCGCTGGAACCCCAACGCCACGAAGATTGTGATTCCCGTGTCCGACGAAGGCCCCAAGGACGGCGACCCATCGCAACAAGCCGATGACAAAGCTGCCATCCAGGAAGCCCACGACAACTGTCTCCTTGCCGGCGTTATTCCTGTCGGCCTCTACGGACAGGGCTACGGTGGCGCAGGCAACATCCAATCTCACTTCATGGACCTCGTTCAGTGCCCCAACGGCATCGTTTCGACCCAAACCCGAAACTGCCCTGGCAACACCTTGGCCAACACCGACGCTGGTGGCCAGGCCTACGAGTTCCCCTCTGGAACCGGCACGAACCAAATGGCCCTCCTCGTCGAAGCCATGGTCTACATTTCCACCAACAACTCGCGTGAGATCTACATGTCCGTTCTCGACCCCTACGCCAAGATGAACAACGACCCAAGTTTCACGCCAGGTCTGCCCGGCCACTCCTCGTCGGGTGGCGGCTACACCGAGGACACCGGTGCTGGCGCTGACGGTCACTTGGTCGTCGTCAACGACACCCGTGTCACCATCGACGACGCTTACTCCTTCCACCCCTCCATTGGCGTGGACAACCAAGGCAACACCCACATTGCATGGATGGACGGCCGCGACTACGGTTTCGAGAAGGATGTGAACTACGAGGTCTACTACACCAAACTCCGACTTCAAGGCGCTGGCGCCTGGGACGGTGCTGACGAAGGTCTTTCCACCTACGCCATCAAGAAGATCAACGACACGCCGATCTCCAACGTCGAAGGCAGAAACGGTCTGCCTCCAGCATCACCGTACTCCGGAAACTCGGTCTTCCCATCCTTGCTGACCGACGACCAAAACAACGTCCACATCGCATGGGTTGACTCTGGCAACCTCTCGGCCAACGAAGAAATTCTCTACACCCGCCTGAACCAGACCGACTTGACCGGCGATGGCCTGACGGCCCTCGACCCATGGGAAGCGGTGGCGGTCACGTCGTGGAATTCCAACAAACTCGGGCCAAACAGCGGTCGGCAGCCGTCCATCGGTATGCCGCCAGCGTTCTCCAACGACCTAGGAAGCGGCGCGCACATCGCGTGGTCCGACACCAACACGTGCGGTGACGAAGGTAACAACAACCGGTTCACCATCTGTTATTCTCACGTGCTGACCGGTCAGGTTGACGTTGAGTTTGACGAAGGCGAGACGTTCTATCACGTGATTGAACCCGGCCAGCAAACCATCTACAACATGACGATGAACAACTCCACACCCGGTCCTAAGGATCTCGTGGCTGACACCTACGGCCTCAACATCTCCGGTGTGCCGATGAACTGGACGGCGAACCTCTACTTCGCCTCCAACCATTCGAGCATCTTCCCGGATACCCCAATCTTCCTGGAAGGTGGCGAGGACGTCCGCTTCTACATGCGCGTCCAAGCACCATCGATTTACCAGGCCAACGGGGACGAACTCGCAGAGATACGTGTCACTGCTCAGTCCTACAAGGACCCGGCCATTCAGAACGACCTCATCACGCTGACCTTGATGGACGTGGTGCACGGCATCAACCTCGATACCTCCCACAGCATGGCTGACATTGAACAGGGCGACACCGCCATCTTCTCCATCACCATCACCAACACCGGAAACGTTCACGACGCCTTTGTCTTCTGGGACCCGAACAGTCTCGAGGGTCAACAGGAATGGCTCCTACCGTTTGGATGGCAAGTGAACTTCCCCATCCGTGTCGAACTCGACCCTGGCCAATCGGTCACCAAGAACCTCGAAGTCTTCGTTCCGACCTCTGAAGACCCGGGCGCGTTCGTGATTTATGTGAAGGGCTGGTCCGAAGGCGAACCCATCAAGTCCGTTGAGAAGGGCACCTATGACATCCTCGAACTGGGTGTCTTCGTGTCGATTCGCTCAACGGGTAACATTGTGTTTGCCGTTGACGACCGCTCAGAACAAGTCAAGCCCGGCGAATGTGCTTCCTACGACATTGAAGTCACCAAGAACTTCGACAGCGGGGAACTCGTCTTTGCAACGCCTGGTGCGCCCGAAGCCAAGCCCGACGGCGTGGCCATGGACGCTTGGCGCCAGGAGAACTGGGTGGTCATGGTTGACTTTGCCAACGCCACCGGCTCAGCTGATGCAGGCGACGGTCTTGGCGATCCAATCGCTTGGACCATCCCCGGCAATGCAGACAAGGTGACCAAGCGCGTCACCGTTCACGTCTGTGCTCCGTACAACGCCACGGCTGGACTTGGCCCCGCCATCACGCTGAAGGGTTACCTGGATGGTTATCCACGTATCTCCGACTCGGCCATCCTGTCCACCAACGTGGAGCACGTGTTTGCCTTGGATGCAGGCATTGACCCTGACGTTGGCACCTCGATGAATGTGAATCCAGGCGACCAAATCACCCTGCCCTTTACGGTGACCAACGACGGAAACGGCCCTGACCGGTTCGACTTCCGTCTCGCTCGTGTCACGGACGCTTTCGGCGTGGACGTCATTTGGGACATCGACATTCCCCGAGAGAGCCTTCAGGAACTCTCGCCAGGCACCTACCAGGCCTTTGACGTGCTCATGAACGTGCCCGACCGCGTGCCAGCCGGCCAGTACACCGTCGTGTTGCAAGCCTTCTCTGAAGAGGTCTATCCCGACGCCAGCGGTCGTGACACCCGCATCCGAGACACGGTGGTGTTGACCATCACCGTGGATGAGTTCCACGACATGCAGATTTCAATGGATCCGACCGTTGACAACGCTGTTAAGACCTCCGCTCCAGGGCGAATCGTCCGGTTTACGTTCAACGTGACCAACAACGGCAACGTCCCCGATGTTCCAACCTTGAACAACCACACCGCTCAGCGCGACGGTGATTCGCTCCTGTGGAACGAACTCCCGGGCATGAACGTGCTCAGCAGCTGGGATGTTGACTGGTTCATCATGCGCCAAGTCAGTGCAGAACTCGTCGTTGAGGAAGCGTGCATTGTCATGCAATCCACCGCTTCTTCGTTCCCCGAAGATGCCTGTGTGTACCTCGAGGACATTGACGAGTGGCGCCTGCCCGAGATGGCACCTTACGAAACCATCACCACGGTGGCCGCTGTCAAGGTGGGCACTGACGCCAAGCTCGACACTCGAAGCATCGGTCTGAAGGTGGTCTCGAAGTTCGGCGACATGGAGAACGACGGCGACCATGACGATTCGCCTGCATGGAACGGCGACAACCTCGACACGAACGAGTTCATCGTCACGCTGCGACTGCGAGCACCCAACCTCGAAATTAAGGAGATCATCATGCCACCGTCCACCTCGGCCGAGGTTGATTCAACGATCCCGATCGGCATCATCCTGCAAAACACCGGTAACGTTCACGCTACGGACATTGAAATTGTCCTCTGCGAATACGACGATGTCACCGACGAGACCACCAAGGAGATTCGCAAGAACGGCTGCGACGAAGAACGCGTCGTCATGCGCCAAGTGGTCGGGGCTTTGCTCGCTCCCGATGACACCGAAGACGCCAAGGAGATCGAACTCTACCTGCTCTACCCGGTCACCGCCGGTAGCAAGGGTGTTTACGTCGTCGTTGACCCGATGAACGAAATCGTTGAGTCGGATGAAGGCGACAACGTGAAACCCATCCCGGAGCCGTTGGAATCCAACAGCCCGGTCCTCGATCTGGCCAAGGAAGTGGTCGGTAAGACGGCGCTGCCTTTCGCCGTCATCGTGTTGACCATTGCGCTGTTGGGCGTGGTCTACCTGGTGGGCAAGGGTCGCCGAGACGAAGTCAACAAGCGACTGGCCGAACAGTCGTCGCTCGTGTCGGTTCTCTCAGACGAAGCCAACGATTGAAGCGCATCACTTGGACTTCGGTCCGAGGTACCAGCGCAACTCGGTGTTGAGCGGAGCGGCAATGACTTGTCCTGAACGACGTGCAATTTGCTTCTCAAGCCTTGAGCGAAGCGCGGTGATGACATCACCCACATTGGCGTGGCCGACGAGCTCTTGCTGAACCAGTGCAGTGAGATCAAGACGGTCGCCTGTGGCTTCAACCATGGTTTGGATGATGCTCCGTTCCTCGTACGACTCGAAGTCTGCTTCAACCGCTGCAGAAACTCGCTGACGGACGTGCTGATGCAGAGAGATGAGGGCGTCTCGCTGGGCGTCCAACTCCTCGAGGACCGAGGCGAGCGTACGCATGTGAGCCAACCCTTCGGCCACAGCGATTTTCTTGCGGCCGCTGAGCGATTCAGCCACAGGCACGGAGGCCGGCGGCAGACTGCTCGAGAGGCGCATGGGGCCGCCTGCAGGCAATTTTCGCTCCTCGCAGCGGAACAGATCCGGGCCGATGTCAACGTGAATCGACATGGCGCGTTCCACGGCGTAAATCGTTCGTGGAGGTCCTCCCTTTTCTGATGGGACTTTCTTCTTTGAGACCATCCCGCCCTTCTCCAACTCTTTGAGGTGCTTGACCACGGCTGGTTGGCTGACACCGACCAGTTCCGACAATTGCATGGGGTAGTGGGGTTCGCGGGCGAGGCGTTCGAGGATCTGCCTTCGGACCTTGTTTTGGAGCAGGTAAAGTGCCTTGTCGATGTCGGTCATGCTTCTCAACCCGAGGTTGGGTAGTCAACCCCCCTCTATGAACGCACCGTTTCTCTACTGCTCGTCCCAATCTTTCCAGGCGTCGCTGTTTCCAGCGGTGGAAGAGGTGGTCGGCGCTCGCTTGACGGCCGTGGCCGTTCGTTGAACCGGTTGGGGTTCGGCCAGGGGGACGCCCTCGTCCCACGAAGCGATGGCGGCTGCGTTGGCTGCGTCTTGAATCGTTTCTTCGGGGGTGGTGCTTTGGTAGCGTCCCGTTTTGGCGTGGTCCTGCGCCCCTTCCACATCACCTCTCATCAGGGCGTAGACCTGTTCGGTGGTGAGCAGCGAGCCGGCCGCAACGTCCCGCATGCCGTCCACAAATTGTTGGGACGGCTGGCGTTCTGCTGTGTCGGCGAACGGTGGAGCAACCGCCTGTTGCTGTGGGTCGTGTTCGCCCTGTGTGAACAAGGTAGGGTGGTCGGGGTTCACGTCCGTGATGGGAATCAACTGTCCTTCGGGCCCCACCATCATGACGCGCGGGGCCTTGCTTGGTTTGGAAGCGACGTAGATGATGAGGGCCAAGGGCGTGGTCAACACGCCCAAGCAGCACATGGCGCCACCCAACACCAACCACGTGGACGACAACAGATCGCTCTGAATATCATCGACCGGGACCAACCAGCCGGACGTCTCCGCGCAGTCTTCTTCACACGACACGACAAGAGCGTACTCACCGCTCTCGTTGAGTTTCCAAGAGGCCACTTCAACGAAGGCTGTCCCGTCAGCGGCCATGGCCTGCCAGTCCAGCATGCACGAGCTTTCCTCAAGCGCTTCTCCCGCAAGGGATGAGCCCTCAACGCGGTGAAGTTCAACGTCCATGACAGGATCGCCCTTGAGTTGATAGAACCGGTAGCAGGAGCCGTTCAGTTCTCCCAGTGCATACGTTCCAGCACCCACATAGGGCTCATCGTGGTGTTGTTCCCTCGGGTCCATGGCAGCGTTGATGGTCGAGGATTGGCTCGACATCATGACGGCCCCAAGCAGCACCATGACAGCACCGGCCACGGCAAGGCGAAAGCCCCAGGGGGAACGCTTTGCAGGCTCAGGTGCTTGCATCATCGCTTTCCAGACCCTCTTCCTCCATAAGGCTCGCTGATGGACTCAAGCAAGCCCCAAGTCGTTCAGCTTCTCAGGGAGGTAGGTGTCGGTGACAAAGTCCAGTCCGTACTTGGCCAGCGATTGCTGCTCAGCTTTTTTGCCGAGGTCCAGCATCATGTTGATCTGTTCCTGCCACCACGAATCGGCAAACCGCGGGTCGGACAGTTCCGCCTTGAGCGCATCAACGTCTCGAGACGAGAGGTCGTCGCTGGGCAGGTCGTAGGCTTCGATGTCGTCGGACGTGATGCCGAGGTACGTGGCTGTGGGCGTGGCCAAGTATTCCGAAATGTGGGCGGTCTTGATAGCACCATAGGCGATGGAAGCGAAGATTCTGAACGACCAGGGGTCACCGTCGAGGAAGACCACCACGGGCAAGTCCCACTCTTCGCTCATCCGCTTGAGAATGCGACGAGTGGAACGGGCGGGTTGGCCCTTGAGGTGAACCAGTGCGCAGTTGTAATCCTCGTCAAAGCCGTTTTCGATGAGACGGTCAAACATACCACCGGTCTCGATGGCCATGATGAAATTCACATCGTGTTCAAGCAATTCGATCTTTTCTTCTTCCACGTTGTAGGGGACGCCGTAGCCCGAGTCGCCAACGTCGTCGCGCGCATTGATGCGCATCCATTCACCGCGGCGGTTTCGTTCTCGAATGGTTACGTTGCCAATCATACGGGCACCGTCTTCCTCAGGTCGGAGTTTGAAATCCTCTCGCAGGCATTGGGTCACGACTTCCAAATCCTCAGCGAGGTTGTTGGATTCGTTCTGAGAGGAAAACTTGCCAAGCCCCCAACTCTCTGAAATGTAGTACATCTCTCTGAGGGTGGAGGATTTGTTGGTGTTGATCATCTCTTCAATGAATTCCACGACGTGAAGGGCACGAAGCAATTGCTTGGCCGAGCCCAGGCTCGTTGCGTCTCGAACCGAACGCTTCTTGCCGTACTTGTAGACGCCCAGCGTCTTGTCAAACCCGATGTTGTTCTTGGTACGGACGGGCAGCGTCATGGTGGGTGGTTCGCCCTTCACGATTTTGTCGTACATCTCCGTCACCACTTCATGGAGTGCGGCCTTGGTTTCTTCTGGCGTGTGACTGGCGGACATCATGCATCACTCCCGAACCCCATCAGGGTTTGTTGGCCCGAAGGTTTGGGCGCCTCCTCTGCGACAGGCTCTGACGCAGGCGCCTCCTCGTCCCCGGCTGAGGATGGTTGAGGCGTTTCTGTAGAGGATTCAGCGGCGCCCTCCTCGCTGCCGTCTCCTTCGCCGGCTTCTCTCGCTTCTTGACGGCGAATTTCTTCGAGCAATTTCTCGTCCATCTTCGAGGCCCCGATGACCTCCTGGCTGCCGCGATAGAACACGTCGGTTTCCGTCCAATCGCCTCGTTCAAGGCCGCTGAGCGCATAGGTGATGGTCGTGGTTTGCCCTGGGTCGAGGGTGTCGAGTTTCCAAGCCCACACACCCGTCGCTTCCTTCCGTCCGCCTGTGGTGTTGTTCTCCATCGTGGCGCCTTCACGTTCAGGCCACGACGCCAGCAGGGTGTAGGCCCGAGCTCTCGAGGTGTAGTTGAACAGCGTGATGGTGACGTCCGTCATTTTGGTCGCTTTGTTCCATTCCGTGGAACTCTCGGCGATAACGGCGCCCATGATCCTCGTGATGGAGCCGGCCAAATCAGGGACAGGCCGCTTGAGGATGGCGGCCGATTTTTCGGCGATGGCTGGAATGATGTCGTTGACCAGCTCGAACTTTTCTTGCACCTTGACCATCTTTTTCTTCTTCTCAAGGTGCTTTCTGAGACCGCGTCCCATCTCGAGCATGGCCTTGCGAACTTCGTCCATCACTTCGCCGTTGTCGGCGAGGGCCTCCTTGGCTTCCGAGGTGAATTGGACGTTGGTGCTGGCGAGGTGAACGAGGATGGCGGCAGGTCCCTTGGGCACACCGCGACCACCGGCTTGATCGAGGCCGTACTGGCGCCAGTCCACCGATTCGATGGCTTTCGTGAGCAAGCATCCGCCCTGCTGGTACATCAGCGGCACGCGGTTGGCAAATCGAAGCACTTCGACGGGTTTGTCGGCGGCCATCCCGTCACCAAAGATGAGCCCAACTTCGACCTGGTAGGGGTTGCCTTGCGAGACGGTGGGTGAGCGCGTCATCGTGGTGACGAACCGTGAATCGATGGTCTTTGACAGCCCCTTCTTGATGAGCAATTCTTCAATGGGCGAGAGGCAGTTGGTGGGCGGATTGAGCAGCTTGACTGGTTTGCCTCCGAGATGCCGCTCTCCCTGGAACGCTTCGAGCAGGGCGCGAATTTGGTCGGGCTTCATCAGCTTCGGTTTGGCTTTTTCATCGACCTCGGCGGCTTCGAGCAGTTGTTTGGCAGCACGGGAAGAGACGCCTGAGAAATTCTTGTACAGGAAGGAAGTCATGCGGCTGTCCGTGGATTCCGTGCACATGCGCTGCAACGTACCCAAGTGGATGCCATGCGGATGGGGCTTGATGCTCTCCACCTTTCGAGGCAGTCGCTCGGTCACCCTCGGCCAGTGGTGAACTTCACCGTCAGGGTCTTCGAACGTGATGTCGGCGTGGGGATTGACGATGCTGGTCATCCGAAGGTACTGGTAGACGCTTTGTCGGCCTCGCTGATACTTGGCCTTCATGCGACAGGTGATTTCGAGGCCGTGTTCCTTCATCTCGCCGTTGGGGAGTTCCCAGAGCTCCCGGCCTTCGTTGGTTTTCGTCGCCTTGTTCTTGCGAGTGTCCAGCCCGATATCGACGATGGCCGCTGAGGTTTCCGTGGCGATTTTAGAGCGAACGTGCGTTTTCCGGCCGGTCGTCAACTGGCTGTACATCACGACGCCGGTGATCCCGATGCCTTGCTGACCCCGAGACTGGCGAATGGCGTGGAAGCGAGAACCGAACAGCAGCTGACCGAACACCTTCTCGATGCTTCGCTTTGGGATGCCGGGGCCGTTGTCTTCGGTTTGCAATTCGATGATGTTCTTCTTGTCGTCGACCTTCGAGATCTTGACGCGGATCTCCGGAAGAATACGAGCCTCTTCGCAAGCGTCCAGTGAATTGTCAACGGCTTCTTTGACAGCGGTGATGAGGGAACGGGTGAGGGAGTCAAACCCGAGGAAGTGCTTGTTCTTCTCAAAAAATTCAGAAATGGCGACTTGCTTTTGGTTGCTTGCCATGCGTTCTGCGGTCCCTGCCATGGGTGTTCACCTCCACCGGTCCTCCTCCGTCTTGACGACGTCGGGCCGACAGATGACCGTCCCCGTCCTTTGAGGGATTATAATCTCCACAGGCGGAACCGCATGAAGAAGGGCAAAAAGCGGAGACAGCGAGGACTTCCGCTCACGCAAAGAGGTCGGGGGCCCACATGCTGATGTGACCGGTGAAGGCCGAAGCAGCCACGGTCAGCGGACTCGCGAGGTAGAGTTTCCCCGGACCGCTTCGGCCCTGGAAGTTCCGGTTGATGGCCGAGACCGTCACCTGTTCGGGGGTGATGGACACACCCGGTCCAGCACCGATGCACGCGCCGCAACCAGGGTCGATGAGCTTCACACCCACCTCGATGAAGAGGTCGTGCCAGCCCATGCGTTCGGCCAGCGCCTTGACTTGGCCCGAGCCGTATTGGATGTAGAAGTCGACGCCGTCCTTGACCGCCAGGCCGGCGTCCTTGGCCGCTTGACACACTTCGGCGTAGTAGGCGATATCGTCTTCCTTTCCGGCCGTGCACGAGCCACCGTAGGCGATGTCCACGGCGACGGTGCCGATGTCGGCGATGTTGGCGCCATTCGTGGGGTCGCTGGGAATGCCTTCGTCCGGGTTGCCCGGGTGGGCCACCATGGGGACAATGCAGGAGAGGTCGATGGTGTGGACGCCACCATCGTAGTGAGCGCCTTCATCGGGGGCGACCATGCGAGCGCG
>CEUM01043802.1_pt1 | contig 16850 bp, 11 predicted proteins | sample 356421 | NCBI WGS metagenome assembly CEUM01 (sample SAMEA2622716, study PRJEB7988) | marine metagenome | biome: marine biome (ENVO:00000447); feature: surface water layer (ENVO:00002042); material: "saline water (ENVO:00002010), including plankton (ENVO:xxxxxxxx)" | depth 5 m | reverse complement strand
TTCCTCCAAGAATGCATGAAACGAGAACAACTAAATTTCCAAACATATTCAAAAAAGGAAGAGTTATTTCTCCCTCATTTTTAAGGTAAACTTCCGCTAAAATAGGAATTAGAACCAGACCCAAAATTGAATTCACAATTGTCATCGCAACACTTAATTCCTTGTTTCCTTTGGCCACGATCGTTAATGAATTTGGCATTGAACCACAAGGAGTCATCGATAACAAAAGAAAACCTTGAAGAACAAGCCCTTCCAATTTGAGAAGGTTTCCAAGCATAATTGCAATCAGTGGAGAAACACCGAATTGATAAAAGGGACCTAAAAAAAGAGTTGTTTTCTTTTTTAGAAAAGGGAGGAGTTCCCTAGCTTCCACAACGAGACCAATATAAAAGACAAGGCCGAAGCCAAAGAGAAGAAAAAAGACCTTTTCAATTGACTCCAATACCATAAAAGCCTCCCATAAACGCTCTAACTCTTGATGCTTTTTTTAAACATCTGTCTTTTCTAGAGATCTTGGAGGACTTATTTTTTGAGTCAGCCTTGAAACAACCATGATTGTTATAAGGCTTGAAACCATAGCTAGTGTCCTAAAAGGAAAAAGTCCTTTGTTTGCCTTGGCATCATATAACTCCGGCATTCCGAATACTTTGTGATATTCAAAAAAGTCAGGAATACCTAAAGAAGACTCTCCACCCCCAAAGCGGAGTATCGCGGCCACAATAAAGCCGCAAATACTTCCTATAGTATTGGCCTTCTTATCATAAAGCGCCAAAACTAATTGAGGAAAGAGAATACAGTAGACAAAGTCACTGCATAAAAACCAAAGCTCGTAAACACTTCCCTTTCTTAAAGCAATTAAAGTGGCAGCAATCCCAACAATCCAAATACACCCTTGAATAACTTTAGCAAGAGACTTAGGCTCCACTTCTTTTTTCTTAAAGTGAGAATAAAGAGGTCTAAAAACATTCCAACCGGCCATCGATGAAGCCGAGAGAATTGATGAATCCACTGAGGACATAACGGCTGCTGCAATCGCTCCCAGTCCAATCGTCGCTACCCAAGGATTTGTTAGATAACGAACAACATTAGGGAGAACTTGAGCCGCTTCAGGAGCTTGTGATAACCCAACAGTTGTCCAATCCACAACATTTCCAATAATCCCAATCATACTAGCGGGAATAGCTGCTAAAATACAAACCAACCCAGCGATAATAGATAACCTTTGAGCAGTATTTTCATCTTTGGAAGAAAGAACACGTTGAAAATAAACGTGCCAAGGAATTCCTCCCATCATTAGAAGAAAAGCATAATCCCACCAATTATAAAAATAATTACCCAGAGCTGCTTTAGATGGCAAAAAAGAAGCTATAGGGCCCATTTTCTTTTCATAGGTTTGCCAGGCCCAATCCCAGCCTCCAACATGATCTAAAGCAAAGGGAAGAACAAGAAATAACCCTACAAGGAGTAGGACCATTTGAATCATATCAGTTAAAGCAACCGCCCAAAGTCCACCTAAAGCGGTATAAGCGATCGCGACTGCTGCTGATAATATAATTGAAGGCGTGAAATCGAGACCAAGAACTGTTCCAAAGGTTGAACCCAAAGCTGTTAAAATCGCAGCTGTCCAAAAAGTTTCACCCATAAGGGCAGGAAGATAAAGAACGCCTGCCACCCCTTTTCCATACCTTCTTTCAAAAGGGTCCAGCATTGTTTTAAATTCGTGACGCCTCATCTTTTTTGCGAAAAAGAGTCCTCCCAAAATTAAGCTAATAGCATAACCCCATGGGGCCTGTGCCCATACAAGACCATAATCTGGATTATAAGCGTATTCTGCTGTTCCATTGATATAACCTCCACCAACCCAAGTGGCACTCATGGTAAAGACTGCCATCATCAAGGGGACAGAGCGGCCTGCTAACATCATAGTATCAGTTGAATCCGTATTAAGGTCTTTTTGCTTTTGTCGACCAATGTGAGCTGCATAAGTTCCCACAACAAAGATCACTACATAAAAAAGGACCATGGACAAATAACCAGGCCAATGGATGTCTTGACCCATTTTATCAAGGACAATGCCAATAATAACAAGTATCACAAGAAGTATGGCGGAAGGTAGACCTTCTTTTATAAGACTTGTTTTTGATGAATCATCCATTTTTAATTCCCTTTATCAAAATGAAATTTTGGGTGGAAAAAAAGGTCTTAGAGTACCTCATAGAGATCATTTTACGAAACTTTCTATTCGTTTAAAACAGGGTCAACTTTACATTTTAACTGGCTTTACTTTTTAACTGGCTTCTCTTTTTAGTTCGCTTTGTACTCTTCTAAAATTTTCTTAAGTTCACCACTTTCTCTAATGGCATTTAAGCCCTTATTAAAAGCTATCGTAAGTTTTGCGCCCATCTTGTTCTTTTTCGTAAAAAGAACGTGAAGGTCTTTATTTTGGAGAACTGGCTTAACAACCTGAAGGCCTCCCTTTAATTTTTTTAAGTAGGGGTCGTTATTTAAGTGGTACTCGGTGACTAATTTATCAAGGAGGACGAGGTCGACCCTCTTTTTTGTCAACATAACAAGACTAACACGGTCACTTTTAAACATTCTCTTTTTTAAATAGTCAGCCCTGGTAAAAACCTCTCCATTATAATAATCTTTAACAACACCAATTTTGAAATTCTTTAGCGTTTCAAGATCTCCATCGAAAGGAATTTCTTCTCCCTTTCTCTTAAAGAAGGCAAGAGGACCGCTTCCAAAAGCCCTGGTGATAAAGTAGTCTATGGTTCTTTCTTCAGAATAATAAGCTGGAAAACCTCCAAGAAATTTACCACTTTTCACATTTCTTAGAACTTTGCCCCAAGTATTTTTTCCCGACATAATAGCAACTCTTACATTATATCCTTGATTCTTAAATACAGCTTTAACAACTGCACTGGCCCATCCTTTGCCTTTTATTTTACTTGAAGTGTAGGGAGGCCATTCAATCGTTGCCAATTTAAATGTTTTTTCTTTTTCTTTGGAAAGGGCGCCAGGTGATGAAATAAAAAGTGACAATAATACTGAACTAAAAAAAACTAAAGACTTCATTTTCCATCCTTGAAAAATTTATGAAGAACATAATGAATTATTATTGCTTATCTTAGATAATTGTATCTTAACTTGGAAGATTCTTGAAGATCTCTTTTAAAAAGCTTCCCGTTGGACCCTTTTTAGACTGAGATAACTTTTTCGGTGAACCGGTGGCCACAACCTTACCTCCAAGGTGACCCCCCTCAGGACCTATCTCAAGGCACCAGTCAGCGCACTTTATAACATCCAGGTTGTGTTCTATAACAATGATCGTATTTCCCCCTTTAACAAGCCTGTCTAAAACGCTAAGAAGTTTTTTAATATCCTGAAAATGGAGACCTGTTGTCGGTTCGTCGAGAATATAGAGAGTCTTACCTGTATCCCTTTTTGAAAGTTCTTTGGCCAATTTAATTCTTTGGGCCTCTCCTCCAGAAAGAGTGGTGGCAGGTTGCCCTAGTTTTATGTAGCCAAGTCCAACGTCCATCAATGTAGTCAAAATCTTTTTTATTTTTGGCTGATTTGTAAAAAGTTCCAGCGCCTCAGAAACCGATAAATCCAACACATCAGCGATAGAGTGACCTTTAAAAAGAATTTCAAGCGTTGGTTGATTAAAACGCTTCGTTTTACAGGCTTCACAAGGAACCAGAACATCGGCAAGAAAATGCATTTCAACTGTTATAAATCCATCACCTTCACATTTCTCACAACGTCCGCCTTTTACATTAAATGAGAAACGCCCTTTTTTATAACCACGAACCTTGGCTTCCGGAACCTGCTCAAAAAGGTCTCGAATAAGGTCAAAAACTTTCGTGTAAGTTGCTGGATTTGATCGGGGTGTTTTGCCTATAGGCTTTTGATCAATATTGATGACCTTATCAAAATAATCGAGACCTTCAATCGATTCATACTTCCCTACTTCCATATCAGAATCGTGAAGCAACCTATTAAGTGCCGGATACAAGATCTGATTAATAAGAGTTGATTTACCAGCTCCACTAACTCCAGTGACACAGGTGAAAAGACCTATAGGAATCTCCGCAGTTATATTTTGCAAATTATTCTCAGTGGCCCCTATAATCCTAAGCCATTTGTCACCTGGTTTTCGAACTTCTTCAGGGAGGGGTATATTTTCCTTGCCACTTAGGTAGTGACCCGTCATGGAAACCCGGCTCCTTTTCAACTGGGCCGGAGTCCCCTCAGCAATAATTTGTCCACCCAAATGACCCGCTCCCGGGCCTATATCGACAATCCAGTCAGAAGCTTCCATAGTCTCTTGGTCATGCTCAACAACAATAAGACTATTACCAATATCTCTTAACCTTTTTAGCGTATTGATCAGTTTTATATTATCTCTTTGATGAAGACCAATAGAAGGCTCATCTAAAATATAAAGAACTCCCGTCAATTCGCTTCCTATTTGAGAGGCCAAGCGGATTCTTTGCGCCTCCCCTCCAGACAAACTTGGCCCATGGCGGTCCAAGGAAAGGTAATTAAGGCCAACATTAACAAGAAAACGGAGCCTATCTTTAATTTCTTTTAAAAGCTCCTCAGCAATTAACTTTTGGTTGCCTTTAAGTTTCATTCCCTTAAAGAAGTTCAAAGCATCCTGTATCGACATAGAGGTCACTTCACTAATGGACTTATCCTTAACAAGCACATGCTGGACCTCATTTTTTAACCTTTTTCCTCCACAAGTCTGACAATTAAGGGTTGAAATATATTTGGAAATCCAAGACCTACGCCCATCACTTTTATGTTTCAGGTAAAGCCTCATAAGCCTGGGAATAAGTCCTTCATAATGAGTGTTCCACTGACCTTCTCCACTCTCTCCAAACCACTGCATGGTCAGTTGATAGCGAGGATCCTCACAACCATAGAGGATTCTTTCCTTTATTTTTTTGGGAATCTTTTTCCAAGGACAATTAAGGTCTAATCCCCAAGCATCCTCCATGGCCTCTATTCTGGCGAGTCCCCAGGAGAGCTCCTTCTTTGATCCATCACTATCAAAATAATTATCCCAAGGCCTGACGGCACCTTCGCTGATGGATAAATTTTCGTTGGGAACCACTTTGTCAATGTCTATATCAATAACAGTCCCCAGTCCATGGCAATCCTCGCACATTCCCGTTGGGGAATTAAAAGAAAAAAGTTGAGGTATGAGTTCTGGAAAGGCATGACCACAGCAGGAGCGGGCCTCACTCATTTTAAGGTCTTCTCTCCCCTCTATATGAATAAAAATCTGTCCATGACCTACCTTTAAAGACTGCTCAACCGAATCAGTGAGCCTTTTTTGAAAGGCCTTATCTTTTTTTATTTTGAGACGGTCAATGACCACCTCAATATTATGCTTTTTGTTTTTGGCAAGGCTTTGAACATCTTCTATATCGCGAACTATTCCGTCAATGCGGACTCTTCTATATCCTTCTTTCTTAAAACCCTCGAGAATCTCCTTGTGCTCACCCTTCCTATTTTCAATGACCGGTGCTAGAAGAATAACCTTAGTCGATTCAGGAATTTTTAATATTTGACTAACCATACTCATGGCATCGCCACGTCCAACTTCTTTTCCACAGCTATGACAAAACTGAGTGCCTAATCGAGCAAAGAGGACTCTTAAATAATCATAAACTTCAGTTATTGTTCCAACAGTAGACCTAGGGTTTTTACTAGCAGCTTTTTGTTCAATAGCAATGGTAGGAGAAAGCCCTTTTATGGTATCAAACTTTGGTTTTTCCATTTGGCCCAAAAACTGTCTTGCATAGCTAGAAAGGGATTCAACATAGCGACGCTGTCCCTCAGCATAAACTGTATCGAAGGCAAGGGAAGACTTCCCCGAACCGGAAACCCCGGTTATAATAACGAGCTTTTTTTTGGGTATTTTGACTTCAATATTTTTTAGATTGTGTTCTTTGGCACCTACAACGTGGATATGCCCTAATTCCTTAACAATATCGCGGAACCCTTCTTCCCGATTCTTTAAAGAATCTTCATAACTACCTGATTTCCTTCCACTTTTTTCTTTTGCTTTCATTTAGGACCTTATGATTATTTTATTTGGTCACTTGCCTGACCCAACCAGTCAACTTCATTTCTCGAATGATACAAGAAAAGGACTACACATGGTAGCCTATTCACAACCCGACTAAACTTTGTCTCAAAAAGGCGCTAAGAATCCACTTAGTTTTCGTTATTTGAAAAAGTGAATTTAAAGATAAGCTCTCTGTTTCTTTAACCGATAAGTGAATAGCTGAGAAAATTAAGAAAAAATTTTAAATCGCAAGCTTAACGAGGAATGCAAAAAAGGCTAAAAGTTTATTTTAGCTTTGCGAAAATCTCTTTTATTTCCATAAAATTAAATCTTAGGGTAATTTCAATGAAGATATTTTTCGTCCTATCATTTAAAGTAACTCTTTTGACCTTTACCCTTCATTCGACTCTTTCTAACGCGAAAACAAAACTTGAGGAACTTGAAACACTGATGTGCAAGAACTATGCAACTTCTGTTCTTTACTCCTATTTTAAGCTCACAAAAATTCAACCTCCACAGTCACTTATCAAACCTGCAAGAAAAGTAGCTTTTAATGTTCTAAAGAAAAAAGGTGGAGTTAAGGATTTTCTTGAGGCCAGTAAATGCTACCTAACAGTAGAAGAAGGGGCCAGTACCTTTGCTTATTTAAAAAGGCTAGACAAATGTCTTAACGCTTATGTTGGTAAAAAGCCCAAAGAGTCAACTCCCCATAAATTAAAATTCGAAAAATCAATAAGTGAAGCCTTCCGGGAAGTGAACCAATTTTTTATTAAAGGCCCTCTTTGAGTAGTTAAACAACACAGATATTCTTTTCTCTAAAACTTTATCACATAAAATAATTTTTCATTGAAATATAAATCAAAAAATGTTTTAAGTAGGAATGGAAAAGAAACTTATTTTAGCAAGCACAAGCTCTTATAGAAAAGAGCTCCTTGAAAGACTCAATATCCCTTTTGAAACCCGTGACCCTGGTGTGAATGAAGAATTCATAAAAGAAAGTATTGAGGAACCAAGAAAAATTGCAGAGGAGCTTGCGAAATTAAAGGCGAAAAGGGCACTTAGAGACTTAAATGAAATTTCTATTGGAAGCGATCAGGTCCTCAACCTTGAAGGAAAACTTTTAGGCAAACCTGGTGAACGAGAAAAAGCCATTACACAACTTCTTGAAATGCAAGGTAGAGAGCACACATTGATTACAGCTGTGTGTATTGCTGAAGAAGATGAAGAGCTTCTCTTTACTTCAATAGCGAAGATGAAAATGAGAGCATTGGATAAAGAAGCCATTATCCGCTATGTCGATTACGATAAGCCATTTGACTGTGCAGGCTCATACAAGCTTGAGTCTCTTGGAGTCTCCCTTTTTGAAAGTATTGATGTGGATGACTCAACAGGAATCATTGGTCTCCCCCTTATTAAATTGTGTGAGTTTCTAAGAAAGTCAGGTTTTCCGCTACCTTAAAGTGACAAAAGTCAAAAAAAAGGGCCACCATAGAGGCGGCCCTTGAGTCCATTTTTAAAGGAAGATTCTTCTAAATCCTACTTTCCATCTTTCTAAGCATTTTTAAAATCATCTGTTGACCAAAATTCCTTGGCTTCTTATATTTTAATGCATCCTTGTATTTAATCCTTTCCGTGTAATTCAAATCATATTCATAGAACCTTTTAGCAATAAAAAGCGCCAAATCTGTTCCATCATAAAGAATTGCCAACTCTTCATTAAAGTCCCTACTTACATTATCAAAGTTATAAGATCCAATAAGTGTAATTTGCCTATCGAAAACAGCAAACTTAGAGTGGACCATTCCAAAATGGATATCTTTACCGTTTTTATAACGACCATTCCACTCATAAATCTCTGCTTCATGCCTTTTATTCCCTTGATTTACGTCCATGAGGTCCTTGTAATAGAACCTCGCTAGCGGAGTCATGACCATAGGTGGTTCGTTTGTTTCAGGACCATTAGTCAAAATTTTAATTTTTACACCTCTTTGAGAGGCCTTAATTAAGGCGTCTAAAAGTGGCTGTGAGGGAATAAAATAAGAGTTTTCTAAGAGGATTTCATACTTAGACTTATTGATCAGGTCTATGTAAACCTGCTCAAGGTAAAGTTCTCCAAACTTTGGTCTCGAGAAAACAACTCTCGAGCCCTTTGTCCTAACCTTTCTCAATTTCCACTTTTTACCTTCAAGGTTAAAATCTCCTTTCGTTAATTTTTTGACATACTTCATAGCAAAGTCTTGGTCCTTACTTATTTTACCTGACCCAAAAGGAATATACTTTTTACTTTCGTTCTTAGCAAAGTTTTTCCACTTAACTGTACCAACTGGATATTTATTAAAACACTTCATTTTAGTTGGATCAGGAAAGTCTCTATTATAAAGCTTAACCTTTTCATCTATCCTATTGGTCAAATCCTTAATTGTTTTTCTTCCTGTCATTTCGACATCCATATCCCTCCATCTCAAACGCCCATTGGGGTAAACCATGTGGTAAGAAGCGGTAATATTGGCACCTCCAACAATTGCTACTTCTCCATCAGCAATCCATATTTTCTCATGGAACCTATGCATCCAGGAACGCCCCTTAATTTTCTTGGTATTGTCCCATTCTTGCTTTAGGAGTCTCCACTTAGAATCACACTGGAAACCATAAACAGGAATTCCATGGGCCATCATATTTCTATAGAGAATATAAGAATTCCCTTGAGCGATCGCATCCCTTCCATCAACAAAAACCGAAAAAGCATCAATATAAAGTCTTACATTGACTCCTTGCTTTCTTTTATTGATTAAAATTTCTCCTAAGACCATTCCGATTTCATCGGCCATAAATTGTAAGTTTAAAATATCAATTGATTTTTTGGCCTGTTGTGAAATGGCAATTCTTCTAATAAATGATCTTTCTCCTCCAAGCGCTCCAACTGTCACAAGATCCTGTCCACTTGTTCTGTAAGGGAAAGGACCAAACTTACTTGAAGTTGGAATAGTCATAGCAGGATTATTTTTGAAGCCTTTCCCACTAAATTTTGAGAGATCATAAGGGTTCCTGTTATAACCTTGACTCTTTTCACCCTTTTTCAACTTACCAAGTTCCCCTACTTCCACGGGATCAACTCCAGCTGAAATTAGGTTCCTAAGCCTTCTTTTCTTGTCTCTACAAAGCCTCTGAACAACATTCAGTGCATCTTTGACCTTATCTCTTTCAGATTTACTTTTATAATTAAGGGTTAAAGGATTTGTTTTGCCCAAATAATTATTAAACCTTATTGAGTAACCCAAGTTCTTTCTTGGATTATAATCCTTGGTGAACATATCCAGGTCATCACCGATATCTACAGGCCCGCTTCTGTTTACAATACCTTTTCCATCTTTTGTTCTAAAGATGGAGTTTTTCGATTCATGAACCTGTTGTTCAATACCAAACTGGCAATAATTTGGTACCACATTTTGATAAAAATTATATTTCTTACTTGAGCCGCCAAACATTGATGACTTTATGGTGAATTTTGTTTCCTTGTTAAATTTCTTAACTTCCTTTTTAATTTGCTTTTTAAGCTTTAAAAAGGCATCGACATCCCTTTTCATATAGGAAGGAAAAGAAAAGAGATTAGTACTTAAAATCATAGAAAGGAAAATCGACAGAAATCTAAAATTCATCTTTAACCTCCATAAAGAGAGTCTCTATTTTTCTATACATTCTAAAGCATTTTCAATTTTTAGTTATAAAAAATAAAAAAAAAATAAACCAATAATTTTATTGTTTTCAAAATAATTAAATAAATTTTGAAGAAGTATAGATTTTTTTTAATGACAATTTCCTAGAAACACTAAGAAATGAAGTGAAAGTAAATATTTATAATTTTAAATTAGACTCTTTTTAAATAATAACAAACAATAGAATACTAACTGATTTAAACAAATTTAAAGTCTCTGTATTTACGCTCATTCCTCTATTTAAATGAATAAAATCAGTAATATTTAATAATAGAAAATAAAAGAGGTTTTGAACAATAGTAAAGTAATAGAAATTATAAAGTTTTACTTCCTAATAATTTTTTTTAGCCTGAAAGTTGCAAAGGTGACCCATTTCTTTTTTCTTCTCAGCTTTATCAAGCCCATAAAATTCTTTTGCTTTTTTCTCTTAAAAAGAATTAAACGGATTTCTTTATCAATTGAAAAAGAAAAGTAATGAAATTTATTTAAAAAACCCTCATTTTCAGATGTTTTTAATGGAAAATTCTTTAAAATTGCCAAATGAAGTTTTTTTCCCTTCCCTACCTTCATATTGAGTTTTGCAAGGTCTTTTAATTCATGACTTTTTCTATTTATCTTTAGGGTTATTGACCTCATGAATCCATCTGAGCTTAGGTATTGTCCTCGCCAAAAACCCCATGGATAAAATTCAAGAGAGTTTCTGGGAGACTCTATCCCTTTTAAAGAGCTTATTCTTTTCACCCAAGGATATGTTTTTTCTGAAAAAAGATGCTCCAAACGTTTTTTAATTTTTATTCTTCTTTTTTTAACCTTTAGTTTTTTGTTTTCATCAAGGCCATTATCCAAATCTTCTAATAAATTTCTTTCGCCAAAAAAAGGATTATTATCTTCGCTAGTAATAGATTCTTTTACAAATTGTTCTTCTAAGAACTTTTTCCTATTCGTTTTTTCGTCAAGTACACTAGCTTGTTTTTTTTCACTTTTACTTTGGGTAACTAAAGCCTTATCCTTCGCTTTTTTTTGAGATCCACTTTGAAGAGACGCTTTTTGATCAAGCTTAGATGTATTATCCTTTATCCTATCGATTGATTTATCAATTTTTTCAGAATTTCTAGATGTCAGGTCTTTTATAGTCCCTTTAATTGATGAATCATCTTGGAAAAAGAGATAATAATTAAGATTACCCAAAGAAAAACAGATTAAAATAGTGAAAATGACTCTCATAAAGATAACCTTGAAAGAAAAACTTTTACTTAAGACTGTCAAATAATATAGAGGAATCAAACTTGGGAAACCCGTCTTCTTTTCCCTTTGATCATTTTACTTTTTAAAGCTGTTAAAACGAAACCAACGGAGCTTGCACTAATTCCAACATAGGAAGAATGATCTAAAAGGTCTATTCTACCAACGTCGTTACTTTCTATACCAACGTCTTTCACTAAAGCACCTAAGATATCAGTTTTCCTTAATTTCTGCTTTTTCCCAGCAGCAATACAAATAGTTTTCATTTCCGGGGGAATAATGCCTTTTTTATGCGTTGTTAGTTCTAAAGGGGAAGTTAAAGATATATTTTCCCATTGATCAAGAGAATTTTTTTCTTTGTCAGTAAAAAAAGTAACGGCTTTTCCCTTTAAATTTGCCCTACCTGTCCTACCTATACGATGAGTATAACTATCTTTATCTCGTGGAATATCAAAATTGATAACGACATCCAATTTATCGATATCGAGTCCCCTTGCTGCAACATCAGTTGCCACCAAAATTCTTGAACTCCCATTGGTAAACTTTGTTAAAACAAGGCTCCTTTCTTTTTGGTTTAAATCACCATGAATGGCAAGTGCTTCAAAGCCTTTCCTGTTAATTGAATCAGAAAGATTTTTGCAAATAAGCTTTGTCTTACAAAAGATTAAACATGTTTTGGAACCTAAGGTCTCTAAAAAAGAAAATAATAACGGTGCCTTTTCTTTATGATCATTTAAATGAACAAAGCACTCATCAATGACATCAAAATTATGAATCGTATCTACTTTTAAAAATCGAGGTTCTCTCAAAATATCTTCTGAAAGATCTTGGATTTTTTCTGGATATGTTGCTGAAAATAGTAAGCTTTGACGCTTAAGTGGAAGGTAAGAAACTATTGCTTCGATACTCTCTCTAAATCCCATATCTAGCATTCTATCAGCTTCATCTAAAACAAAGTGCTTAAATGTTATGTTTTTCAAGATTCCCTTTTTTAAAAATTTAAGGGTCCTTCCTGGTGTTCCAACAACAATATGCACACCATGTTCAAGGGACTTTTTCTGCCTTTCTTCAAAGCCTCCACCTGTAAGAGTCGCGATTTTTAGATTATCTATTTTTTTGCCTAGCTTTCTAAGATCTTCAGCAACTTGATCAGCAAGCTCTCTTGTTGGACACAAAATAAGGGCCTGAGGTTTGAAGATAGATACATCTATGAATGAAAGAATTCCTAAACCAAAGGCATAAGTTTTGCCTGATCCTGTTTTTGCTTGGGCAATCACATCTCGATTTTCCAGAATAAAAGGAAGCGCTTTTTCCTGAATCGGTGTCATGGATTCAAATTTCATTTCTTCAAGAGAATTCACAAGTTCTTTTTTTAATGCCATTTGGCTAAAAGGTTTTCCTTTATTCATAGGTCTTACCTCTCTGAAGTTTCAAAAATATACCTCTACCATGGGCCAATTTCTTTGTCTTAAATCAATAGTTTTTATTGATACTTATAAGAAATTTTTACTTCATCTTCCTCGTGATAAGCTTGTTGAAAGAGTTTGCAAAGTTGGCTTTATCTTTTGGCCCAAATGGCGGTGGACCGCCTGTTACTTCCCCATTATTTCTCAGATCTTTCATCAAATCCCTAACTGCCAATCTTTCACCAATATTTTCTTCATCATAAACTTCCCCCCTTGGATTTAATGCTATTGCTCCCTTTTTAACAATATGGGAGGCCAAAGGTATATCAGCTGTTATAACAATATCAGATGCTCCACAATGCTCTATAATATAGTGGTCCGCCACATCAGCGCCCAAGTCAACCTTTACTAGCTTAATAAGGGGACTTTGGGGAACAGATTGGTAAGCATTAGCAACGAGTATGACTTCAAACTGTAGTCGGCTAGAAGATTTATAGATAATTTCTTTAACAGCTTTCGGACAGGCATCAGCATCAATCCATAAGCGGGTTTCACTCATAGTTTAATCTCCCAAATAAATATATTAAAATTTTGTTTTTTATATAGGTTCCAAAATAAAAAGAGTACAATTAATATCCCTAGAAAATTAATCATTTTAGAGAAGGGCACTCTCTATTCTTTTGACAGATCTGAAGTTTTTGTCTTAATTTTTTAACTTGATTAAGAGTTAAACCAATATTGTTTTTAAAAGGATTATCACCTTCTACCTTTTGGGAGAAAAGCATTCTTTTTGCATTAAAGAAGTCCTCTTTTTTAAACTTGAAACTCACTGTTTCTTTAGGAAAAAAAAGTATTTTTTCCAAACTCTTTATTGCAGTAAAGAACCTATTTAATTGTTTTTTTGCTTTCTTTGAAGCAGCCTTTAAATTTTTCCAACATTTAACTTCACCAACAACTATGACTTTTTGATTTTTTTTGGAAACAACAATAAGGTCAATTTCACCCAATACCCTTCGTGAGTTTCTATATTCAAGGCCAATAATAAATTGAAATTTATTTGGATCAAACCTCTCTTTAAGCCTTAATCTTGCAACCTGTTCACAGATGGCTCCAAATGATCTATAGTCTGCTGGAATTTTTTTTAGAATAAAATAATCTTTTTCAAAAAGGTCTCCTGTTCTTGCAAAAGAAGAAAAATTCAAAATCAGACAAAGGCCTAAAGTAAAAATTTTTAAAAACATACCTTTCCTTTTTAATAGTACTTTGAGGCATTTATAACATTTATACCTCTGGATAGTAATTAATAACTGCATTGGAGTACAAGTATTTTGTAATATTTATCCTTACTCCAAGAAAACTAGTCAACTATCTTTCAAAACTTAAAAAGTCGGTTTTTTTAACTTAAATTACTTTTTAAATTTGAGTTAAATCATTAATTTTAATAGCTTTACCACCCGATACAGGTTCATATATTTTTAGATATTTATTAAAAAAAGAAATAATGAATTTAAAAAAGAAATCATCTATAGCGTCTAAACTGATCTTCTATGTTCTTTTAGGAAATATCCTAGTTAGCCTCGCTTTCATGCTTCAAAATTATCTAGAACTCTCAAAAGAAAATACAAAAAAAATTAATACAAAATTAAGGGATTTTAAAGAATCAATTATTCCCCCTCTTGCTGGTGCTCTTTTTGAAGAGAATGAAGAAGGAATTAGCTTGTCTCTCAGAGGGATTTTGGCTGACGAAAATATTATCAAAGTATCTTTTTTAGAAGTAAGTAATGAGAATAATTTAGATTCCAAACACAGTGAGTTATTTTTTTTAGAAGATAAAAACTTTAAGAATGAAGACCCTAGAAGCTTCATTATGAAGACTCTACCAATATTTCATCAGATTGAAGGAGAAACAAAAAAAGCCTATCTTGGAAAATTAAAAGTATTTTTCACAAATAGATATATTCTAAAAAAAACGAGAAAACAAGTTATAGACCAATCTTTTTTAATTCTATTTCAAACAATTGTAACAACAGTCTTAGTTTTTTTTATTTTTAGATATCTGATCACTAGTCATATAAATAGAATGGTTGAATACGCCATAAGTCTTGATCTAAATAAATTAAAGGCCTTAGGAGATCTAAAATTAAATAGAAAAGTACTTAAACACCCAGATGAACTAGATCAACTTGTTAATTCAATCAATAAAATGAAAAAAAACCTTCAAATTAATCATGAAAAGCTTATAGATTATTCAAAAAATCTTGAATATAAGATAAGAGATGCTACGAAAGAAATAAACGAAGAAAAAAATAAAATTGGGACACTTTTAAATAACATACAAGTCTCAATTTTTGTAATAGGAAGTGATTTTTTAATACTTCCTCCTGTATCTGATTTTTCTGAATTTCTTTTTAATAGAAATATAGTTGGGCTTCATATCAGTCAGGTTCTTTTTTTTAATTTCAAAAAAGGAACTAGACAATACATAGAACTTTCATTGACCTTTAAAAAGATCTTTGAAACTAATATAAATGAATTTGAAGAATTAAAATCAAAATTACCCAAAAAAGTTACAATACCTGATCAGTTTGAAAAAAGGGGTAAAATCCTTAAATTATCCTATAAGGCGATTTCAGATGGAAATGATACCATTGAAAAGCTTATGTGTACGGCTGAGGATATAACAGATAGTGAGAATCTTTTAAAAGTCTCAAATCAAGATCAAGAAAAATTCCATAATTTAAAAGAGATTATATCAATTCCCCAAAAGGTTCATTTATCTCAAACGTTGGAATTATCTCTAAAAAAATCTTTTGAAATTCTCGATGATTTTATTTCTCCCATGTCTGATACATACGATTCGTCTCATTTTATAAATAACTTCAAATCGTATTTAGAAAAAATCCAATCGATTTTAGATTGTTCTATCTTATTCAAATCTAAAATTGAATATCATCTTAAAGAAGTGCAACAAATTGAAAATAGTAAAGAGCTCAACACCCAATTTGAAGTGACAAACATATTATGCTCTTTCTTTGAATATTTAATTAATTATAGTATGACTGCAAACTTAATCACACCAACAAAAATAGATCTCGGTTCTTCATTTTCTAAAATCGCGATTGAAAAGATAAATGATTTAGAAAAGGTTTTTAAAAACTTATTTGAATATGTTTTTCTAGTTAGAGATATTAATAAAATAGACGATGAGAAGATGGAGAAAGTTCTAAAAGTTGCAATCCTTTATCCTGAGTTTGAAAGAACAATTAATTTAATTCATCAAAGGTCTAACCTTCTCAAATTTCTTCTAAGAGGACTTGGATATTTTGAGTTGGCCCAGGATTTTGAAACATTATCAAACCTTGTAAAACAAATGCCGGAAAGAAGAATGTTATCAAAATCTATAATTAAAAATAATCTAATTGAGCCGTACTCAATAATTTTACCAAAATTAGAGAGTATTGAAGATAGAATTAAAAACTACGGCAAACAAAAAGTATAACGATTCTTATTTTAATTTCCTAATCTGTTACTAAGAACTCAAAAAAGAAGGAGAAGACCATGCCTTCTCCCTCTTTTTTTGAATTAATATCTTTCTTTTATATACCCTAAAGCACTATAGGCATCTAAAACAGAGCCCTTTTTACTTAAAGAAGAAAATGAAACTCTCTCACTATCACTACCTTTACTTTGATTAGGAAGGTAAACATCATATGATTCTATTCTAGATGATTTTAAAAGAATTTCCTTTAAATCGGCAGCATTTAATTCTGGTTTGTAGGAGAGCAAAAGAGAAGCAACTCCAGAAACTAATGGTGCGGCCATACTTGTTCCACTCATTGAAGCATATTTTCCGGCAGGAACTGGAGCAAAAATTTGACTTCCAGGTGCAAAAAGATCAACGTATTGATTTCCATAATTTGAGAAAGAGGAAGGCAGTAAGGAAGAATTTACATAGTATTTTTGATTTCTTTTATTGAAATAAATAGTTGAAGTGCTACTTCCGACTTCGATCCAGGAATCAAGTAATTTTTTACTACCTCCCTTTCGGCTTGGAGAATGAATAATTTTATTTATATTAAGTGAATCATTTCCTGCTGCATGAACAATAAGGACTCCTTTTTCGGCGGCATATTCAAAGGCCTCTAAAAGTTCTGCTTGTCCTGTATTCTCATAATTTCCAAAACTCATATTAATAACTCTTGCACCATTTTCTACTGCATAAATGACGGCCCTTGAAACATCACTTGCCCTTTCATCACCTTCAGGTACGACTCTTAATGCCATGATCTTTGCATAAGGATTAACTCCAATTGAAATTTCTCCATGCTTTCTTCCTGCAATTATACCGGCTACGTGGGTACCATGACTTTCGCTATTATCCCTGGGTAAAATATTACT
>CEUM01027112.1_pt1 | contig 16917 bp, 17 predicted proteins | sample 356421 | NCBI WGS metagenome assembly CEUM01 (sample SAMEA2622716, study PRJEB7988) | marine metagenome | biome: marine biome (ENVO:00000447); feature: surface water layer (ENVO:00002042); material: "saline water (ENVO:00002010), including plankton (ENVO:xxxxxxxx)" | depth 5 m | reverse complement strand
AGGAGATAGGCAAAACGGAGTAATACCTGGAACCGTAACTGGTAATCCAGCACACTTTGCTATTAAACTTGGAGAGGAATCAAAGGTTGAATTCCCGATAGATGAGTCCTCATGGTCCGAAGAATTCCAAGCAAATGAGCCGATCATTACAGGAGAGGATTCACCTGGATTCGGTCTAATCATCGTTGGAACATCTGTAGCAATGGCTGCAATCGCACTCAACAAGCCTACAAGATTCGAAGACGAAGAATGATTCAAAGAATCTCCAGTATTGATTTGGAGTCTAGTGAAACACTAAATTGTTCACCATCAGATAGCCTCTTTACACTAGCCTGACCGCTTTCAAGGTCCTTAGGTCCAATAATCACAACATAATCTGCACCTATGCCATCAGCCCAAGAGAATGCCTTACCGATTTTCCTGCCCTTTAATTCAAGTTCTACTCTTTGCCCAGCATTCCTCAACTCAGCAACCATCGAAAGCACACTTGAGGGATCGACATTGAATGGAACCACTGCCAATAGGCTGGGTCTTGCCAATTCTCCAGGCACAACCTCTGCTCTTCCACTTGCTTCTGCTTGAGCCTCCAAGGCTAACATTATCCTATCAAATCCTAAACCAAAACCACAGGATGGGTCTAAATCTGGTAGTCCAAATAAGTGAAGCAATTTGTAGGAGCCTCCGCCCAATACTTGTCCTTCTCCACCTAATGCAGGTACATGGACTTCGAATACCATACCAGTGTAATAATCAAGTCCTCTTGCTACGCAGAGATTAATCTGCAATTCGGGGATTGCAGGGGATAGAAGTTCAACATAATTGACACAAGATTCCAACTCATCAAGCGCATTTGTGCTCTCAATCCCCAATTTGGAAAGAATCTCTCTTGCTGAGGATAGCGTTTCTTTACCACCTTCAAGTTCTGCCAACTTTATCAAAAGGTCCAGCGAATCTTTCGAGATTTGGTTCTTTGAAAAGAAGTCAGACAAACCATCCCAATCTGCCTTGTCTAAGAATCTCATAGCGGTTGCAGTTGCTGGCTCGCTTTGACCTTCAAGCAACTCATCGCTTAGTCCTAAGCCGGTTAGGATGTCTTTGAGTACACCTACGTGACCGATTTTCACATACCAATTTTCTAAGCCACAAGCATCGATCATATCCATTGAAAGAGCGATTACCTCAGCCTCAGCCAATGGTCCAGTAGCACCAATTAACTCTACTCCGTATTGGAAAAATTCTCTATAGCGACCGGTCTTAAATTCCTCATATCTGAAGCATTGTCCAAAATAAGAAAGACGCAATGGCTTGGTTTCCATCCTCAACTCATCAGCGATCATTCTCATCACAGGAGCAGTCAGTTCTGGACGAAGTGTTAGGTCCCTCTCCCCTTTGTCTTTGAAAGCATAAAGTTGTGAAATAACTCCAGGGCCAGATTTTGCCGTGAACAAGTCTAGGGTCTCAAAGATAGGTGTTTGAACGCGATTAAAGCCATGAGCAGAGGCTTTTGATTCGAGAAGATCCTCCAAAACCATACGCCTTCGCATAGCCTCTGGTGGGAAGTCTCGTACCCCACGCGCTCTGCTGACCATAAATCTCCCAAACCTAAGCAATTCATGACTCCTTCGCAAGAGGCTGGCAATAAATGACGGTTCTAATCAGTACACAAGTTGAACATCACTTGCAACTGAAAGCTGGATTACACCAGGGGGTCCACTCCATGTCATCCAATCTGAATATCCCTCAAGCAGCATTTCGTCTGCATTCTCCTTTGTCACTCCATTGGCTGCATGGCTTCCTGTTGAGACATATAGTTCGCTAGAACCAGAAGTTACCTTATTCATCATACTAGAAAGCATACCTGCAGGCATTGGCAGAGTATCCTCTAACATTTTGAAATATGATTTCTGTAACATCTTTACTCCATTCGCAGCAAAAAATACGCTTACATCATGTCCATCATCAATTGCCTGAGCAGCACATGCCAAGCCAACTACACACTTTGCCAAATCAACATCTGGGTCGGTTACAATCTTCACAAATACAGTTTTACCCATGATTCTTACCTAAACAATTCAATGTATTACTCTTTCTCATCTTCAAAGAAACTAACGGTATTGGTTTATGTTCTTCCTATTTGTAACAGGTCCATGGACCAGAGGTTGCACGTAGTCACTGGTGCTTTTGGTTATTCTGGACGTTGGGTTGCCCATCAACTTCTGGATATAGGAATGAAAGTTAGAACCTTAACAAATGCACTTGGCAGAGACGACCCTTTTGATGGTTCAGTAGAGGTTCACAAATTAGATTTCAACGATTATGATTCTTTAGTTGAATCACTAAGAGGTGCTGAAGTGCTTTACAATACCTACTGGGTTAGGTATAACAAAAAACACAAGCAATTTGCACACAGCTTAGCGGTTGAGAATACAAAAATTCTGTTTGACGCAGCCAAAGAAGCAGGCGTTAAACGCGTAGTACATTTCTCGGTTGCAAATCCAACTAAGGCGCCAAATTGGACATATTTTGAAGGTAAAGTAAAGGTGGAAAGACTGCTCGAGGAATCTGGACTTTCATACTCAATTCTCAGACCAACCGTTCTATTCGGGGGGCATCGAAATGTGTTGATTAACAACATTGCCTGGATGCTTCGAAGATTCCCGGTGTTTGGAGTATTTGGAATGGGTAATTATCCAATTCAGCCAGTTCATGTAAAGGACGTTGCTAAAGTTGCAATAGAAGAGGGGCAAGGTAGTGAAAACACCGTAGTAGATGTTACAGGACCTGAGACTTTTACCTACAAGCAATACATCAGACTACTAGTTGATTCAATGGGAATAAGAAGGCTAATTCTTCCTATGCCACCTGTCTTAACTTGGGCTTTTGGAAGAGTCCTTGGATGGGTGCTTCAGGACCATGTTATCACAATGGCAGAGATCAAGGGTTTACGTCAAGGCCTCATGGCTTCTAATGCTCCACATAATGGAGAGCGTAAGTTCAGTGATTGGATTGCTGAGCATGGTTCATCCTTTGGTAAAAGATATCAAAATGATCTAAAGGAAAGGAAGTACAAACAATTGAATTCCTGAATATAAAGGAGAATTTGTTCATAAAATTACAAACGCATCTATTTCAATCAATGGTCAGTAGATTAATCGTGGATGTAGGTTCTATTTTCGATGCCTACCTAGGCGAAAAAGCGGATAAAAAGGTTCGTAGGCTATCGATTAATTCTGCAATTTTCGGTTTCATCATGCACCTTTTGATTTGTCTGCTATTCCAACTCGACTTGATTGACCTAAATTCAGAAACGAGTAAATTGTTTGACTCTTATCTCGATTCTCTATACACTCCATTTTCCATATTCTTAGCCTATGAAGTGTATGAATTAATCAGAACTATACCAGAGTCATTTTCTAATGCGATTGGAAAACAATTTGAAATAATCACATTGCTTGTAGTGCGAGATATTCTCAAAAGACTCTCAGACATTGACGCTTCAGCGATTTCAACAATCGATGAGAGCATTGGCATTCTGGCTATTGAGTGCCTTGCCTTCGTTGTATTATTTGCAACTGCACTTTTCTTTAACAGGTCTAAGCGAGATGTTAACGACGGCGAACATGAAAATGAGGAATTACACAGGTTTATTCTAAGAAAAAAGCAATTAGCGATTATTCTGTTATTCGTATATTTAGCAATAGCACTATACTCAATATCGTCATGGTCATATGGCGTATTCAACGGCAACGGCAGTACAAATAGAACCATTTTCTTCTTAGATTTCTTCACCGCATTAATTCTTGCAGATATTCTGATTCTGCTAATTTCGTATCAATATATCACTGAATTCTCTAATCTAGCAAGGAATACTGGGTTCATTCTCTCAACAGTGATTCTTAGAGTAGCGATTGCTTCACCCGGTGTATCTGGAGCGATAATGTTCATCCTTGCTGGATTCTTAGGATCAATCGTTCTATTCTCAGGTATTTCATTCGAGAGAAGCGTGACTAGGGGCTACAGTGAAGCGGAATAAATCAAACTTTGATTTCATCATCGATATGGAAAATCAGAAGTTCGTCAAACTTACTAGATTGGGTTTTAGTCGGTAACTCTCCATTTCCATAAATGATGGATGCAACTCTTGAGCAGTCATTCGTTTCCAACTTACTTTCTATGGCTTCAAAGGCATTAGATTTATCTCCAGACCATCTGATTTTACTATTCGGATTCTGATTACTTGACACTGAAATCAATTTTTGACCCAGCATGGGACAAATTCTTCTTGCCTTTTTCTCATGTTTATCCCTCAATATGACCGTGTAATTATTCAACCACAACCAATGAAGATGGTCAAATATATTTGCTTTGACTGTTCTTATCCCAGGTTTTTTCTCATATTTTTTAATTGAGTCATCTAGATATGTTTGATCTCCTCTCTTGATTGATTTGCCATATTCTACATAATCAAGGACTGAGGTTTCGACCGCTGGATAATCAGACCACATAGGAGAGCCGAACTCGATATGATTCCTCCACATTTCATGGTAGTGATCTGGACTTATGGAGTGTATATGAGAGAACTTTTGTCTGCCCTTTGAAAGAATGTTGCTGAATAACCAATTTCTGCAAGAGTACTCGGGAATAACTCCTTTCACCCATTCAGAAAATTGTACAGATTTGTCCATTTCATTGTGAATTTTGAATACAAAGGCAGTTGAGGATTTGTGAAGTGCAATATCAGTTAGGTTAAGCCACTCAGCTCTTCCAAGATATTCCACTTTACCCTCAAGGCTTTCCTGTTTTAATTTATGAGACCAATTCTCCACCTCATTGGAATGATTGAAATTCTTCAAATCAAAGATTAGAAGACCTCCGTCTACAACGTTTTCAGATATCTTTTCCAGATAGGATTTGACATCCATCCTGCCTTCGTGGAATAGCGCATAGGGGTAATCATCGTAGTAAATATCGACCAAGGGTAGAGTATCCAAGGTCTGTCTTGCATCACCCTCTATGTGAATTTGCCTGTGGTTAACCTCCAGTTGTGAGTTGTGATATACTTGACCTTCATATCTATTCATGTCACCAAATCTTGTGAAATATTGATATCCGGATTCATACCTGAACATCTCTGGATAAGCAGGCCCGATATCATTGCAAATGTGAATGAATTCAGCGCCTATATCCAACAGTAACTGCCATGAAGATGCATAATTTCTATCACATGCTGGATGGAAAAGCAATAGCGGTCTATCCTTTCTCACATTTACATCTAAACCGATTGTGGCAAGAGTTCCATCTGTGGTCTCCTTGAAGAATACAGTCACTTCATCTCCTCCGCAATCATGGCCCTGATTTTCTTTTCGTAGGCTTGCCTTTCTGCCCTGTAATCCTGCATTGTGTATGAGTCCTCATAGTGTGGGTCTGGCCATTCTTTTTCTTGCCAGAATCTCATAGCAATACTGATTGTCGATTCAATCGCTGCCCTCCTTGCAAAACCTTCAGACATGATCGTTTGAATCATGGAGATAATTCTCTCAATTCCTGCCTTGAATTCTTCACCAGTTGTTGGATTGATTTCCCATGTGAATTCATTGACAATGTATTCTTCAAATCCAAAAGGAATCCAAGATTCCCATCTATCTTTGGAACAATAGCCATTTTTCTCAAACCATTTATTGGATGGATAAAATGAGTTAATCGCTATGTTCTTAGCAAAATCACAACTGATTATCGAGCAAGAGATTTGTTTATTCTCATACTCCATATTTCCCTCATCAGGCATCATCTTGATTTCAAATGTTATCTCTATACCGTTGTTTTGAATAGTTATTTCATTTCCATCAATCTTGAAATTATTTTTGCTGATTTCATTGAACATAGACTCCCACGCAGAAGCAGATTTATCTGTCTCGATATTATCATGATAGAACATGAATGGAGCTTTTTCGGAACTAAATAATCCATTTTCAGCCCTGATTTTATTCATTATTTCATATAATTTCCACTCTTCAAACATTGATTGAAATGTTCTATGTTTACTGAATTCATACTCATTCCAATGCTCCTCCATTCTAGCATTCATGTATAAGTCAACCCAGATTGAATCATCTTCAATCAATAATTGAATCAATTTCTCGAATTTCTCAAACTTATCCTTACCTCCAATTCCTGTAACTATACAGCCTGGATTATCTATGCCACTTTGAAATTCATAACCTGCGATTTCCTTCATGGAAATATCAGGTACATTTGGCACAGGTAACAAGTTAGCACCTGTCCCTATAACCTGAGAAACAGTAGTGTGATGCTTGTCTGAATTATCGAATAATTTCTTTTCATCAACATTGAATCCCCAAACGGTTCCATTATTTCCAAAAATTAGGAATGAACCTTTCTTGTATCTTCCATCTGTCTTTCTTACGTCTGCTTTTATTTTCTCATATCTTTCTTCTTTACTCATTTTGTTCACCTCCTTGCGAAATAATTTGGCTCATTTTGAAACCTCTTCTAATTCCATGATTTCTATTTGGATGACATACCTTACACCTAGAATCAAAACACGGCCAAGAGTAGTCATTACCGATTTGATCGACATATCCAGTATCGACCATTTTTTGCCAGAATGGTCTTGAATGGTCCCATGTATCAACCCAAATGAATGAATTAGGGAAATTCTCTCTAATCATTTTCATCATTTGTGTTCCCATACCTTTTCTTCTGTTTCCATACTCAAAAATTTGGAATGCGTGGATTTCTATGGATAAGAAATCATCATGCGTGATTATCATACATCTAGCTTGTGGCATGAAATTTGAGATTACAAACCACTTGCCTGAATCAGCGTTAACACCAGTATATGGAATCATTAACACTCTTTGTTTAGACTTGTTTTGCTGCTTTTGTTGTTCTATCATATTAATACCTCGTACACAGAAAATGGCGAGGGTACCCGGAGTCGAACCGAGATCAAAGGCTTCGAAGGCCCCTATGCTATCCATTACACCATACCCCCAAAAATCGGGGTGTGCAAGACCACTGTGTTGCTAATCTGCTACCCCTTATTCACGCTATTTTCCGGCGCAGGAATTTCTTGTTGTAGGCACTCGTGGTCATGCTGGTTCACTTCCGAAGACATATGTCAGTACCGCCATGGATATATAAATATTAAACACTATTTGATTAACAATTAAAATTCCATTGCGGAAAATTGTACAAAGACCAAAATACCTAGATTTCACTCATTTGGTTTGAATCCCATATCATCTAGGAATGCTTGATAATCCTCATTATTGTCAAATTCTAGTGGAATTACCATTATTTCATCACAGTCTTGACACTGATATCTTTGCCCTACCATGAATCCCATGTACGGGTATACGCGGATGCTTCCACAATTGACACACACTCGAAATGATGGAGTCTTCATTACTAAACCCACTTCATTCTCATTCTTCAAGTGCATCTTTTAATTCTTGAACATCTATTCTATAATCTTGGTTAGAATCCAAGTCCTTGATTATGTTAGAAACCTGTATGAAAGTCAATCCTTCCATTGCTTCTCTCATAGCCTTGCTAAGTTCTGGTCCATCGACTTTCCCATCACCATCGGCATCCATTTTACCAAAGAATTCTTCGACGCTCATGCCTTTTGCATCGATAATTTTCTTTAGTTCAGCCATAATCTCTCTGGTGCTCATATCCTCTGTGCTCATACCCGTGGGTTGACGAGGCATGACAAAATAGTTACCACGAATTATTCCCAAGGAACGCCCCATTCATCCTCATCAGTTGTTTTGGAGTTTTCTTCTGACCACTCATTCTCAACACTAGAAAAAGGATCACCCTGACTCTCGTATTCAGTAACTTCAAGGGGTGGAATTTTCCCATCTTTATCCTCTTTAAGTTCACCTGTTTCTTCAATCTCTTCTTCAGGCTCATCAATTTTATCTTCATCTGAATTATTTGACTTATTCTCATGTTCAAGTAATTCCAAATTGGGTGCTTCAGGTATGTCTTGCTCGACATTTGGTGCTTCTCCTTTAGCAATGGATTGAATCTTTTCAATCAACTCCCAATCAGGCTCCACGGTGTTAAATTGTATCTCAGCATCTGCTTTACCAGTCTCGATTTCTGGTGCATCACTTCTTACCTTTGTCACGTCAGAGGCTGCAAGTAAATCATCAACATTCATTTGCTCATCAACATCATCCTTTACAACTACTTTTGACAAATCAGCTGAACTTTGCTCTGATTCTTGGCGCACAGATTTTACCTCGGTTTTGGATACTTCTATTTCTGACATCCCTAGACTTGACCATGCATTTGCAACATCAACTGAATTGACTGCTTCTGCCCTTTTTCTAGCATCTATTTTTGCAAGTGCTTTTGACGCTGCTTCTTTGGCTACCTTCTCTTGGTCGCGCATTTCTTTTTCTATCTGAGCCCACATCTGAGCTTCTTCCTTTTGCTTAGCCTTCGTCTCTTCGAATTCTATCTGTTCATCACTTGGTCTATCGAATTTTTTCCAAAACCACCAAACTATTGGAATTAGAATTATGGCTATCACTAAACCAGTAACCAGTGCCTCAACGAGGTCGTTCAGGATTACCACCTCATGCAGTTGCTTCTACAATTTCTGCCTCAAAAATTGTGTCCATTTCTGAACCAGAGTCCTTTTCTGATGCTAGGCTGACCAAATCATCATCTCCACCGGGCAGCATCGTGATGTCGCAGTCTGCGCCCTCCGGTACATTTCTGTATAATGGTAGAGAGGTTAGTAACTTGTTGAAACCAATGAAAATACTTGCAACAACGCCCCAGAAGACCAGGATGATTGTCAATCCGTATGGATTGCTCAATGACCAAACATCCGGAGTATTTCGAATCATATCTGCAAAGTAAGATACGATCAAAATTGTGAAACCGATTGGGAAGAAAATGTATAGGCTCATGTCCCACCATTTTCCGACATGGATGTCATTGTCTCCGGTGTTGATGAATTCCTCTCTGAAAGCAGGAACACCCACTGAGAGATAGCCTGCTAGACCTGGTTCAGCAGTCCCTTCTTCGACGTTCCTTCTCCATGTTTGGTAACCAAATTTCCAAATTGTAATCGCAATAAATAGACCTGAGAACATTAACCCATAGCCCCAAATGTGGTCTTGCACTTCCAAGAATTGAGGGAATGCTACTCCTGTTGCATCGAGTTTTATCCACATTACTGCACTTGGAAGACCGAACATGAAGATTGCAATACCAGTGATGATTACTGCCTTAGTTCTTTCAAAACCGTGGTCTACGAAGTTTCTAACACACAACTCAACTGTTGATATCATAGAGGTTAATGCGGCAAAAGATAGTGCCAAAAAGAAACCAGCCATCATGATGAAAGAACCGATTTTCCCACCCGGTGCTTGTGCAAAGACTTCCGGTAGAGCAAGGAAGGTGATAGCAGATGAACCACCTGTTACAGTGCCTAGCGGGTCGTTGGACACGGCAAAGATTGCACACAGAACAGTCAAACCTGCAATGATTGAAATTGAGTTATTTGCAAGACCCATAACAAAGGAGTTCAGTGCTACGTCCTCATCTTTTCTCATGTATACCGAGTAGGTGATTGCCATACCCATACCCGCAGAACAGGACCATGCAGATTGGCTCAGGGCATTGATCCAAACACTTGGCTCAGCAAGCATACTAGGATTGACGCTGAACATGAACAAAGCACCGTCTAGAGATCCGTCTTTGAAATCCATGAAAATAGCCATGAATAGAGTCATGAAGAGCAAAACGAAGAGAGATGTCATCAAAGCAACGTTGACCTTTTCAATCATTTTTGCTCCAAATCCAATTGTTCCTAGAGTAAGAACGACTACTAAGAATTGGTAGAAAATAACTTGACCTGATGAATTCAAGAAAGCATTCCATACCTCGGTTGTGTCAACATCTCCGACAAGGCCACCAGTCAGCCCAAGTTGGAAGTACTTGACTGTCCAACCAGCCACAACCGCATAGTAGAAACCAATTGCAGTGGAAATCCAGGCTGTCCAAAGACCCATCCATGCTAATTTTTTACCACCAAAAATTCTGAAAGTTCCGATAGTACCAGTTCTTGACCTCTTACCCATTGCATATTCGGCAATTACGAGTGGAATCGACCATGCAAACAAGAAAATAAGCCACGGGATTAGGAAAGTCCCTCCTCCGTTAGCACCGACCATTCTTGGAAATCTCCAAATGTTACCTGTTCCAATTGCTGCACCGATGGAGGCAAAAATTAGACCTAGACGGCCACTGAATTGATCGCTCATGCATTCGCCTCCTCTAGGACAGCATCGACCAAGTCGATGTCATCCTTTCCAGAGGTCATCATCAAGCGTAAAGAGTAGCCTAGACCGCCCCAAATTGAACCTGCTACAACAGTGAACCAGAATAACATTCCAAACGTGTTGCCATATGGCTTCCTGTATGATATCTCCAAGATATTATACAGACCGTCTGTTGGGTATTGATACAAGTCACCTCCGGATAAAGTTCCTAATGTTGCTTTGTAATGTAATTGTCCAGTGACATCGTCTGCTACTGGCAACATTGATACCAAAACCGTCCCATTGTCTCCGTCGCTGGTTGAACATGACGCGCCCTCTTCAACCATGAAATAAGCCTTGGACCAATCAGCAGTTCTCCATTCTCTTGGACCATAATCAGATTGCTGCCTAGTTGGAGTTACGAGTCTCCACTCAACATATGACAGGGAGTTGTCTAAAGTGTAAGGGAATTGGCTTGAAACACAAACCTCTACAGGAATGTCTCCTTCTTCTGGTATATTTATTTGAGAAGGTGATTTTAGGTAGTTTTGTTGAGATATATTTGCTATTTCCAAATCAGCTCTCTCTCTAGGATTGTCTGCGATTTCGGCTATGTAGAAACCGAGTCCCAAGTTACGGATAGCAATGTGGTCGATATCATCCTCATGTTGATGGAACGCAGTTCCTATTTCTGAGGTGTAGCAGTATGAGCCGTGAACTCCGTAATGCCAATCACAAAAGTCACCAGAAGTTGGATAAAGGGATGATGATTGTAAATTCGCGTATTGTGTCATATCTGCCATTTGCTGTCCGTGGTATTCAAGCTGGTAATGGTCAGGGCTTTGACAATCAGTGCAATGTCCCCATGGCCATAGGATTAACTCAGAGTACGAGTGATGCGTTAGAGTTGCTTTGAACTCACTTGAACCATCACCTGTATCATCATTCATCTCTGTCATATCCTGGATGAACTTAGTTTCAGGTTCAGAGTTTCCTCCCCACCAATCCTCATCAGTTACACCATCTGCATCATCGTCCTTTCCATCGACGTGATCTTCGTTTACTTGCCCATCTCCATCATTGTCTCTATCATCAACAGGACCGTTGTATACATCGTTGTTGGATATTCCTGCCCGTTCATCCTCAGCAGGCGTACATGTCCCTGGAACGATAGGTCCTGTAGCACCTAAGGGAGCACCCCATTCGAACTGGTAGTTTCGGTTTAGGTCGACTCCGTCACAGTCTTCGTCAACTTGTTCTTGTAAATCTGGAAGAGGAGTTACCCCAGTGAAGGTATTATCCCTCAAGTTCTTTCTCCATCCGCCTGATGGGCAAGACTCCCATGCTGGCTCTGGACAAAACACCTCGCGATCGTAGATGTTACCATCTACATTCAACATTGGAATAAGATAAATTTCTCTAGAGTTTACAAGTTCAGTAATGAACTGTTCAGAATAATCTTCGTCAACACCATGATCACCTGGTCCACAGTTAGTACCGTCTCCATTAGAATCTTGATATTCAGCAGACAATGCCAAACAATCACCATCATCATCGAGTTGTCCATCACCGTTTGAATCCCCCCAAGTGTCTTCATCAATCAGACCATCTCCGTCGTTGTCGTAACCTATGTTGTTGTACGAAAATGCGATTACCTCGAGTTGTAACATTGGAACTTGCACGGACATCCACTCTCTAGCGTGATGGTTTCCAACAATCATGACATCATGACGGTCAGCGTAGTTTCCATTGTCTCCTACAAATGCATTGTACTCGCCACCGCTGACGTCTTTTGTTATCTTCATCCAAGGAGAAGAGTGACCGTAGAACCAACCCTCATATGCATTCGCAGTTACTTCTTCACCGCGAGCATTGGTGCCGCCATTCATACCTTCGTGGAACTCAAAAATATCTGGATTATCCTCTGCCAGCCTCAGCATCCTGTTCTTCATTGTTTCATATGTGTGATATTCCTTGAATTGTAAAATCCTGTCGTTGGCTGGTGCCCAGGGGAATATGGTGTTGATATAATCATCAGACCAAATATCCTCCGGAGCCAATGCTGCAGGTTCTTGGTCCATATCTGCTCCAACCACAGGAGCGAACATACAAAGCAATAGAGGCATAACTAAAATCAGCGCAGTTGTTGGTTTTCCCTTCATGACAAGACCGGTTTGGTGAGTGTTGGACTGCATGCTATCAGGTGGTCGGTGAAGAACACACTAATCAAGCCGTCGCGAATTCGCTATCTTATTATGTAACAATTTGAATGATTTGAGAGGGAAAATATGTCAATTAGAACCCCTGACAGTAGGACATGTGGGCTGACTTTCTGGGCGGTGCTGGGCCAGAGTTTTATGGATTCAATAGAATCACTGTAATTTTGATTCTCGCGACGCTAATCGGTGGTATAATCCTCAGATTATTGACGATGGCTTATTCCTCAAGCCTATTGAGAAGACTCTTGAAATCTGAGAAGCTAAACTCTGAAGCAGTAAAGGATAGTGACAAAGCGCTTGGTTTGGCAGTAGGCAGCGTATTTGCCTACTTTGTAATTCAGTGGATGAATAACGACATTGCAAGTGAAGAGCCTTTGTTTATGATGCCTGAATATGTTGGTATAATTCTGCCATCTGTATTCCAATTCTTGGCTGCATCTTGCCTTGTTTTGTGGGCATTTAGATTTGTAGGGATTGTTGAAATCTTGGTAATGAAATTTGATGATGATGGCAACATGGATGGATCAGAAAAGACACTTATTTCTGCCCTTGAGAGCATTTTGAAATTCATTATTATCTTCACTGGCGGAGTATTCATTGCAGACGCGGTTGGTCTGGATTTAACTTCTCTAATAGCTGGTTTAGGTATCTCAGGTCTTGCTCTTGCTCTTGCTGCTAAAGACACGATATCCAATTTCTTTGGTGCTGTAACAGTGCTTCTTGACAAACCATTCAAAGTTGGAGATTGGGTTATGATTGGAGCAGTAGAAGGAACCGTTGAAGAAATTAATCTCAGAACTACTGTGATAAGAACTGGAGGTGACACTATCGTGACAGTTCCCAATTCAACACTGGTCAGCACACCTGTGGAAAATTTTGGAAAGCGCAGGTGGAGAAGATGGATGAATCTAATGCATTTTGATATTAATTCTGAACCGAGTGCAGTACAGAAATTCTGTGACGAAGTAACACAACTCATTCTTGATCATTCACAAACAACAAAAGAAGATTCTTCGTATTGTATGATTGAGACAATTTCAGCTCAGTCAATCGATGTAAGCATCCTAGTCTACTGGGATACAACATCAACAATTGAAGAGAGGAAGGCTCGAGAGAATTTTATTCTTGAATTAATGCAAATTGCAAAGAAAATGAATCTTGAATTTTATGATTCAAGAATTAGAAGTCAGCGCTAACCACTTTTCAACTATTTCAGGATGGTCGCTAGCCATTGCAACCTTTCCGGATAGTATGTCCTCAATCGCCCAAAACTTTGCATCAGATGCATCATCACCACCAACTGGGATTTGAGTCGAGTCGACGGTTAATTCGTACACGATGCTAACCACGTGCTTACGCTCATCTCTTTCCGGGTCTCCCATCACCATCAGCAGTTTTGGATTAACCCCGTCAAGTCCTGCTTCTTCCTTTAGTTCACGGATTACCGCTTGCTCTGGGTCCTCGCCCCTATCAACAAATCCACCAGGCAGTACCCATGAGCCGGGATTTGGTGGGAATTTTCTGCGGACTAGTAGAATCGAATCTTGTCTGCGTACGGCTGCATCAACCGCAAGTGCTGGATTGAGATAGCCTTGGCATTCATCACAAACTACCAATTCCTCACTCTCCGAATCTTCTTCCTCTTTGTTGAAATGCTAAGAGGGCTTTGAGCAATTCTTTCTTGGAAAATGATGGCCAGAAAACATCTGAGAAATACAATTCAGAGTAAGCCATCTGCCATAACAAGAAATTGGATATACGCTCCTCTCCGCTTGTTCTAATGATTAAATCAGGATCTGGCATTTCAGAGGTGTATAGCCTCTCGGAGACTGATTTCTCATCGATTGAGTCAATTGAGAGTTTTCCAGAGGCATGGTCTTCTGCAATACCCCTAATTGCATGTATCATCTCTTCTCTGCTACCATAAGCCAAACAAACTGTGAACACGAATTTATCATAATCCTTGGTCTTATTTTCTGCGTAATCTATCGCTTCATTCAAATCATCAGGTAGGAGTTCTCTTCTGCCAATAATTTGGACCCTTACCTTATTTTCATGGATTCTTTCATCATCTGCTATATCCATCAGACCTTCGATGTAAAGGGCAAATAGAATGTCTAATTCATCCCCCTTTCTGTTAAGATTTTCAGTTGATAATGCATAAACAGTAAACCATGGAATCTCTAGTTCGAGCACCCAATCCAGTACTTCTTCCAGTTTCTCTTTGCCGAATCTGTGTCCTGCACCACTTTGGAGATTTTTCTTGAAGGCAAACCTTCTATTTCCATCCATGATAATTGCCAGGTGCTTGGCTTGGATGGGGTGCTGCTGTACTTCTCGAATTAGTTTATTTTCGATAGCGCTGCCTAGAGCATCGCCGAATTTTTCGCTGATACCCATCTGCGATGCTCCCCCTTCACCATCCGGATAAGCATCAAGTGTTTGACTTAATCCCTCTGCGAATTACGCAACAAATAGTGATTCTAGTCAATGATACCAATAGAATTTTGCTTGACCCTCAACGTCTAAAGCGACCTTTGAATTTGTCCAAATTATTTCTTTATCTGCTTCATACAATACTAATTCATCAAGGTAGCGTTCAAATTCTTCTAGGCTGCCTGAGTAGATTTTTGCCATGTCTCTGTTTGAAATTAATTCTCATTAAGACTTAGTTTTTTCAATAAAAACAAAGAAGATTTTGAGAACCAGTACCCATTCGGATGTATATGCCCATTGTTGGTGGCAACCTATCTTGGAAACCAAAGGACATTGTCAACCAAACCCAAGATGAAGATTCTAACAAGTTGAGAACGGAGTGGGGAAATCTAAAAACTTGGGATTTTGAATTTCTATTAGTCCACGAAGGTTGGGAAAACATACCCTCTGAATTCGAGAAATGGGGCAAACTACCCATATTCAAGTCCATCAAGGAATTGCGAAGAGATAGTTATGGAATTTGGCTCAAACTCGAGGGAAGAAACACCCCATACACTGCCCTTGTCCTTCCTTATCTTGCCACAAGAGACATCTCAAATTTGGCTAGACACACCAAGATAAGCAAAGCTTGTTTTGATTCAGAAGGTTTGCATTTGCCGATGTCTGGATTGATGCTCGATGATTGCGATGCAATGTTGGTATGGGAAGGTGAACTGGATTTCAAATTACCAAAATTAAGCAAAGAAAAGATTGGCGACATCGCTTCCAAATTAGGAAAGTTAGTTTCTAATCTAGCAGAATTTTCCACGCCAAATAATCAGGCGGGATGGAATAATCGTCTGAAGAATTGTGAGGCTGATCTCAATGTCAACACACTTTGGAGAGCACCACATTCATCAGATACTGTCGGATTGCCTTGGATTGGAGTTTCGCTTGAATACTATGATTCAAACCTGTCAAAATTCGTTTCGATGCCGCCAAAATACACAGAATTTTTGACGATGGAGGCACAGCGATTACCTGCTTTTTCGTGGTGGGGAAGAGTAGAGGGAGATTTGGTTTCAAAGGGCCTTGTGGAAACAAAAGACCTGCCGTTTGTGTTTGATTTATTTGCGAAAGAATTGCCCAAGAATTGGACCAGTAAGGCAGCCATGTCAACATATGCTGGAGGATTATGGATTTGGAGATATGAAGATATTCTGCTAAGGTTGGCTCAGGCTCGAGCTTACGGAAATTCAGAGATGGAAAGCAAGTGCAAGAAATGGCTTGATGATGTGGACAGAATGCAAGCAAAAATGGGAGTTAGTCGAATGTTTCGATCAATGAATTGGGTTGCAGCATTTGCGGTGGTTTCAATTCTATACTCCCAGCAGAATGGTTGGATAGATCAAATGGCTGGAAATATTGGTATCGGGATTAGCCTATTAGTTGCAGTATTAGGTACAACCATCTACAAACTCAAAGACCCAAGTCCATTCTAGTCCTTTCAGGGATGCAATAATTTGCAGATTTTCTGGTCAGGTGTGCCTTTTCTATTCTTCATTTAATGACACTGAGACAATTAATCTTGATTTTGCTCATCAATTATGTCCTTGGATATTTGACGAATATCTACTTCCCATTGCGTAAATTCAGGCATGTCCATCGGATCAATACCATGAACTGCATGGAGCCAGATTAGTGTCCCAGTATCGACAAGCATATCTCCCGCATGGCCTTTTTCATCGGTAAAGAGTGAGGTAGCCTCTGGCCCCTGAAGTCGTTGAATGTCCTCATTGAGATCTCCTGCTTCGAACATCTCCCGCATTTCGTACGCTAGGGCGCCATGATGGAATGTGAACACGTCTGTACCTGGATAGTCTGCACGAAGGTCGTCGGAAAGGTTGCCCCAATACGGATAGAGGTCGAGCGTTGAATTGGTTGCATACTCGCTCGCATTTTCATATTCTCCT
>CEUM01136632.1_pt1 | contig 16930 bp, 14 predicted proteins | sample 356421 | NCBI WGS metagenome assembly CEUM01 (sample SAMEA2622716, study PRJEB7988) | marine metagenome | biome: marine biome (ENVO:00000447); feature: surface water layer (ENVO:00002042); material: "saline water (ENVO:00002010), including plankton (ENVO:xxxxxxxx)" | depth 5 m | reverse complement strand
GATGGGATGGGATGATTGGGAGACTGACGATGGTGACGTCGCGCGCGATGCGACTTTTTTGAACGCGGTGCAGTGGGAAGACGAGGGCGAGGACGAGCCCGATGAGGCGATCGATGGTGGCGCGCGCGGAGAAGGCGTACGATTACGACGTGGTGATCATCGGCGCGGGCGTCGGCGGGCACGGGGCGGCGATTCACGCGGTCGAGCGAGGCCTGAAGACGGCGGTCATGGAGGGCGATGTGATCGGGGGGACGTGCGTGAACCGAGGGTGCGTGCCGTCGAAGGCGTTGCTCGCGGCGTCTGGTCGCGTGCGGGAGATGCGCAACGCCGAACACTTGCGACAGCTCGGCATCACCGTGGACGGCGCCGTCAACTACGATCGACAAGGGATCGCGGATCACGCCGAAAACTTGGCGACGACGATTCGTGGTAACTTGGAACGATCGTTGGTCGGACTCGGTGTGGATATTCTCACCGGTGCGGCGAAGATTGAAGACAACCACACCGTGTCCTACGGCGCGCCGGGCACCGTGACCGGAGGCAGAGTGACGGCGAAGAACATCATCATCGCCACCGGTTCCACGCCGTTCGTGCCGCCGGGCATCGAAGTCGACCACAAGACTGTGTTCACCTCCGACGCGGGCTTGAAGCTCGACTGGGTTCCGGAATGGGTCGCCATCATCGGTTCCGGTTACATCGGTTTGGAGTTTTCCGACGTTTACACGGCGCTCGGCTCCGACGTCACTTTCATCGAAGCCATGCCGAACATCATGCCGGGTTTCGATAAGGAGGTCGCGAAGATGGCGGAGCGTGTTTTGATCACGCCGCGTAACATCGACTACGTCACCAACGTCTTGGCGACCAAGGTCACGCCGGGCATCCCGGGCGAAAAGCCGGTCACCATCGAGCTCACCGACTTCAAGACCAAAGAGGTCGTCGACACCATGGAAGTCGACGCCGTTCTGGTCGCCACCGGTCGCTCTCCGTACACCGAAGGCTTGAACGTTGAAAACGCTCTCAACGTCGAGCTTCAACGAGGTTTCATTCCGGTCAACGAGAAGATGCAAGTGATGGACAAGGATGGCAAGGTTGTCGAGGGCATGTGGTGCATCGGCGACGCCAACGGCAAGATGATGTTGGCGCACGCCGCGAGCGCCCAAGGTATTAGCGCGATCGAGAACATGATGGGTCACGAACACGTGCTCAACCACAACTCTGTTCCGGCCGCGTGCTTCACCCACCCCGAAGTGTCTTTCGTCGGTTTGACCGAGGAACAAGCTCGCGCCAAGGGCGAAGAGGAAGGCTTCGAAGTCGCCGTCCGCAAGACCTCCTTCAAGGCGAACTCTAAGGCTCTCGCGGAAAAGGAAGGCGACGGTATGGCCAAGTTGATCTACAACCCGGCCACAGGCGAAATCTTGGGCATGTGGATCTTCGGCTTGCACGCCGCTGATTTGATTCACGAGGCGTCCAACGCCATCAACACCGGCGCCACGCTCAACGATTTGAAGTTCACCGTGCACGCTCACCCGACGCTTTCTGAAGTCATCGAGTCCTTGTTGCGAGGATCGGATGGTCACTAAGTGTAGGTTTTCAATACAACATTATTCATTGATCAGTAAAAATCCTTCAATTGTTCGCGCAGCTTGTCTATGTCGCCGTAAATGTCGACCGAGTCGGAATCCAACGCAACGTTTATGGTACGATCGGGTTTCAACGTTCCGGGCGCTCCGGGTTGGTGCTCCTCCGCTGGATTCCCAAAGTGGATGTGCCAGAGAGCTTGCCCCGCATCGCTGTCAGCGAGCCATCTCCCAATCTCCTTTATGCGTTCCCTCTGCTCCCGACTCATAAACGGTTCTGCGTCCTGCGAGTGGAATGAGCTCGTCTGTCAGTCTCTCGCCGCGCGGTTCGTGCGTTCCTTTTATTTTGCGTTCGCGTTCGTCTCATTTAATGGTGTTCGTTTCTCTTCAATGACTTTCAGATCCGAAAGATGGTGTTTTTGAAGGTGTATAATCATCGACGAAGCGTTCGCGTAGGGAAGTTGAAGGAAAAGCTCCGACACGCACCGTCAACTTTGCAAACACCTCGATCGTCTCCCCCGAGGGCACCGACCCGAACTCGCGCATGTACCCGAACACATCACACGTCGCATCGTACGCCTTTTCCTCTAATCTCCGACCCGCGAGCGCCATGAACCAATTACTCGTCACCACCTCGTCACCTCGCTCGCGACCTTCCGCCTTGACAAAGTCTATAATCTCCCTCGCCAGTTCCCACATCTCCATCCTCCCCACGCCGACGAGCAGGCTCTTATACCCGTCCAACTCCATGTTCGACCGGACTTTGTGCAATAAAACCTCCGCTCGGAGTCCTCGACGATGATTTCTGAGCAACGCCAACATCAATTCGCTCAAAAATTTTTCATCCAATGGTTTCGCCCCCACCGTGAACGACCCGCCTTCTCCCTGCGCGTCGGCGTAATTCTTCCACGCCTGGGCGTCGGGCTCCGTGCGCTGCCACTTGGTGTAATCATCCTCGTCCGCGGTCTCGGCGATGGCGTCAATGTCGTCGAAACCGCGCGACGTCGGACGCGCGCGAGGATGGCGGCGGCGGATTTGATTGGTGAACGACGGAGACGATGTGGACGCGCGAGAGACGCTGCGCGGGGCGCGAGCGAGCGCGGGTACGTTCATTCGATCGCAAGAGACAGTGCGCGATGCGCGGCGCGAGGAGAACGCGTCGAGCGCGCGTCGAGATGTACGGGGTTGTTGGGCTCGTTGGTTCGGCGGCGGCGACGAGGCGCGAGACGGCTCGGACGGCGACGCGTGAATCGACGGTGGCGACGCGCGTGAAGATGTGAAACTATACTAGGTAGTGACAATGTTCTATGTACGGGGTCGATCAGGAAATGACGCCATCGTGAGACGAAGCGTCGTCGACGGAAGGCGCGTGTTCACGCGCCCACATGTATACTTTGTAGTCGAGCCAGTCGGCCTCCTGGGCGGTATCGTGCGCGTCTTCGACAGCCTTGAACGCGTCGCGTCGGAATGCGCTTTGATCGTGGTAGTTTGTGACGTGACGAAGGGCTTCGTGTAATCGGTGTCCGCCCTTGGGCTGGATGTCGAAGAAGGCGTCGACCTTACGCGCCACATTGTCCGAGTCGCCGAGCTGGAAGATCCAGTCGAACGAGCGCGCGAGAAGCGATGTGGTGTTTTCAAACAGCTCTGGTAAGTTCACCGTCTCGCTCGTCAACTTGTTCGGCCACGATCGAGCCAGGTCGTTTCCGGCGTTCACCAACAAGAAACGCGCCTGAGAGTCCAACACGAGCGCGTCCTCCGCCGTCGCGTTCGGCCGAGCGGCGACTTCGCTCAATTCGCGACGTTCAGGTTCCCTGAGGATAGTAAACGCCTTGAAATCGCATTGCTGCGCCTGCGCGTCGCGACGCAGCGTCTTCAATCTATCTTCCATGCCCAACAAACCAGAGCGACCCACGTGGTGCGCGATGACGTGATAACCGGGGCGGAGCGAGCTGCTCTTCACCTTGTGCCAGTGTTCGTCTTCATCTAAAATCTGCATTTCTGCGAGAGCGCTATCGTTCTTCGCGTACCGCGACCGCTCGAAACGTTGCACGTCGACGCCGACTTTCATGAAATGCGCCAAGAGCGTTCCGCCGCCGGTGCGAGGAACGTGATAAAAATACAAAATCTTGCACGGGGCATCTTCCGACACTTGGCCAGCTCCAAGCGCGCCGATTTCTCGCTCCTTGTACGCGTCGATGAGCGTTTTGTACCCTAAAGACGCCGCCGTACCGGCGTACAACAGCGGTACGTGCGTGTTGCTCTCTCTGCTGCGCTTGAAGACATCCGTACCGTAGTCTGCGATGAAATTTTCATTCTCAAGCAAAGCTTTCCTCTGCGCGCGCACCCTTTCTCGGAACATCGCGTCGTGACTAATCGGTGGTTCTTTACGGGCTGGCTTCTTCGCGCGGATGTTCGGCCTCCGCCGGTTCGAGTTCTTCGGCGCACCTCCGAGTGCCGCGAACGCCGCCTCCCCGTCCCTCGTTTGCACCACCTCGTGTCCCATCGGATCAGGGACGACTTGATCACGCCCGATCCACTCCATGACGTCTTCGTTGAACGTCACCTCGTTCGCGTCGACGTTGTACGCGCGCTGACGCATCCCGTAATCTTTCCTCCGAATCGCGTTTCCGATCAACCGCGCCGATTCGCACAACTGACACGTCACCACGCCCATGTCCTTCGGGTCAGCCCTCAACTCGCTCGTGGACTCATCGCCCAACGCGATGTTTTGTCCCATCGACGCCCCTCCCCAGCGCGCGCTCGCGCTCAGCACCAGCGCCGCCGCGCCGAGTGCGACCAACACCATCAACTTCCGTCGCGTCGTCGTCTTCGCCTCGCGCGGGTCCGACGCGTCGCGCGCGTCCGACGTCGACGACATCGAGGACACGCGCATCGTCGTCGGCAGCAGCGCCGCGCGATCGTCCGTCGAGGACGCGAGCGACATGACGGCCGATGAATCGTCGGCGCGCCCGTCTCTGAAGTCATCCGCAGTCGCGCGCGCGCCCATGGCGTCGTCCTCGCGCGCGTCCGCGCGACGTCGAACGGCGCCGGCGCGCCGACGATGGACGTCGCCGCGCCGTCGCGTCGCGCGCGCGCTCGCGTGCGTCGTCGCGCTCGCGCTCGGGACGCGCGCGCGCGCCTCGACGGTGTCGAAAGATGCGAACACGAAGACGCTGCGCATGCGCACGGCGGACGCGCGCGCGGTGGAGCGAGACACGTATCTGTACGTCGCCGTGAAGACGCCGCGAGAGGCGCATCACGTGGTGACGTTCGAACCGCGCGCGGAGCGTCAAACGGTGCATCACATGTTGCTCTTCGGTTGCCGAGACGAGGCGGCGCTGGGGCTGGATAAAGTCGTGGGCGGGATGTTCACGTCGGGCACGCGCGTGCAGACGTGCTCGGACGGAACGTCGCAGGCGTTGCTGTACGGATGGGGGAAGAACGCACCGCCGACGCACATGCCGGACGACGTCGGGTTTCGCGTGGGCGGCGGCGCGTTCGGGGCGTTGGTGCTTGAGGTGCACTACTTAGAGAAACAGAAGAGCGATGCGGTGGGTGAGAGCGGATTGGACGTCGTCATCGCGCCGGGAACGCCGAAGAAGAGCGCGTCGGTGCTCGCGTGGGCGAGTTTTTTCACGTTACCGCCGAAGAAGGAGTCGGTGGAGGTGCGCGCGACGTGCGCGTACGAGGCGTCTCGGGAACTTCAAGCGATTGGATTTCGCGTGCACACGCACGAGCGCGGGACGAACGTGTGGTTAGATCGATTGGTTGGTGGTGATCCGAACAAGGCTGTGCGCATACTCGAGAGAGATCCGCAGTTGCCGCAAGAGTTTGAGCGGTTATCGGAGAAGGGGACGGACTTGACGGTGTCCGCAGGCGACACGCTACGAGTGACGTGCAGTTTCAACACGATGAATGAGACTGAGGCCGTTGAAGCCGGATTTGGGTCGTCGCACGAGATGTGTAACATGTACATCATGGTGTACAGCGACGAGCCTCAGTACATGTCGTGTTTAGGCAACAACGACGACTCGATGGGCGCGTTTGAAACCGAAGTCGGCGACAAGTCCGAGCGCGTGGAAGACATGAGCGAGCTCTCGTTGAGCGTCGTACGCCCAGGAGGTACATCCGACGTTCCGTGGCCGCAGATCGGCGGCGTCGGTGGTATTCAGGCGTCGATCGACGGCGCCCACGTCTGGATGACGAATCGAGGGTCAAACATTTGGGAAGGAGGCGCAGACCTTGGCTCGGCGCAGACGATCGGTGATGACGCCATCGTGCGTTTAAATTTGTACAGTGGAAACGTTGACAAGTCTTTCGGGGCGAACGCGCACGTGATGCCGCACGGTGTTCGCGTTGCGCCCGACGGCACCGTTTGGGTCACGGATGTCGCGCTTCATCAGGTGTTTCAATACTCCGGGGAAACGGGTGAGATTATGCGTTCGTTCGGGCGCAAGGGCGAAAAGCTCGCCGGAGGTGAAGGGTTTTGCGCCCCCGCGGACGTCTTAGTGCTCGAAGATGGGTCCTTCATCGTCGCGGACGGGTACGGCGAATGTGCGAACAGGGTGGCGCGTTTCAACGCCGAGGGTACTTACGAGGGCGATTTCAACCTGAACGAGATCACTCCAGACGTATCCGTCGCGCACCAACTCGCGTACTCACCGGTACGAAAGGAAATCGCGCTCGCCGATCGTGAAAACTCGCGAGTGATCCTCTTCAATTACGAAGGCTCGCCGACGCGCACCGTCGACTTATCCGAATACGGCTTCGTCTACGGCTTAACTTGGATGGGGAGCGCGCTCGAAGGCTTGAAGGGATATTACGCGATGTGCTGGAGTCGAGACTCCCAAACGCCCAAAGTGACGCTCGTTCGCATCTTCTGGCTCAACGCAGACACCTCCGAGCCCGAACACTACGCGTGGGACCTCACCCGAGTCGGGGGCGACGACCTCTCCGTCCCCCACGTCCTCGCGGCGCAGAGCAGCAAAAACGGCGGCACCGCCGCGTGGGGACCAGGACTCACGTTTCACGTCGGTTCCACAACGAAAACGCTCGGCGAAAACTACGTCCGACTCTGGCTCGGCGCTCGCCCTCCCGGCGCGCTCGTCCAGCCGTCGCCGCTCGGTCGCCCCGAAGCCGCCTCTCCCTCCCCCTCTCGCGCGCCCAGCGCCCCCTCCTCGACGCTCACCCTCATCGGTACGTTCTCCATCGCCGTCCTCGCCGTCTACGCCGCTATTCGCGCGCGTCGCGCGAGACTCACAGCGCTCTCGCCGCCGCCTCGCGACCGCCGCCTCGAGCGCGTCGTCCTCGTCGACGCCGTCGACGCCGACGACGCCTCCGACGTCACCACCGACCTCCCACACCCGACCCCGCGCGTGAAACTCGCCAAGGATTAATCCCAGTCGTCGTCGCGCGTCGCGCGTCGCGCGTCGCGCGCACCGTTTCTAGCCTCCGCGCCGCGGCGCGCCCGTCTCGGAGGCGCGATGTCCAGTGCATGTCCATTTTCACCCTTCACGACTCGTCACCGAGCCCCCCCCCCGGCGTGCCCACTCGACCGCTCGACGGCCCCTCGTCGTCACTCACAGACTCTGCACGATGTTCTCCGTCTCCGCCACCGCGTCCCGCGCGCACGCCGCTCCGGCGTTCGTCAACAAGGTCTCCAAGGTGCGTCCATTTTCGACGACTCTCTCTCTCGCGCGCGCGCGCGACCGCCCGCGCGCGTTCGCGGCGAGGGTAACGCGCGCGGCGAACGGGCGCCGCCGAGCCCTAGACCCCGAACGCGCGCGGGCGGCGTGTCGAGACGTCCGCGCGACGCGACGCGCGACGCGATCGACGCGTGGACGCGCAGAGGTCGCGCGATGAATATTTTCTTCGTCGCCTCCGCGCGTTTTCAGCGCGCGCGCGCGCGGCGATGGACGACCGAGAGACGAATCGACCGAGAGACTGACCGACGGCGCGCCCTCGCGAATCCTCTCGCGCGCAGACCACCACCGCGCGTCCGGCTGCCGCCGCGCGCAGCTCCGTCGTCCTCGCCTCGGCGAAGACGGACGGAATCATCGAAGAGATGAAGTCGCTCACGGTGCGTGCGCTCGCGAACGCCATCTTTCGCGCGGTCGTCGCGACGACGGGGATGCATGGGTACACGGGTGAACCCCAGCCCTACGTCGATAAGAGGGGCGGGATTGATGACTGCGCGCGCGATGACGCGCGACGACGGGCGATGACGACCGCGAGGACGCGTGGAACGAGTGTTTGTGCATATACTACATCGTTTCCGCGCCCTGCGCGGTCGCGTCGCGCGTCGCGTCGCGCGTGTGGGCGGTGTCGACGTCACGAGAATGGGTGGGGAAAACCCTGAAGCCGAGGGCTCGAGAGGGTTTAGGGCGCGAGAGGGCGCAGGCGTGGACGAAGGAGCCGCGCGTACGCGCGTGAACCGAACGAACGGCGTGACTGACGTGTTGATTTTTCGTGTTGTTTCGATGCGCAGCTCCTCGAAGCGTCCGAGCTCGTCGCGCAAATTGAAGAAGTGTTCGGCGTCGACGCCTCCGCCCCGGCGGGCGGCGTCGTCATGGCTGCCGGCGGCGCCGCCGCCGGCGGCGAAGCGGCTGAGGAAAAGACCGAGTTCGACCTCGTCATCGATGCCGTTGATGCCGACAAGCGCATTGCCATCATTAAGGTTGTGCGTGGCCTCACCGAATTGGGCTTGAAGGAAGCGAAGGATGCCGTCACCAACGTGCCGTTCACCATTCTCGCGGGCAAGACCAAGGGCGAAGTCGAAGAAGCGAAGAAGGCGCTCGAAGAAGGCGGTGCCAAATGCTCCATCAAGTAAACTGGTCGGTCAATGTTAGTCTGCGATCGTTAGTAGATAGGAGGAGAGAGGGCCTTTTTGCGATTTTAATCAATCCCAGCTGAATTATTTCTATCGACGTCCGCCGCTACGCTACGCTACAAATTTATCCATCGTTCGACGCGTCGAGCCGTACCTCCTCAAACTCGTATCGCAATTCTTCCAGCGCGTCGTTGATCTCCCCGAACGCGCGTTCGAGCGTCTGCGTCGCCTCGCCGACGGCGTTGCGGTACTCGTCCTCCGTCGGCTCGGGGGCGGCGTCTCGCTCCCTCGCGCACGCGCATCCGACCGCGCACCCCTCCTCTCCACCGCCCGCGTGCAATTCCGACCGCGCCCACGTCGGTAGCAACGTCGTCTCCGCGATCCCGCCCTCGGTTTTTGCGTCTTCTCGTTGCCACGCCCACGCGCGTCGCGCCGCCGCTCGTTTGAGCACCTGCAACGCGCACGTCATCTCCAATCGAACGCGCTCGTTCTGTTGCACGATGCGCACGAGCGTCGCCGCGGAGACGCACGCGGTGCGTTTTAATCCCTCCTCTATGGCTAAAATCTACGCGCGCGCGACGCCACGTCCACTCTCGTCAGTCGTCTCGCCGCGCTCACGTCGGCGTCTCCGTGTTCGAGCGCCCGTTCGTCGTCTTCCGCGTCGTCTCGCGCGCGCTCGAGCGAACGCACCTCGGCGCTCAAATCACGCATCGTCACCGTCGTTTCTTTGGTCGTCTCCACGAACGCCTCCTCAGTCGTCGCGCCCGCGAGCGCGGACGAGTAGCTCGCGTTCCATCGCTCGTACGCCCTCTCCCGCGCGCGCTGCGCGGCGAAGAACGCCTCCAAGAGGGCGCGCGCGTCGCCCGGCGCGGGTTCTATCGGTGTCGTCGGCGCGCGACCGGTGGCGGTGGTCGGCGTCGCCGCGGTCGACATGGGCGTCCGCAGATGACGTCGCGCGCGACCTCCTCGAGCGATGTCCACGACGACGGGCGCGCGCGCCGGCGACGACGACGGCGAGGAGGAGGGCGCGGAGACGGGGGAGGGCGTCGCGCTCGGTCGTCTGAGCGACGACGCCATCAACGCCAGCCTCTCGCCGTCGATTTACGCGCTCGCGAGAGCGATTAAGAAGAGCGCGCACGGGGCGTTTCACTGCGCGCACTCGATCGCCGTCGACGCCGCGTTCGTCGACGGCGTCGTCCGCGCGCGCGGATTTCACGGGAAATACCCGTGCTTTGCGAACGCGCGCGCGGGGACGTGGTACGCGGCGTCGACGGCGCGAGAGGGCGACGGGTGGGGGTGGGACGGTTGTTACTTTAAGAGCACCGACGGGCACAATAACAATTGGGCCTTCTCGAGGACGCGACTGAACGAGCGAGTGGCGCACGAGGCGGCGAAGGCGGGTGGATGCGTCATTGTAGACGCGACGAGGAGTTCGGTAAAACGGTTTCCGGACGCGTTGTCGAAGACGGTGCCCATTTGGGCGGACACGTTGAACCGCGCGTGCGCGGCGGCTGACGCGGAGAAAGATCCCGCGGTGTGGTGCGATGGACCGTATTTTCCGGATTGGGTGGCTGAACACGAGAGGAATAGCATACGAGCGCGGGTCGGCGAGTTTGAGGCGAGTTTTCGATCGGTGGAGTGGGACGTCGGAGAACTCGCGAAAAAGTTGCGGAAACCGTTTCGGTGCGTGTGGTTGAGTCGAGGCGAGGACGGCGCGGATCTGTCGATCAATTCGCTCGAGAGGGAAGATTTCACACCTCTCGTGCTCATCACGGCAAGCGCCCCTTTACACTGGCGTGGTGGGCGGCGAGTGGGCGTGAACGGGCACAGTTTTTGTTACATACCGGGAGCCGGGGACGACGAGGAGAGTTGGGCAAACGGTCTAACGTCTGCTGATTTCCACGCGCACCGAGAGGCGCTTTTAGACATCGCCGAGAGTCGGTTCGACACTCTCGTCGAACGCATCGTGAGTGGACGCGTCACGGGGTCGCGAAGCATCGATCCGAGGTCGAGATTTGCGGCGAAGGGCTGCTCGTTGGACGCCGACGCCATGAACGAGGCTAATCGCACGCTGGGACTCGTGAGCGAAGGTGCCGTGCGTGAACTCTCGCCTGAGTGTGCGTTAGGAGCGTGTTACATCGGCTCGTTCGCGGTGTACGATCGTTCAGACGCAGCCGCGTTGGCGGACGCGTTTTTACACGTCGGCGAAACCGCCGTGGACGCCGCGCGCGTGGCGCCCTCGACGTTCCTACACGTTCCCGTGAAGAAGGCCAAAGTGAGTCGACTCGATCTGTTGAACTCGCTCCCTCGATGCTTGAAGTTCATCCGCGAGACGATGAAGACGCCCGGCGCGCGCCTGTGCGTCACGTGTGACGACGGCGTCGACCACGCAGTTGCAGTCGCAGTCGCCGCGTCCATCGCGATGACGTCCGAGGAAGACTCCTCCGACGTCACCAAAGATCTCGTGAGACAACGCTTGGCCGTCGTCGCGCGCGCGCATCCCGACGCGCAACCAACGCGAGGTTCGCTCAAACAAGTGTACAACTATTTCGAGAGCCATAAATAGAGACGGAGGGGGTCATCGTAGGTGTAGCTAGAAATTAAGAACTATTCACAAACACGTCGCGTCTAGACGCAGAGCCTGTAGGTCACGTATCGACCCGCGGTTTCGCTCGGTCTGATGATGCGCACGACTTGCCCCCGACGCATACCGTAGTATCGCGCGATGGGGTCGTGCATCTGAATGCGCGGCAACTGCGTATCCTTCACCTTGTACCGCTCCAACAGCGTTCTCTTCTCCTCATCGCTCAACAAAATATGCTCCGGCACCAACACGTGATCGACGATATTTACCAACAGTTCTGTCTCTTGAAACTGTTCAATGCAAAACTTTTGCGTCTGACACTCCAACAGCGACTGCTTCGCGAACGGCGTCAACGACGCCTGCACCACGATGATGGCCCGATACACGTTTTCCTCCTTCATGCGCTTCGCCAGGTCTTTGATGGTCTTCACACCGACTTTTTCCTCATCCGGGAAAAACACGAATATGTTTTCCGAGGGATCGTCTCGCTTCGGCGCCATGATCGTCAAGTTTTCCCGTCTGGGCTCCTCGCCAAAATCTTCCGCGAACGACTCAGCGTCTCGTTCGAGTTCCTTGGCGCTCACGAGGTAGCCACGCGCCGCGAGCATCTTATGCACCGTCTTACGCACGCGAAACAACCGATTAAGCTTATCGCTGCTCATGTTTCACCGCTCGCGAGACGTCGGGAATGAATGCCCTCGAAGATCGGCGCGCGCGAATTCGACGCGGAGTTGACGTCGACGACGCGCGCGCGCACCGACTCGAGACGCGCGTATCGACGGGCGACGCTTTCTTTGCGTCGTTCGCGAGGTTTCGCGACGAGACCTCCGCGCGCGGTGGTGTGACGGCGACGGGCGTCTCGCGCGGCGGCTCGGGACGCCGCGCGCCGAACCCTCTGAGCTCGAAGACGCCGAGCGGCGAACGCGAGAGGCGAGAGGGACGCGAAGCGGGCGGTGAGACTGGTTTTACAGCGTTATCGGTGCGTGCGCGATGCGAGTGGTGATTTGAGGCGTGCCTTGGTCGATGGGATCGTCTGGCAACCGGTCGACGGCGTCCGAGGCGCGAAGTTTGCACTCGGCAAGGGCGGAGAGGGCGAACGCGGCGGCGGCGCGGACGTCGGCGTCGTAATCGGCGCGGTGGCGCTCGGATGCGCGAGTCGTGAACGTCTCCAGAGCGAGGGACAACGGGGTGCGGTCGGCGTAGGCCATGGCGACGGGAATGGCGGTGAGGGAGGTGGCGACGAGACCGGCGGTGACGAAGGCAGCGCGGCGGATGTGAGGGTGCGCGGAATCCGCAAAGATGCTTCCCGAGGCAAACTCGAGGACGGTTTGGGCGAAGAGCGGGCCTTCGTGCGTGTTCTGGGTATGTCTGACGCACTGTCCGAGGGTGTAGAGGATTTGACCGTGTATCATGGCGTCCACTCCGTCGAGCGTGTGCGCCGAGTCGGCTTCGAGATCGAGCCTGTGGACCGCCGCCTCTATGAGCGGACCCAAAAAGCTATCGCCGATGACGTGACTCTTAGACGGCAGCGAGCGCGTGGTCTTCGCGCGCGCGCGCATCGAGTTCGGTGCGAAGCGACGTTCGGTACCGACTCTGTGCACGGACTTCTCTTGATCATCGGAGACGTCGTCTAAACGCTCGACATCTCTCGGCGACGCGAGTTGACTCATGGCGGATTCCACAGAGCTCAGCGTGTCCATGATGTGCGATGCGTCGCAATTCCCCGACAACGCGTGTTTGATGACCACTGGACCGGTGAGTCCGGGCGTCGCGACGAACAAGGCGGTAAGGCCCTGTCGTCTGGCTCGATCGAGCGGATCAGAATCCGGCGTCGGCGGTTGCGCGTGCAAGACGGCGACGCCGAGGTCGGCGGCGCACGACGCTAATTCGTGCGGTCGCGCGGATATGATGTCAGACAATGCGTGAATAGCACCTTCGGCTGCGTCTGCGACGTCAATGTCCGTTTGTCTCGTCGACATATCGCCAGAACGACACTGTCTGAGCGCGTTGATGCACTCTCGCAACGTTTGCGGCTTGGGCAACGAAGCGATTCTCATCGCAGTCAAGCTCGCTGGGTCTCCCGAACGAAGCGTCTCGTCGTCGTCGCTATCCATGTCATACGGAACGAGATCATCGTCTGAGTAATCATCGCTTTCCGAGGCAGAGGAGTCGCTCTCGTCGCGTCTAGCGCTCCACATGTCCACCACCTCGTCCGGGTCGACCGCTTTGATGTCGAAACCAGTCGAAACGGACGGTTCGTCGACGGGCGGCGTCTGTTCCTCCGTTTCATCTTCTTCGACCGCGTCGACGACGGCGTCGTCGCGGAGGATCGAAGACACGTCGTGTTCCCACTCCAACTCTTTGTCTTCGTTTTCGTCGTCTTCGTCGAAGAGGTTCAACGGCTTGCCAGCGTCCAATTTGATCGAAAGCGATTTCGCCACCTTTTGCGCGTGACGCCAAGCGCACCTGTTCGTTGCGTTAAGTCTCGCGCTCACGCCTTTCAAGACGAGTGCCGTGAGATTTCCGCGTATCGCGTCCCATTCCTCCTTCGTCAGCACCGTCACGAGTGCTCGCACAGCCGACGTCACGTGCTGTTGTAATTCAGCCGACGCACATCGAACGAACTCTTCGGTCGACCAGTCTTCGACGATCGCCCGTGCGCTCGCATCGCGCGCGGCTTTGGAACGCGTCGTATCGCAACCTTGCGTGATTGGTCGAAGCATCGTCAGCCGCAAGAGAGCTGGAAGCGCGGCGCGCGGCACTCCTTTGCGCAGAAGCAAAGACTCACTCATTGTGAACCGCGTCGCCTCGCACGACCAGTATCTATCGCGCAATAACACGCGTAACACCACGTCCAACGTTCGCCAACTGCAGTGCGCGCTCCGCTCGTCACCACCGCACTCCTGAAACATTTCCGTTATCCATCGACACGCCGAATCCGCGTTGCTCGCTTCATTCATCATTCGCGTCGCCCATCGCAGCGATTCCGGCACTTCGCTCCGTTCGATGATCCCACGCATCGTCTCTACGTCCAACGCCCGCACGCGCGGCGCGAGCGCGCGCAGCGTCGCTCGAGCGATCGCCGTGGCGCCGCCTCTTCGACACGCCCTGCTCGCCGTCCTCGCCGCGCTCCTCGGCGCGTCCCCCCCCGCATCGATCACCTGTCGAGCCACCTCCGCGTCGTACGCATCAACCGTTTTGTAATGCGGTATCTCAAACCGTCGATCGAGTCCATCGAACGCGCTCAGCGTCATCTCCGCCGTCTCCCTCGCGCCGGCGTCGTCCTCGGCGCGCTCCGCGAAACGCACCAACGCCCCGATCGCACCGCCCCGCGCGAGCTCGACGTAATACCGCACCGCGCTCTCGACGACGACCGTCTCCTCCGCGCTCACCAGCCCGCCACCGCCGCCGCCTCGCGCCGTCGCCGTCGACCGTCCCGAGACGTTCGCGCACGCTCTAACCGCTCCCGCTAATCCCACGCCTCCGAGTCCGCGCGCCGCGAACCAATCGTCCACCAACCGCGTCCGATCCCCGGCCGAAAACGTCTCGTACCACCGTCCGCGTCCGTGCGTCAGCGCGCACGCGCACGCGTCCTCGACGTCGTCGATGCGCACGTCATCCGCATCCTCGCTCGACGATCGCGTCGACGCCTCAGACGCCTCAAACGCTCGAAACGCGCGCGCGCGAAGCGTCTCGAGCGCCGCGCGCGCTTCCTCGCGCGTCGTCGCCCGCGCGACCGACGCGCACGCCGACGCGACCTCCTCCGACCGCGTCATGCACTCGCGCGAACGTCTCGGGCTCGACCGCACTTCCCGACCACCGCCGTCGTCATGGGCGACGCGCGGGCGAAAAAGGCGAAAAAGGAGAAGAAGGAGAAGAAGGAGAAGAAGGCGAAGAAGGCGAAGAAGCGCGCGCGCGACTCGGACGCGGACGACGACGCGCGTCGCGACGAGAAACCGTCGAAATCCACCAAGTCCACCGAATCCGACGGCGGCGGCGGCGGCGACGCCGACCTCCCTCACCCGGCGCCCGGAACGTTCCCGACGTCCGCGACGCAGGTGTACATGGGTAATCTCGCGTGGACGATCGACGAGGAATCCCTGGGCGAGGCGTTCGCGGATTGCGGCGAGATCGTCTCGGTGAATTGGTTTGAGGAAAAGGCCACCGGGAAATTTTTAGGCGCGGGCGTCGTCGAGTTCGCCACGCCCGAGGCGGCGGCGAAGGCGGTGGCGGCGAGCGGGCGGGTCGTGCACAAGAGAGAGACGCCGACGCGGTTTTGGGAGAAGCGTGGGAACACGGCGGAGGAGCGAGCGGCGGCGAAGGCTGCGAGCGGGGGGGGTAAGGCGGAGATAAAACCGCTCGGGCCGAAACCGAGCGGATGTTACACGCTCTTCATGGGGAATTTGAATTTTCAGATCGACGACGACGCGATCTGGCAGTTTTTCATGGATAACGCCGGCGTGGAGCCGACGACGGTGCGATGGTTGACGAATAAGGATACCGGGGAGTTTCGAGGGGTCGGGTTCGCGGATTTCGCCGAGGGCGACATCGACAAGGCGGCGGCGACGAACGGGAAGCCGTGCATGGGACGACCGATTCGTTTGGATTGGCAAGCGCCGAGTAATCGGGGTTAGAACGTGTTGCTAGATGCCACGGACGGTACAGTAACGTCTAATGTAATACTGTACATCGATAATCAAAATCTACGTCTACTCTTTGAGTCTTCGCTCGCGGCGTACGCCCTGTCGTGCGGGCAACTAGGAATGGGGAGAGGGAGCAAGGGGAAAGGCGCGACCGACGTCTCACTGAGCGCCGGTCCGAGCGCTCGAGATCTGAATTGGCGCAATCGTTCGCGTTCGGGCGTCCAATCGTTGCCGGCGGCGAATGGAACGCAGTGCCAAGGAAAGTTGACGCTGACTCGTCGCAGCGACTCGTACGCGTTGACGCTCTCATCGCGCGGAATTCGGTGTAAACACGCGAGAGCTTGGAACGCGGGAAGGTAGAGAAGAGAACCGAAGAACATGCGTCTCGCCGCGGGGAACGAAGGCGACGCGTAGAACGCCGCCGCCGTTCCCACTAGGGGCGCGCCGAGCGCGAGCGTCTCGTACGCAAACGGCGTCGTCGTCACACCCATGGCGCACGCAGCGAGACCGAGCGGAAGGAGCGCCAGCGAATTTCTCAGCGCGACACCGGCCACGCGACGACCCGTTTTGTCGTACATCGGATGCGACAGCATGCGATACCCTCCGTTGAAATAATCATCTTTACCCATGTACGCCAACGCCATAAAGTGCGGCATCTGCCACAGATACAGCGCCGCGCCGAGAACGTACGCCCCCGGATCCAGCGCACCGGTTTCATTCGCCGCGGCCCATCCCATCAGGGGCGGAATCGCCCCCACGATGGCCCCCACCCACGTGTTGAGAAAGTGCACTAGCTTGAGCGCCGTGTACGCCCCCGCGTACAGCGCGATGTTCCCCGCCCCCAACGCCGCCGTCGTCTCGTTCGTCGTCACCGCAAGCGTCCCGACGCCTCCCACCGCGCACGCGCCCGCGAACGTCAACGCGAACCCCATCCCACACCGTCCGCTCGGCATGGGTCGTCCCGCCGTGCGCCGCATCAACCCGTCCGGCACGCGTTCGATCACCTGATTCAGCGTGTTCGCGCTCGCGCTACACATCATCGTCCCCGCGCACGCGTAAAACATCTTCTCCAAGTCTATATTTTCCGGCGATCCCAGCGCGAATCCCGCCGCCGTCGTGCTCACGACGAACGCGCTCAGACGAAACTTGCTCAACCCGTAACACACCGCCGCGAGCTCTCTCGCGCTCCCCGGCGCCTTCCACGTCGGCGCGAGCGTGGATCCGAGGGGGACGCGCGACGCGGAGGACACCGCGGACGCAACCGACGCGGCCTCGCTCGCGTACGCGCGTCCACGCG
>CEUM01090942.1_pt1 | contig 16958 bp, 14 predicted proteins | sample 356421 | NCBI WGS metagenome assembly CEUM01 (sample SAMEA2622716, study PRJEB7988) | marine metagenome | biome: marine biome (ENVO:00000447); feature: surface water layer (ENVO:00002042); material: "saline water (ENVO:00002010), including plankton (ENVO:xxxxxxxx)" | depth 5 m | reverse complement strand
TTCCATTCCCATTATCTTAATGCTGAACCAAAACACCTCTGGCCTATAGGTACTTATTGGCATTTAGAGACACGCCCCGAGGAACTAAGGGTCATGGAGGATGATAAATTAAAAAAAGCCGCACACATTATCGATCAAAAATTAAACTCTTCAAAGTACAAAACCATTGTTCATGGGGATGCCAAAATAGCCAATTTCCTCTTTAAGGAAAAAGAAGTTGCAGCAGTAGACTTTCAATACGTCGGAGGTGGTGTCGGAGTAAAAGATGTCGCCTATTTTTTAAGCAGTATATACAACGAGGATGAACTCCAAAAAAAAGAGTCGTGGTGCCTCGATAATTACTTTAAGGAGCTTGCTAATCCTGAAGTTGAAAAGGAATGGCGTGAACTCTACCCTTATGTTTGGTGTGACTTCTACCGCTTTTTGAAAGGCTGGTCTCCAGGACATTACAAGTTAAATTCTTATTCAGAACAAATGAAAAATAGGGTACTAGAATGGATTTAAATGCAAATCAACTAAAAAAATTGTCCCAATTAGCAAAAAAAGCAGCTCTTGAAGCAGGAAAAATCATTGGTGATGCTCAAGGAAGAGATATTTCTACACAATCAAAGACAGGAGGAGAAAACATTGCCTCCCAAGTCGTGACTGAAATTGATTTAGAGGCAGAAAACGCAATCCTCGCTATTCTCGAACCAACGTTAAAAAAATACAATATAGGACTCCTTGCTGAAGAAGGTAGTGCTGAAAATACATGCCGTTTTGAAAAAGAATACTTTTGGTGTATTGACCCTCTCGACGGAACACTTTGTTTTAGCCGAGACCAAGACGGCTACAGTACATCTATTGCTTTAGTGTCGAAATCTGGTGATCCAATTATAGGCGTTGTGTATAATCCACGAAGTAAAGCTCTCTATCAAGCGATCAAAGGACAAGGCGCCTTTAAAAATGACTTCCCATTAACAATTAAACCACAATCAAAAGTTCTGACTCTTCTTTTTGACCAAAGCTATACGAAACACCCTCAATTTGAAAAACAAGTAAATGCATTAAAACAAAACTTAAAAAAAGTTGGGCTGACAGAGCTTAAGCTTCATCACTTAGGCGGCGCAGTCATGAATGGAATAAGCACCGTAGACCTTGCCCCAGCACTTTATTACAAATTTCCCAAAAAAAACCTTGGAGGAGGTAGTCTTTGGGATTTTGCTGCTAGCTCCGTTATTCAATCAGAAGCTGGTGGTATCAATAGCGACTACCACAACCAACCTCTTGACCTTAACCGAGCAGACTCTACCTTCATGAATCACAAAGGCGTTATCTTCTCAAGTTCTGAAAAACTACTAGAACTAATTCCAAGAAATATTTAAATTAAAAATGAAAAGACCACATTAAAAATATCAATTTCCAAATAAGATAAGGCCTGTGGTATTCAAAAAGAAAGCGGTTAATCATATCGATTTACAGGAAAAGCTCAATATATCAATTCACACAAAAATGATGATCTATCACTCTTGTGGACAATATAAATAATTATTATTGAGATTATTTCGCAATAATAGACAGAAAATCGACTTATTGAAGTCCTTTATACAACTTCTAAACCGTGTCTACATATTATCAAGTAGGACCGGATAGGGAGCTTGCGCCATGCATGATAGCCTATTGAGTGAAACTATTAGGAGGCATTGAATGAGCTTGGAAAAAATAATTAAATTATCCATAAAAGAAACTAACTTTGACGGATTTGTCACCATAAGTAATAGAGGGTCGCGTCTTGTCTGGTGGGAAAAAGGCAAAACCCAAGTCAATAAATTATGGACAAACTTTAAGGTTAATAAAACGATTGCCTTTTCATGCGTAAATGGAAAGCTAAGCATATTTTAATAAATCCTCATAAGCTATAACCAATATAAGACTAAAGTTTGGCAACACCTTAGTTAAACCTCTCTTTGTATAACCTCCAAATTCCCCTGATGAAACCTCAATTCCATAATCACTAGATCAGTTTTGTGAGAATAAATTAAAAATAATGGCACAAAACTTGCATATATCCCTTAAAAAAAGGGGTAATTATGTTTTTTCCTGAGAATGAATTAACCAACTATCTATCGAAAATATCAACGACTTTTGAGGTCAATACTGCCGAAGCAGGTCTTCTTTTTGCGGCCATTGAGCTTGACCTCTTTGACTCATTTTCTAAAGATCCCTTGACTTTAGAACAGCTTGCCAAAAAAGTTGATGTTAAAAAAGAACGACTGCTTCCCCTTTTGAACGGACTTTGTATCATGGGTCTTCTTATTAAAGACGAGGGGTTCTCCTTTCCTGAAGAATATTTTCCTTTTTTAAAAAAGGGTGGCCGGTTTTATATAGGAAAGGCTCTTTTGAGGTTTAAATGGACAATTGAAAACCTTTCTAACCTCTCAAAAATTATTAAGGGTGAGGTTGAGGTTAAAGGGCATGATGTTCACGACGAAATATCAACGGCTTTTTACCTAGATTTTGTAAGGGAATTTAACAAACCTTATATTAAAATAATGGCCTCTAGACTGGAAGAGTATTTTAGAAATGCCAAAACACTCTTAGATATTGGAGGTGGTCACGGGCTCTACACTCAAAAAGCTTTAAAAGAGCACCCTCATCTCGAAGGAACCCTTCTCGACTTACCTCACGCCATTGATTATGCTCAAAATCTTCATGCTGATAAGGACTATTTTTCAAGGCTCCACCTTTTAAAGGGAGACTCAAGAGAAGTTAAAATTGAAAAAAAATACGACGTTATTACGGTGAATGATCTATTACATTACTTCACAGAGGATGAGAAAAAGGATCTTCTTAAAAAAGCACTCGGGGCCTTAAATGAAGGCGGAGTTTTGGCCATCACGAAATTTTCTTTTAACGAAGACTTAACTCCTGAGTCATCCGTCTTTTTCTCTATTAAAAACTTTCTTTTAACGGGGTCAGGTTACCTCTGTACGGACGAATCCCTCGAAAAAATCATAGAGGAATTAGGTGTAAAAATAATTAAAGAGAAATTAGATCAAAATAAGACGCTTTACTTATTATCTTAAAAAAGACCGCAGCAAACTTTTCCCTTGATTGAGCTCTACTTTCTCTTGTTCTAAATATCGTCGTAAACTTCAATCAACCAACCATCAGGGTCTTCAAAGTAAAACCGATACGTATTGCTATGAGGAGGGTTCTCAACGGGGCCTTCTCCTATATCAATGCCATGAGAAATAAGACGCTTTGCAAATTTGTCCATTTCATTAGGCTTAACTTTTAAACCAATGTGAAAAAGAGGCATTTTATGGGCCATGTTTTCCTCTGACCTTTCGAGAAAAAAATCAAAACCGTTATAATTCATAACTATTTTACAGACGTCATTTGGGTCGTCGGTTTCTGTAAAACACATAACGGTCTCAAAACCCAAAACATCGTTGTAAAACTTTTCGGATGCATTTAGGTCAACAACTGGCAAATTAATATGAGTGATAGACATAAAAAAACCCTCCTATGATTTTAATAACACGCCCAATATTAATGTAAAGGCATAAAACAACAGAATTTTTTAAAGAGTTAGATATATCTTTTTTCACCTCTAAAACTTTTTCTCATTAATACTTTCGATAAATTCAAATATTTTTTCAAAAATATTTGCAAAAAATATTTGCAAAAAAAATTTCTAAAAAGAGCTAGGTAGTGAAAATTTTGCACCAGTGGTGGTGTCACAAAAAATAAAAAACCTATTTTGGCACCACCGTAATTGTCAGATGTAAGACAGTGTTTGAAACCTCAAAAAAAAAAGTGGCACACGAGTTGCAACCTTGTTTTTCGACCAGATCTTTAAAGGTGTAGAGGGTAACCCCTCTATTTTTATTAACCAATTAGTGAAAGGACATTTTTTATGAAACTTAAAAAATCACTAGTTACTCTCGGAATGGCGGCCACAGTTGCAACGACAATTGCAAGTATTGTGAGTTCAGCAAGTGCAGGTGAAAGAATCAGTAATTTGAAGAAGAAACCAAGATTGGGCTCATCTGTGCCTGTATCTTCTAGGTTAAAGCCTCGGATTAATGCATCTAAACCTGTTTCTTCAAGAGTTCGGCCAAGAATCAATGCCTCTAAGCCAGTGGCTGGAGACAGAAGACCTGGAAGATTTAGACCTTAAGGAACGATCGACCAGAAGGGGGAAGTTCTCTTCCCCCCCATTTTATTAATTATTTAAAAAGGGAATATAAATGTCTAAACGAATCCTCCATTTTTATTACGATAAAAAAAGGGAAAGAATACTAGCAGGAGACTTTCAAGGAATTGTCTACGCTTTGGATAAAGAACTCAATATTATCAAACAATCAGATCCTTTAAAAAATGGAAAAGGACTTTATGTTCTCATAAGTGATGAAGAAAAAATTTACGCGAGGGATACTGCAGGTAACCTTATTGTCTGGGATGCAGAAACACTAGAGGCAAAAGACTTCCTCTTTATGGAGCACCTAACTAATGAAAAAATTAAAGATGAAGACAGTGCACCCGTTCCTACAGTCTCCCACTGCCTTGCCTTTTATGAAGATAAGCTTGTTATTACTAACCCCCATGGGCAGCTTGTCTTACTTAATAAGGAAACTCTTGCCCTAGAAAAAATTCACTATTTAAATAATGACTCTTTTTTTGAAGCCGTTAATACAGAACAAGACCTCCACATACTGACTGATTGTACAGGCCACCTTTGGACAGGAAACTTTGGTGACGGCGTTTTTAAAAATAAATTGAGGCTTGACCACGGTAATCTTCACAATGTGCGGTTTGATAAAATTCATGAGCGCTATTGGATGCCGACAGACAATCATAAAGGGATTGTCCTCGTCGATAAAAAGTGCGAGGAGATTGAAAGAGTCTATATGACAAATGATGATACCGAGTGGCTAGAGTTTAACCACGACCACACTCTTGCCTTTGTTGCCTGCTTTGACCACCACCTCTATATTTTTGATAAAACACAAAAGACACCTAAGCTTATTAAAAAGGTAGGACCCTTTAAGTTTCAACTAAAACAGGTCCTCTACGTTGATGATGATCATATCTACGTCAACTTAGAGTCTGGTGAAATATATTGGATTAATGTAAAAGGTGAAATTCAAAAAGATTACGCCTTTGGAACAAACTGTATTTGGGATTTAGTTCCCTCCCAAGAAGATCCAAGCCTTCTTTACTGTCCCATGGAAAATGGGGGGCTTACCCTGCTTCACTATGATGCCGCTCCAAATGGCCTTTACGAACTCCATGTAGAAAAAAAATATGATTTTAATTTTGGCCGTATGAGAAGGGTCCACCCTCTTAAAAATAAAGACTTTGTTGGTGGTTGCACGGACGGAACCCTTTTTAGGGCCAATGAATCTGGAGAAATTCTTTGGAGTTATAAATCAAAAGGAATAATTAGGGACCTAAGCGTCCATGAAGAATACGGAACCGTTTTTGGTGTTAATGAAGAAGGAGAGGCCATTGAGCTCGATTTAAAAACAGGTCAGGAGCAATGGAAAGAGAAGTTTGAAAAGGCCCTATGGGCGTGCTCTTATTACAACGACGACTACATTCTTTTTTCCGAAAGAAGTTTTTCTCCTCTTGATCAGGGGAAAACGAGTTCAGGTTGCGATGCTTTTCTTTACGTTTATGACATAAAAAATAAAGCAAAAGTAAGAGAAATTTTCTTTTCGGGAAATATAAAAAGAATTCAAGTCCAGGAAGATGGAAAGGTTCTTTTAAATGGAAATGGAGACGTCAATACCTCACTCATTGATATCCATTCAGGAAGAACCCTTAAAGTTTTTGAAGACTGGCAGCTCAATACTTGTGAAGGTGCCTCGATCATTGATGATTATTTGTACACCGTAACTTATGGCTATCAAATCAATACTTACAAGATGACCGGAGAAATTTTAGACTCTCAATTTTCACCAGAAAATTACCCAAAAGCTGTTCTTGCAGATGTTTCTAAAGGAGGCGTCCCCCTAGCAGTCGTCGCCGGCCGTGGTGCTTTTGTCACCCTTTACGATATTAGAAATGTTGCCCCAACCCCAGTTAGAACTATTTATTTATAAAGGAAAATAAAATGAAGTACGCAATTATTTGTGGAAGCCACAGACAAAACTCAGAAAGCCTCAATGTTGGATATTACTTAAAACACCAAATTGAGAAAAATAAAGAAGACAAAGCCACGATCTTAGACCTTGCCTCATCTAATATTCCCCTTTGGGACGAATCTATTTGGGAAGGAGACCCAAAGTGGGATCAAATTTGGGGAGACCACTCTGAAATGCTCGCAGAAAGTGAGGCCGTCATCATCGTAACGCCCGAGTGGAATGGCATGGTAACCCCTACCTTAAAAAACTTTTTTCTTCTATGTTCTAGCGGAGAACTTGCTCATAAACCTGGCCTTATCGTTTCCATCTCTGGAGGGCGAGGGGGAACCTACCCCGTTAGTGAACTTAGAATGAGCAGTTATAAAAATACTTACCTCTGCTATATCCCAGACCATATCATCATTAGGAATGTTTCAGATTTTTTCAACGACTTTGAACAAAGTGAATCAAAGGAAGAGTCTTACCTAAGGGATAGAATTGATTACTCCCTTTCCATTTTAAAAGAATATGGAAAAGGCATGAATATTGTAAGAAGTAGTCAAAAGGTTGATCTTCAAACTTACCCCTATGGAATGTAGTGATGAAATTATTTTCGCAATATAAAGATCTTCCCTCCACAGTTTATGTCCTGGCCATCACCAGAGGCATAAACTCTTTCGGAAGCTTTGTATTTCCTTTTTTAACTCTTTACCTAACAACTGTTTTAGGAATGACAAACTCTGAAACGGGTTTGGCCTTGACTTTTATCTCTCTTATTCCCATCCCAGGCTCTCTTTTGGGTGGGTATTTGGCAGACACTTTTGGAAGGAAAAAGGTCATCGTGTATGCTGAGGCAATGGCAATTTTATGCCTTTTTAGCTGCCTCTTTTTTGATAAGTCTTTAGGAATGCTTATTCCTCTAGGTCTTAATAAATTCTTTGTTTCCATTGTAAGGCCCAGTCTTATGGCCCTTATTACGGATCACACTGAAGTAAAAAATAGGGGACGGTCTTTTTCTTTTGTCTACCTCTTAAATAATATTGGAATGTCTTTTGGTTCTATGATGGGTGGTTTTATTATGACCATGAATCCCAAGCTCCTTTTTATAGGTGATGGACTAACGTCTTTAGTGGCCCTCATTTTTGTCATCTTGTTGGCAAAAGAGCTTCCAAGTCCGCCAAAGGAAAAAACTAAAAAGGAAGTATCTCTTGCTAGGCACCTTTTTAAAATGCCCTCTCTTCTTTTAGTTATTTTTGTTTTTACCCTCTTTTCTTTCATCTATGGGCAAGTCAATTTTGCCCTTCCTTTAGCGACTAAAGAGGCCTTTAAAAATGGTGCACAGGTTTTTGGGACGATAGGATCCTTAAATGGTGTTTTGGTTATTTTTTTAACGCCTCTTCTATGCAGGACAATGGACCGCTTTCACCACCTCATCAATTGTTCACTAGCGGGCGTTTTTTATGGCCTTGGGTTTGGGGTCTTAATTTTTTCCACTTCAATCGAGGTCTTTTTTGTTTCAACATTACTTTGGACGATTGGAGAAATTCTTACCAATACGTATGGTGAGACCTACCTTTCTACTGTCGCTCCTCAAACACATAGGGCCAGGTTTAATTCTCTGACTCCCATCATTTTTGGAATTGGTGGTTCCATGAGTTCATTGGTTATGGGAGTTATCTCCGAACATTACGGTTTGAAAGCTGTCTGGACCTTTGTGCTTTGTTTAGGTCTGCTGGGCTCTTACATACTTTTAAACATCTACTTTAAAAAGCATGAAAAGATTAACGTTTTGCCATAGGAAAAAATTATGAACTTCCCACAAGCGGTCATGAACATGAAAGAAAGTGAAGATTTAGTTGATTCCCCTGAAATAAGAAACAAGTCAAAAATTCCTACTGAAAATGGTGATAGCTATTTCTATTCCTTTAGGGGCTTATCTGATGGCAAAGAACACCTCGCCATTGAATATGGGGAAATAGGAAATAACGTACCTCTTGTCCGCCTACACTCTGAATGCATGACTGGCGATGTTTTCGGCTCCAACAAATGCGATTGTGGAGAGCAGCTGAATGAATCAATCAAAATATTTTCTAAAGAAGGAGGTCTTCTTCTTTACCTAAGACAAGAGGGTCGAGGTATTGGCCTTTATAACAAACTGGATGCTTACTTTCTTCAAGAAAAGGGATTTGACACCGTCGAGGCCAACCAGCTTTTGGAGTTTGAAGATGACCTTAGGGATTATGAAGCTGCGGCCCAAATGCTTCAGGCCATGGGAGTAACTCAAATAAAGCTTGTAACAAATAATCCAGAAAAAGTCGCTCAGCTAGAATCTTATGGAATCACGGTAGTTGAGAGGATTCCAACAGGGCTCTTTCTAAAAAAAGAAAACGCTCATTATTTAAAAACAAAAAAGAGTAAATCAGGTCATCTTTTAAATATTCCCCATTAAAAAAAGGTTTAATTATGAGAACACATTTATCCCCTTTAAGTGGCGTAGCAACTTTTTCAGACCAGTACATAGCCTCAGCTGGTTATGATAATCAAGTCATCCTATGGGACGCTAAGACGAAAGAATCTATTTATTCCGTCCGGCACGATCATTTGGCCAACCAATGCCAGTTTCATAAAAGTGGAAAATACCTCATCAGCTCAAGCTCAGACTTTTCCGCTCGTTTGTGGTCTGTCCCTGATATGAAACTTGTCGCTGTCCTCTCGGGACATCAGGATGACGTTGAGATGTCCTCTTTCCATCCTTCTAAGGAACTTATTGCTACTGCTTCAAGAGACCATAAAGTCAGAGTTTTTGATTTTTCTGGGAAAATAATACACCTTTTTGAAGGACATGAGGCCGATGTCATTTCTGTCGTTTGGTCTGAAGACGGCCATTCACTTATCTCTAGTAGTGATGATGGAACAGTGAGGTCATGGGACCTGGCTTTAGATAAATGCAGTGATATAAAAGATTTTGAAGAAGTTGAAACGGACACCCTTGTTATTTTTCCGGATCAAACCCTCTACCTAGGAAATGACTTAGGAGAAATTGTCATTGTCAAAGGAGAAGAAACGTCTCGGATTAAGGCCCATAAGTCGGGGATCAAAAGGCTTATCCACTGTCCAGAAAGAGATATTATCCTAAGCCTTAGTTACGATAGAACAATGAAGCTGTGGGATAAGGATAATTTTGGAAATTTAAAACTCAACGATGAATCCTCTCTTCCAGACCTCGTCTGGCCTAGATCCGCTGCCTTTCTTGGTCATGAGGAAATTATTTTTTCTACTTTTGGAACCACTTATTGCTCCTATAATTTTAGGGCGAAAATCTGGTGTATTGATCACGTAGGACATACTCACGGAATAAATGCTGTTCTTCATAAAGATGGGGATACATTTACCATTGGAGATGCTGGCGTTTTGAAGAAAAATAACAAAGAGGTCACCCATTTAGGCTCACTTTGTAACTTCCTTATTCATTACAAGGACATAGTTATTACTGGAGGACAGAAGGGTGCCGTTTACAATGCTCTTACCGGAGAGCTCATTTATCAAAATAAATCTCCTTTAAATTGTGCAGCGGTTTTAAATGATTCTTTAGTTATTGGGACCTACACAGGAGAGGCCCTCTTTTTTAACGAATCTTTAGAGTTTCAAAAGAGCGTTTCTCTACACGATAACGCCATAAAGGGTTTAGCGGCAGGAAACGGAATCCTTTTTAGCGTTTGCGCTAATAGCGATGCAGTCTTTTTCGAAAAAGATGAAATTAAATCTATAAAAGGCGCCCATTCAAAAATTGCCAACGGCTGTGTTTTTCTTAAAGAAGGATTCTTTGCAAGCGTGAGTAGAGATTTATTGTTACGAGTTTTTACAAAGGAAAAAACTGAAGTGTTTGAGACTCCTCATATAAACTCCATTAAATCGATCGCGTCGGACCTAGAAGGCCGCTATATAGCGACAGGTTCTTATGGTGGTCAGGTAGCGGTCTTTGATTATCTTCATAAAGAATGGGTTATACAAGCAAGGCCGACTCAGGCGGGTATTTCTCATATGACTTATAATGAGGCTGAAAAATCCTTTTTGGTAAGTTCTTATGATGGAAATATTTATCCTATTAAACTGGAGGAGGCGTGAGGATTGATTTAGATACTTCTTCTTTTAAAAAAAAAGAAATTAACACAATGTCTGACAGGGAGGCCATGGGTCTTCCCGACTTTTATAGACCTTGCCGGATTAATTATAAAGAACTTGAAGCTACTATGAAACGGCTTTCTGGAATAAGGGAAAACCTTCTAGCAGAAATGATAGAAAACCCAAAAAACGACTTTATCATCCGTTATGCCTCAGGTTTGATGCTTGCTTCTTTAGGGGATCCAAGAATAGATTGTTACAGTCCCCAAATGGTGAAGATAAGTTCCAAAAAGGAAGTGGTAATAGGTCTTGCCAAAGAAAAAGTATATAAGGTTTTAGAAAAGTACAAGCGTTTTGGGGTGATAGAAGAGTGGATTTTAAAGGAAACGCCCGAAATTTCTATCAAAATGAAATCTTTTAAGATGGCAAAGTATCCAGTTACCAATAGTGAGTATCTGGAATTTTTAAAGGATACAAAATTCCCAGAAATCCCTACGTCCTGGGAGTTTGGAATTTACCCTTCATCTAAGGCAAACCACCCAGTTTATACCGTAAGTTGTGATGCTGCCGATACCTATTGTGAGTGGCTTTCAAAAAAGACAGGCCGTTCTTTTAGGCTCCCTACTGAGTTTGAATGGGAATTCGCTGCAGCTGGGCCGTTAAAAAATGAGTTTCCTTGGGGGAATGAATTCAACCCAGATGTGACAAATACTCTTGAGAGCGGTCTTTTCCAAAGCACTCCAGTAGGACTTTTTCCAATGGGTGCTTCTTCTTTTGGTGTCATGGATATGGGAGGAAATGTAGAGGAGTATGTATCCAATGATTATTTTCCTTATGGTAAAGAAAAGGTTGAAGATGATCTTTCTTTGACGTTGGGAACTTATAGGATCGCAAGAGGTGGAAGCTTCACACGTTTTAGCGACTTGGCCCGTTGTAGCCGAAGGCATGGAAGATACCCAAGTGATATCTATGTTATGGGTTTTAGACTTGCTGAAGGTTAATCAAAAGATTGAGCGTTTAAGCACAAACTTTTTGATAAAAATTAGGCTTTCTTTTTCTACTTAGTTAGGAGTTCCTTGTTTAACTTTTGAACTTCTTCGGATATTTGATCCTCACTTTTTGCCAATGCCTCACTTTTTTCAACTTCTGCAAGTCCCCTATTTATTTCTTCGATTTCTTCTTGATTGTGCTCTTCTATCCCTAAAGCGATGGGGTCTTTATCATTTTTTAGCATCTCGGTTAATTTTTCAATTTCTTCTTCCGTTGCAAGACCTTCTCCCTCAAATTGATCTTTTTCCAATTCTATTTTAACACCTACCAAATCATAGGTGGTAATAATAGCTCCATTACTTGAATTAATTAAGGCCTTAAAACTAGCTGAACTTCCATCAGGTTGAATATAACTAATTTTAACGGATTCTGCGTTCAATAAATAATTCTCATGAGAAATAATATGACTTCCAAGAACTTCTGTTTTAATTTTTCTATCATAACTGCTTCCTTCTTTCATAAAAGCTAACATCTTTTCTTTCCAATCTTTTGAAATGGTATTTATATATTCTTTGTTAGCCGGTATTTCCTGAGGAGAGGAAAGATCACTTCCAATCAATGTTCGGTCACCAACTTTTTTATATTCTTTAAGTTCAAGATTTTTAAAATCTTTTTTGGCCAGCGATTCAGAGACATCTTTTGCCTTTTGAGGCTTTTTTATTTTCGTTTGTACTGTTTTAGACACTTCTTTTTTTGGTTTTTTCTGAATGAAATAAAAAGCTGCACCAAACACGACAAGAAAAAATAAGCCTAAGTATTTTTTATCCATAACTCTTTCCTCTTATCTTTCTGCCTCAAAGATAAATTTATGTTGTTTGACATTATAACATTGCCAAGTCATCGGCCTTAGCCAGTTTTTATACTTCTCCTTTGTAGGAGCTTTAATATCCATACAATTACTAAAAGCTGAATTGATAACCTGGTACTTCCCATCTTCCATATTTTTAATTTTCCAAAGTTGATTGTTTTTCACTAGACAATTTTCAGCGTAAGTAATGGTACCATTTCTATCATTATTGGATTCAAGGCAAACATTCGCCGTAGAGTTTTTAATTTGATAAAGGTCATCTTTTATATTGATAACCTCCCATAATTGTCTATTATTCCACAAAGAATTAGACCTTAAATTTGAATATTGAAAAATATAATTACTCTTGTAATAAGTTAAATATTTTTTTGAAAGTTCATTTTTTATTTTATATAAGCCGGACTCTAAGAGAGCGTCTTCTTTTTTAGAAGAAATCGAATCAAGAAGAGAAGTCCTTTGCCTTTTGTATTTGGAGTAGTTTATCCAAACTAGATCACTTCCACTAGCTCTTAAATTGCTAATAAGATGATTTTGGTTGCCATTAAAAGGTAGTCCGAGCTTATAGGGCCCAGATTTTTTGCAATGGATATCTCCTTCGTCCCAAGGACCTTTGTCATCACTGAGCTTCCAGTCGTACGGATTATTTTCGTTCACACACGCATAAAAGGCTTTATAACTGCAGTCTGAACTAAACCATCTGCCTTCTCTTCCTTTCATTAAAGCACAATTAGAGCCCTTTCCCCAATTATATGGATGACCTGTATTCCATGACCAAATCGCTAGATTCAATCTTGCAGGCATGGCAAAGTCCATTTCCCATCCAGTGATATCACAAGTTGTCATTTCTTTGATCATTTGATTATTGATGGTGTCATGTCCCTTCTCATCAGTGAAAGTTTCTTTAAAATATGTAATGAGATTAGTTAAGAAACTTCTATCTTCTGATACGGTCCTCCAGTACTGAGTGTTCCTTTCCCCTGAACTGCTTGGCAGCCCACCATGACTTCCGACTTTGCAATCGCCCTCAAGACCGTGAAAACTTTCTGCATAATTGTCAGGCCAACCAGGCCTAAAATATGTCCCATGTTTAAAAAATAGGTTCTCTGAAGTTTGATTGAGCTCGGGTACATCGTTTTGAGGAAAAATAATGATCCTCTTATTATTATCGATCATCCATTTATAAGTGGGCCAATTATTGTTAGGTTTATCGGTCACCATTAAAGCAAGTGATTTAATATGAGAATTGATAGGTGCCACAAAATCTTCATAATTCCCATCCAACCAATTTTCTATTTGGACAAGAACAACTTCATTTCTATTTTTAGGGTCATGCATCCAAAGCTTAAGTTCTTCTAGCCAAGCCACCCAATAACGTGCTCTAGGGGAACAACCTATATGGCCCGGAGTCGCATGACAAACTCTAATGGCACGATTGAAATTGTGGACATCAATTGAAAGACGCCGGATTCCCATGTTTAATAAATCAGTGATACTAAACATTTGATTAGGTTGAATATTTCCTTTTAAAAGTAGAATACTACCGGCCGTTTTGATTGGTGCTTGAGTATTATGGGCACCTATAGAGGAAGTTTTATTGATATTTAAATTGCTTGTTAAACTTCTTTGAAATTTTAATGTATTGGGAATCCAGGCAGGAATTGAAGCAGATTTTCGGCTCCCCATTCGGCAGTAACTCTTCCACTGACTCCAGCTCCATTTGGCCTTGAGTCCATAATCACAGCCGCCCATTTCCCAAAATTCTTTTGTGTTTGGCCCACACTTCACTTGGTTAAGTTGGCCACACCAAGTTTCGCCTAAAGGATTAATTTTTTTATCAAATAGATTACTTTTTTTTGAGCCTGCAACCAAAAGACATGGGATCATTAAAAATAAAAAAAGGTAAGCACATTTAAATTTCATTTTAATCCCCTCATGATGGGAAAACTCAAAAATATTTAATCAATTTTTTTACTCAATAAACTTTAACGAGGAAAACATTAGCTAATTATTTAAAACCCCGTGAATAGGAAAGATTATAAATCATCTTTTAAAGCTTTAATTTTGTTTTTTTAAATTGCATCAAATGATAAATATTGGGAATAAACAAAATTCCCTTTATATAATAAATTTTATTTTTAATTTCTTTTAGAAGGACCTTTTTTTTTAGAATTTTGCTATTTCTTTGGAACAATTTATTAAATGGTCCTCTTTTTTTTAAACAAAATAACCTTTAATTTTTTTGTAACTTTAATTTCTCATCTATAATGCTAACAAAAGGAGATAATCCATGAATATCTTATTTTTATTTATAGCTCTTACTTATTCCATGACCATAATGTCTTCTGAATTTAAAACTTTTCAGGAATCTGATTTTTTTATACAGAAAAAAGAAAGGTATCTACTTGCCATGAGCAGAAGACCTGAGCCTAGGCCTGAACCTAAACCGAATATTAATATTATCAAACCGAAACCAGGCATAGGAAAGCCAAACATGCCTATAGTTAAGATAGATAAACACATGATCAATAGTTACTCAAATAATGACGTCTTATTAAAAAGAACATCAACAGGAGTTGTTACAGAGGGCGAAAATGTTTGGATAAAAGTTTCAATTGATGAACCAGCAGTCGCAGACATTTATGGATCTTATAGAGTTGTTGAAGGCCTTGAGTTTTTAGATCCCTCCCAACCTCTTAAGAATAACTTAATTAGGTTTAAAATTGACCAAGGGACAAAAGAAAAAATTATAACTATTCCCACTCTAAATGATGACCAGGTTCTTAATGGGAGCCAGACTAAAGGTCGAATCGTTGCTGAAAAAGCCTTTTGTAATGGCTGTAGATTTAAATCTTCAAATGGATTAAATTCAATGGTCAAAGAAGATGACCTACCACAAAATACAATTGAATTCGCTATTGTCGATATGAGCGTAGTTGAAAATAACCTCCACATCTCAATAAATGGAATAGGTTCCAATGAACATTATACAAGCTCTGTTTATATTGATTTGTCTTCAAATGATAATCGAATAACAGGCCTAAACCGAACTAAAGTGGTTTTTTCACCTAATGAAAAAAATAAAAGTATTAAAATTCCTTTTAATATTAACTCACCTACCCACAACCTTTCACCCAATGTTTTTGGAATTGCTACATTAAATGACTGCGAAAATTGCTCTATTAAAAATGAAGAACCCAAAGCTTTTGCCGTGACTAAGGCCTATGCTCTAGTCAATGTAAGCATGACAGGAGTTTCAAAAGAGGGTGGTGAATTTTTTTGGAAATTTTCAATTAGTAAGCAACGAGATTTTGATATAGTGGGATCCATCAATTTTATTGATGGAACGGGAAGTCTTCTTTCACCTGCCGTTGAATCAATTCCTTGGGTTTTATCTAGTAATAGTAATGAAGTAATTATCACAAGGAATATTGCTCGAAATGAAACTCTTAACGATAATAAAAGAATAAATTTTCAACTGGTCATTCAAACGGAAGAAGCTGCACTTAAATATCAATGGGGAGAGAGGTCGTCGCTTATTCTGGATGACACCTCAAATAACCCCTAATTTTAACCTGTATACAAATAAAGACCTCTCTTATTCTAAAGTCCAGCCCCCGAAAGGAACTCAGCAAAATCCTTTTCAAACGTAGCTGCATTAACTCTCGTTAATCTATCGCCTTCTTCCAGCTCGTAGCAGTCTTTTTCAGTAGAGATCTCGCATTTTAAATCAATTGGTTTTTTGGCAATATCTTTATAGTAGAGGTTAGTCATACCACAGATAAATTTAATTTCGGCTTCACAAGTCTTTTTGTCCACGACATCCAAAAACCCATGGGGCTTTAAACGCTCTTTTTTCTGTACCAGCATGGCCTTGACATAGGGATTAATAATTTTCATAGCAGCGGGAACGTCTCTGCGTTTCTTGGGAATATAAAAGGCCTTCTTAAGAACCTTTTTAACCACCTTTTTCATTTTTACAATGTTTTGCTCGTTTTGATAGACAGTGTAATCATGCAAGTAATAACGAACTTTTCTAATAATCCCTTCAACATAATTCCGATAACTAATATGTCTCATCGAGAAAAACGGTCCTCGTCCTCTTTTTACGGCTTTGAAGCCCTTCTCAGAAATGGCCTTTTTCCATCTTTTAGTGGTCCCTTTAATCGTGATTTGATCCGTGAACTTTATCCTTTTAATATTGGCCTTAACAATTGCCTTTAAAGGAAGGCTCTTTTTTCCCTTGAGGTATTCATCTACTTTCTCAGTTCTTTCTTCCCAGAGAACGTCGCGTTTTCCAAAAAGCTTAAGGAAGCCTTTCCGCTCCTTAACAAACTTACCTTGCATAAGAAGACGAATGGCCATCATTCCCGTCTTATCTTGCTTAGAAAGATCAATTTCCATCTTGCTTTTGGCAACATAGGTATAGAAGTTATCTATTTGTTTTTGAAAATTACTAACGGCCTTTCTCTTTTTAAACCAGGTAATGAACTGATTTGCCCTTTCTTTTGTAGGAAGGAGTTTTCTGATCACCATTTTAACCTTTTGGGTCTTGGTCTTTTTCTTGAAAGTTTCAGTTAAGTGCTCCACATGGTGCTTTAGCCTCTGGTTAAGAGTATCAACCATAAGAGTTACAACCTGTTCGATCGCCTTATCGACCTTGGCCTTTTTCGGATATTCTAACCAAAGATCATCGACCACACTGCCTTTATTTCCAGTCATCATCGCCAAGAGCCCCTCGTTGATGAGAGACATTCCTGAAATTTTAAGCTGCTTTTTGTGATCCTTGTACTTCTTATTGATGAGGTAAGTGGCGGCCATGCCAGCTGATACCCCAATCATGGCGGCCGGAATCACGGCAGGGGCAA
>CEUM01125559.1_pt1 | contig 16987 bp, 10 predicted proteins | sample 356421 | NCBI WGS metagenome assembly CEUM01 (sample SAMEA2622716, study PRJEB7988) | marine metagenome | biome: marine biome (ENVO:00000447); feature: surface water layer (ENVO:00002042); material: "saline water (ENVO:00002010), including plankton (ENVO:xxxxxxxx)" | depth 5 m | reverse complement strand
GGGGGGGGGCTCGAGTGGGAAGGAGTTGAAGAGTCGTAACGCGACGAGGCATAAACGACAGAGTTTATTACTCGGCGTGTCCGAGGAAGGGGCGACGTTCAGGTCGTACAGAGACGGGACGAAGATGACGCTGACGCCGGAGAGCAGCGTGGCGGCGCAAAAGGCGATAGGGGCGGACATCATCATACCGCTGGACGAATTGCCGCCGTACGACGTCTCGGGCGAACGGTTGCGGGACAGCGTCGAGCGGTCGCATCGATGGATGGAGAGGAGTCTGCGCGAGCATTTGAGGGACGTGAGACGACAGGCCATGTACGGTGTCGTGCACGGAGGCGTGGATAAGGAATTGCGTCGAATGTCTGTGGAATTTCTCGCCGGGTTGCCGTTCGACGGCATGGCCATCGGAGGCTCCTTGGGACGAGATTCAGCCGAACTGGACGATTTGCTTCGCTATCTCATGCCTCTCCTCCCTCGAGACCGTCCGAACCATCTCTTGGGAATCGGCGACGTGGGTAACATCGATCGCGCCGTCGCTCTCGGCGTCGACACGTTTGACAGTTGCTATCCCACGCAAGTGGCGAGACACGGCACTCTCTTCACTCGCTCGCGCGGTCGCGTCAACTTCCGACGCGCCGAGTACCGAACCAGTCTCGAACCCGCGTGCGAGGAGTGCGCGTGCACGCTCTGCACGAAACACTCGCTCGGATACCTCCACCACCTCGACCGCGCGCGCGAACCGCTCGCCTGGTCGCTCGCGTCCGAGCACAACCTCTTCCACGTCGGCGACAAGATGGCGCGTCTCCGCGAGCGCATCTTACACGACGACGTCTGAGCGTCACCCCCTCGCCCCTGTACCGTCACCTCGCCCTTGTACCCTCGCCCCTTTACCCGCACCCGCCGCCGCGCCTAGTCCTAGTGATACCCTCCCAAAACAACTGCCCAGAGTAACCGTCCAGTAACCGCCGCGACCGATCTTCACATCGACCCTCGCGCGCGGTCGCGACGCCGCGACGTCATGCCCGACGCCACCGCGCGCGTCGCGCTCGACGCCACGACCCCACCTCTTCGTCTTCGCTGGATCGTCAACGTCGCGACGTGGCGTCCCGCCGATGCCGAGTTTGAATTCATCCTCACCCTGCTCCCGTCCCACGAGCGGGACGCCGTCCGTCGCTTCCGTCGATTCGACGATCGCAAGCGCGCCGTCGTCTCTCGACTCATGCAACGCGCGTGCATCATGCGCGCGTGCGAGACGTCGAGCGAGGGGCGGTGGAGACGCGCGAGGTTCGATTCTCTCGACGTGCGCAGGACCAAGGGGTCCAAGCCGTTTCACGGCGCGCGACTCGGGTTGACGCACGCGCCGAATTTTAACTATAACGTCTCGCACGAAGGGGATTACGTGGTGTTGGCGAGTGAGACGCATGCGGTGGTGGGGGTGGACGTGGCGGCGCCGGGACAGGTGCGAGCGGTGGCGAACGGGTCGGGACGGGACGCGCGCGGCGTCAGGACGCTGTTGGAGACGTTCTCGTCGGTGTTGACGGATCGAGAGCGAGCGGTGATCGAGGAGAAGACGCGACGGGACGGTGAGAGGGCGGGGGAAGAGTTGTTTAGAAAGCACTGGAGTCTGAAGGAGGCGCACGTGAAGGCGATCGGGGTGGGGTTGGGGATGGATTTGAGACGGTGCGAGTTTCGAATCTCCGACGTGGACGCCGAGACGTCGACGGCGCGCGTCGTCGTGGACGACGTCGTGCGAGATGATTGGGCGTTCAGCACGCAGGCGTTTCCACCGGGTGGAAAAGATGGGCCGAGCGCGGACGCGCACTGGATCAGTGTGTCGAGAGGACCGATCGCGGACGTCGTGGACGCCAACGGAGAGTTTTTGGACGTCGTCTTCGCCGAGCGGTCGTTTAGCGAGGATGCGTGGAGAGACATCCTCTCCGCGCCTTCTCCTTCGTTTGAGCTGTTGACGGTGGGTGATTTGATACCGAAGGAGCACCGCGACGAGTTCGAGATGAACGGAGGCGACTTGTTCTAGAAATCTAGCTAGTATTGTCAATGCGTATACTTTTAAATCTAGTCGCTCGTCGGCAGCAGCCGCGCTTTTTCCTCCGCCGCCGTGTCGACGTCCGAGTAAAGTTGAAGCGGATTCATGCCGGCTTCGCGCATCAGCACGAACAGAGATCCGGACATGATTATGATGGCCGCAATCGCGGCGGTGAGACCCCCGAATGAAATCTCCGGTTCGTCGTATAAAGCCTCGGTCCACGGAAACTTTGGACAATCCTCGGGAAGCGCACCTCGCCTCGCGTTACAGATGCGTCTCCGCACCGTCGCTTGCAGATTGCACTTCCCACGACAGGCGACCTTACCATCGATGGTGATCCAAGGTATCCATTTGTGACGCGGATGCATCCTTCCGAGCTCGGCGGCGTTCTTCTTTAACAATTCGTAACCTGCGCCGTTGAAGGCGCACACCTTTTGCGTCTCGCACGTCTTGTATTTTATACTCTTTTTGATAATCGCAGTGGGGTCTTCTTCTTGTTCCCCGTCCACGCGTGACGTTTGACTGCTCACCGCGTCGACGACGACTCGGCAACAACGATCTTCGACCTTGTGGAGCGTGTCTTCGTGACGACCGTACTTGAACGCGTCTTGCGCTTCGAGCTTCAAGAGCTGCATCCCGTAACACGACGTGAACGCTTGCATGCCACCTCGCAATGCGCCGACGTTGTCCACCGCACAGGCCGCGATGGCATTTGTCGTACAGCTCAAATGTCGACCGTGATCGCTGTACATGCAGTTGACCGACGAATTGTGAAACTGACCGACGTTGACGAAGGGGACAATGTTCCAATCCACCGGTCCGAGTCGCATCGACGAAAGCTTTTGATACGCACCGAGCACGAGCTCCAGAGAGTACGGGTCCGCGAAATCGACGTACATGCGAACATCCATCTTGTTCATGAGCAAAGATTCTTCCGCCCTGATCGCCTGTCTCGAAATTTTCGCGATGCTTTGTCTCGCCCTTCTCGTCGCATTGTGAAAGCTCTCCATGGCGATGGTCGTCCACGAGTCCACTTGATCTGAGAACATGTCGTCCACGTTGTGTATGGTGGCGTTTCTCAGCAGCTCCTCGCTCTTCGTTGTTCCCAACTCTTCGACCTCGTTCTCTTTCACCTCTGGCTCTTCCTCACCCGCAGCGCCGAGTCTCGCCTTTTTGCGCAACGCTTTGATGGGCATGTCCGTAATTTCAAAGTCGTAATCCTTCTTCTTTTTGCGCGCCTCCTCCACGGCCTCGCGCGCGCGCTGAATCTTCGCGACATCGACGTCCCAGTACACCTCCGGTTGCTTCGGTTTAAACCACGGCGCCGCGGGTGCAAGCCGTTCCTTTGCCGCCTGGGTCGAGATTTTCGGCTTGGGCGGCGCCGACGCCTGGCGTTTACGTCTCAACGAGAAAAATCTCGCCACCGCGTCCTCGTCGCGCTCTCGCGAAGAAGACGGACCCACACGTCGCGCGACAGATCCAGGCACACCGCGCCGATGCGACGCGATCGAGTCCATCAATCCCCCCGAACCTTCCCACACGTCGTCGACTCGGTCCTCTCTCGCCTGGCCCAACGCCGCGCGCTCCCCCGCGTATCTCGTCCCGCCCGACCGCGTCGCCGCGTTCGCCGACACGATAGCCGTTCGCACAATATCTAAATCCATCTTCGCCCGCGTCAACTCGCCTTCCGTCTTCGCATCGTCCACAGACGAGGCGTATCGTCGCTCGAGCGATTCCAACACCTCCAACGCCCGTCCCGCTCGATCCGGCCCTCGCAATCGCTGTCCCACCGCCGTCGTCGGCGCGTGCTGCGTCTCCGCCGCGATCAATCGCATCTTCACCTCGCGCTCGGATCGCCGCTCGAACGGGACCGCGAGCGCGGCGTCCGTCGCGTGAAAGTCGCTCGCCAACACCATCGTCGGCCCGACACCGCTCGCGCTCGACGTCACCAGCGCGATCGCCGTCCACGCGACGGCGCGCGCGAGCGCGCGCGGCGTCACAGACGTCATCGCCGACGTCGATGCGCGCGCTCGATCGCCTCGATGCATCGCGCGCGCGAGGCTCGCTCTGCGGTCGAGCGCCAGCCTCAGAGTTTGATGCGCGGCGATCGCCTCGCGCGCGCGCTCACACGGGTCGCCCTCGCCCGTCCACCGTCGCTCGCGTCGTCCCCGTCCGCGCTCTCGCGCTGCTCTCGCGTCGGCGTCGCGCGAATCTCCCCGCCGCGTCGCGCGCGCGCGAACGTCTCGGTGGGGCGCGTCGGCATGAGCGACGATGTCGCGACGAACGGCGCGGCGTCGGCGCGCGTGGTGACGTACAACGTGCTGAGCTCGCACTTGGCGGAACCGACGTACTTCACGCACTGTGATCCGGACGATTTACGCGCGGAGACGCGGCTGACGCGGGTCATGGAGAAGCTCGACGCGGAGACGGCGCGGCGAGCGGTGATCGGTCTGCAGGAGGTGTCGATGACGTGGGCGGGTCCGTTGCACGCGTATTTCGCGGAGCGGGGGTACGCGTTCATCGTGTCGCTGTATGGCAAACCGTTTAATAATTATATGGGCGTGGGATTGGCGGTGCCGACGGATGCGTACGACGTCGTCAAGAGCGACATCGCTCGACTGAGCGACACGGTGAAGTTTCCGAAGGCTCCGAATAAGGATGTCAATCTCGGACCGTTGACGCCGGTGTATAAATTGATCGTGCAGAAACCGGTCAATCTGTGGCGGAAGATATGGGATTACAGACCGCCGAGCGATGAGTGGCAGACGGCGCGGGGAAGGTTTAACTCGATTTTGTACGCCACGCTCAAGTGCAAAAAGACGAATGTCTCGTTCGGGGTGTCCACGTATCACATGCCTTGCATGTTCCGAACCGCGACTGATCGACGGGTGATGGTGATTCACGCCGGGATCGCCGCGCAATACGCGTTGAATCAATCGGAGGGGTTGCCGACGGTGTTGATGGGGGATTTCAACTTGAAGCCGGGCGACGCGGGTCACACGCTCATCACGACTGGAGACTTGGACGAATCGCACGAGGGTTACCCCATCATGCCCGCCGGATACACCGGGAAGCCGTTCAACGTCAAGCCGGCGAAGAAGATGGAGAGCGCGTACGTTCGCGTGAACGGCGAGGAGCCAAACTTTACGAACAATGCCCAAATCAAGGATGACGATCCGTTCATCGACACCTTGGATTACATTTTCGTTACGGACGACGTGGAGGTGACGGAAGTGCTCGATCTTCCGCATCGAGATTCCGTGACAGGTCCGTTCCCCGCCGCGACTGAGCCGAGCGACCACATCATGCTCGCGGCGACGCTGCGCATCAAGTAAAGCGTCTCGGCTTCTCCTTCGCGTCTGCGCGATTAGCAACTTCTAGTAGTCGAAAACGATTGGTGGCCAAACACTTTTAATAGTCAAAGAAATTGTCGGTCTCTCGGTGTCTCATCGCGTCGAGGGTGCGTGGGTGGTGGTCGCGGTTGCTTTTGTGTATCTAGAGTACCTCTGTAGTTAAAAAAACCTATCGCGTACTCATCGCGTTCCGTTCCGTCTAAAATGTTAGAGTGCCCGACTACTTCAACTTCTTTTTCAGACGCAACTGATTCGTGTGTCCGCAAGACTTCTTACGGCAGTTGGTCGCACGCGGCGGAAGGCGAGCATAGCACCTGGGAAAAGAAAGAAACGTCGCGCGTCAGTCTGCGAACCGTGGCGAGGGATGTCTCACACGCGAATGACCGGCATTGAGTAGAAAGCCTCAAAGTCGGCAAAGTGAATGGAGTGAAGTAAATCTTGGGCAGCTCGCATCGACGCGCACACATCGCTGGACGAATCCAGCGCGAACGCCACAAGTGAGTTCGCCGCCCTTCGGGTCGCGATCGCTTCGAGGTCAAACTACTTACTTGCGGCACACAGCACGGTCGCAGTTCGTCTTCTTCGCCAACACAACAAGAGACGGCTCAATGATACCACCACGCAAGCGCAACACCAAGTGGAGCGTGGACTCCTTTTGGATGTTGTAATCCGCCAACGTGCGGCCATCCTCGAGCTGCTTGCCCGCGAAGATCAAACGCTGCTGATCCGGCGGGATTCCCTCCTTGTCTTGGATCTTCGCCTTCACATTGTCGATGGTGTCCGAAGACTCCACCTCCAAGGTGATGGTCTTACCCGTGACTACGCGGCAGAAAACAAAGGTCACGCGGTCAGTCATCCGTCTCGGTCGGTCATCCGTCTCGAGCGTCATCTCAGCAGTCTCCCCCTCAGCGACTCGATTCTCATCCATCCACGAAATCGTCGACGTTCCGAGCGCTCGCGCGCGCGAATCGCGCGTGAAATATTCGTGTAAAATATTTTCACCCCTCTTCGTTCGCCGCGCGCGCCCTCGGACGCCGTCTTCGCGCGTCTTCCCGCGCGTTCTCATCGCGCGAGCTAGGGCTTCGCGAGAAGATCGTTCATCGCATCTTCGCCCACCCCGTCGCTCGCGACGCGCCCACGCGCGTCGCGTCGCGTCGAGACGTTAGAGAACATCGCGTCGCATTCGTTCGAGCGTTCGCATCGCGTCGCGCACGTACGCGTCTTGACGAAGATTTGCATTCTGACCCGGCACTCAATGGCGGCCTCGGACGCGCGAGATGGCGGTGACGTTCGCTCGGGCTCATCGAGATGAGTGGGGGTCGCGGCGAATCGTGACTCAAGGATTTCATGATTTTGATGTGTTCGAGGCGCGGAGAGACGGAGGGACGAGGACGGGAGACGAGAGAGGGACTCAAGCGACGATGATTACATACGTTCGAGAGGTTCAATCATGAGCAGACGCAGACCGTTGTCCATGACTTGCTTGAAGCATTTGCACGCGTGGATGCGCGCGTGCATGGACGCGGTCTCGTTCCAGCCGGCGTCGAGTTGGCTTTGAACCGGCATCATGCGAACGCCGGCGGGGCCGTACCAGCCGGAAGCGGCGCGGACGAACATGTTGAGGAAGTCGCAGACTCTGTGCATGCCGTAGGAGGGCAAAGCCGGGGGTTTGGGCAACGTCGGCATGGCGGCATCGGTAATCATGCTGGCGAACGGGAGGACGAAATCGAGGAGCAAAGCCCACTCGCGATCGTCGTCGAGCTTGGTGAAGTCCACGGAATCGATCGAGCACAACTTTTCCAACACGCCAGACTCGGCGCGATCGTTAAACTTACGGATCACGGAGTTGAGACGAGTGGAGTTGTACAAGATGAACGGCGCCGAAGCATCCTCAAAATCGGTAATCTTGGCGATGTCAAAGTTGATTTGCGTCATGCAACTCACAGACAACAGAGCGTATTTCATCGCCGCCGTCGAGACTTCGTGGGTCACGGTATCGAACATCTCCGCGGAGATGTCTTCACCCTTCTCCTTGTACTTCTTGTCCATCTTTTCGCGAATCACCTCCTTGAGGTCTTCGTACAAGTCATCCGCGAGCAAGTAACGGCCTCGGCGACCGCTCATCTTACCCGTCGTCAACTTGACGAGATCGTAAGACAAGTGGTACTGTCGACCCTCCATCTCGGGGTTCATCATGGCCATGGCCAAGGCTACCTTTTGCTGCGCCAAATCTTGCTCGCTACAAATAATGTTGAGAATCAAATCGCTCATCGACGCCTTCTTGAACGAGTACACGATGTCTCGGTAGGTGTAAAGCGTGGAGCCGTCCGGACGAAGGACGTAAAGCGGCGGGTACTCCTTTTGGTAGCCACCCTTACCGATCTTGAAGCCCATGTCCGTGATGAATCCCGCCATGTCGAGGTACGCTCCTTGTGGAACGCCCTTGTCGTTGCACTGCGTTTGCGGAACGTAGTAGTCGCTATTTTGCATAATCTCCAAAACCTTGGCGTTGGAACCTTCCCAACCGAGCTCAGATTCAAAGTCGAATCGGTCGTGCTGCACACCGTACGTAGAGAGTGTCTCTTGCACGCCGGTGAGGCAATCGCAAACCATTTTACGGAAAATTTCAATTGCCCACGGTTCCTGTCTCTCGTACGCCAAGTTGAGCTTACCGGCGTCCACCTTGATGTCATCGACGCCACGAATATCTTCAATCATAACGGCCATCATGTCCGCGAATCGCCCTCGGAGATCTTGGTAAATGTCGAAATATTCAGCGACGCCCTTTTCCTTCTTCTCGTCGCCCGCCACAGCCTCGAGAGACTTCTTCATGAGTGCATCGACGGCGTCTTTACCCGCCTTGCACGCGTCCTGCGTCGGAAAAAATAATGAAACGCATCGGTCAGTTTCTTTGTCACTCGCCCACGCGACCACTCTCGCGATCTTTCGATATCCGACGGCTCATATTGTCAGAGGTGATTGTTGTTTCTCCATGGTCCAAGTAAGAAAGAGAGTTAAAAATAAACACATTAATCATAGCCGTCGTCGCCTCTCGCGTCGCGCGTCATCGCATCGCACGACATCACGTCACGCACGCACCTCGAGATCTCCGGGCTTCACGCCCACTTGCTGCAATTCTTGGCACGTGTTCATCACTGCGTACATGGCGCCGATCCAGTGATCGACCTTCATCGACGGCGTCATCTTATCGTGCACTCTCGAGTATGCCAACGCGGTCAGACCAATCTGCGCCCCCAAATCATTCACATAAAACGCCTCCTTAACGTCGTGTCCGCACGCCTTCATCATTCTCGACAAGTGCGCCCCGATCATGACGTTTCTCAAGTTGCCGATGTGCAACGGCGCGTTCGGATTCGAGCTCGTGTGCTCGATCACCACCCTCTTCCCCTTGGCCGCGTTCGTGTGACCGAACTTCATCCCTTGACGCGTCACCGCCTTCATCGTCGCCGCGAACACCATCGGTCGGTTCAACTTGAAGTTTACGTACACCCCCGCCGCCTCGCACGCCACGATCACCCCCGGCGTCTCTCTCGCGTCCAACGATCGTTGAAACTCCACCGCCACCTCCTCCGCCACCTGCTTCGGATTCAGCTTACGCTTGGACGCAAACTGCGCCCACTGCGTGCACGCATCGGCGTTCTTCGTGCGCACGCATCGCGGAAACGCGCTCGCATCCGCCTCGCCCGGGTACTTTTGCACCACGAACGCCCCGAGCTCGCGATCGCACGCGTCCAGGAGCGCGCGCAGCGGGTCCTCACCGTCGACGATCTCATACGTCGCCGCCATGTCCGTCTCTCACCGACGAATGAATCGCGAGACGGATTCTCACGTCTCGTCGGCGCCTCCTCGCGCGCGTCATCCGTCGATCGGGGCGCGCGATTCGTGTCCCACGCGCACGCCGCCTTTCCACCGGTCACGACTCAAAGAAGTGTCCCTCCACCGCCGCCACCGCGCGCGCGGGACACCCTCGCACGCACACATCGCGTTCATCACACGTACAGTACGTTACAAAACAACGTACACGAGACCACGAATCGCCGAAACGATCCACGACGTGTGCGTATCCACGATCGGATCTCGCGTGGTCGCTTTTCGCGGTCGCCACGTGGACCCCTTGGGTGGGACGATGGACGAGTCATGACCGGTCGTTTCCACGCGCACGACGCGCCCACGCGCGCGAGGGCGGCTCGAGGGCGCTCGAGGGTGGATCGATGGAGACGTCGATCGGCCCTATCGAGACGGTGTACGGGGAAAAGCGACGAAAAAGAAAAGGAAAAGTCGTGTCGTGAAGACGCGCGGAAAAGTGCGCGGGCGCTCGCGCGGGAGGGATGGCGGCGGCGAGCGAGCGACGGAAGGGCAGAGGACGCCGCGACGGTGGACGGGAGCGCGCGTATATATATTTTATTTTCATCCGCGCGTCGTCGTCGTCGGCGCGGTCGTTCGTTCGTGTCGTAGGGGACGGAAGGTGACGCGCGCGAAGGGGCGCGAATCCACCGCGGAAGAACCCGCGTGTAACGGCACGACCGTCGACGCGCGGACGCGCGCGCGCGGACGGCGAGCGACGCGGATCGAGCGAAGAGGGCGCGGTGAAAAATGGCTTCCGTCGATACGTCGCCCGCGCGCGACGCGTTCGTCCCCGGGACGTCGCCGACGGCGCGCGAGGTGGCGGGGGCGTACGACGCGGCGCGTTTCGGTTTCGAGCCGCTCCGCGACGGCGCCGCGAAGGCGTCGCCGACGCCGCGGAGCGGTGGACGAGGCGCGCGCGGCGCGACGACTTTACCCACGAATCGCGTGGGCGCGCTCGTGCGCGCGTTCGGCGCGCACGTGCGCGCGACGGAGACGGACATCTTGAAGAAGTGCGAGCGGCTGGTGGATCCCACGAGCGTTGGGTTCTTTGAGCTCTCCAAGGCGCGTCTCGGCGTCGTACTCTCGATGGAGCGATTCGCGAGGAAGACGGAGAGAGCGCGCGCGAGAAAGTGAGAGGGAATGTGTGCGCGCGAATGAATCGACCGACTGACGACTCGACGCGTTCGAACGAACAGGTGAAAGCGGTGTTGGAGATGCTTCGCGACGAGGGACGACTGGCAGCGGAGACGGACGTCTCGGGCGAAGACGCGCGCGAGAATCGACGAACGACGCGAACGAGCGCCAAGAAGGGCGACAAGAAGTCGGTGCTGATCGTCGATGACGTCGCGTGCGTGCGTAAATTTCACGCGGGACAGATCGGAAGGCTCGGGTACCAGAGTATCGAGGCGGGCGAGGGCACCGAGGCGCTGCGACTGTACGGGGAGAATCACGCGGGGATTCAAGGCATCTTATTGGATTTGATGATGCCCGTGATGGATGGATACTCGACGGCGAACGAGATTCGAGCGCTGGAGGAAAAGCAAGATTTGCGACGGATGCCCATCATCGCCGTGACCTCGCTCACCGATCAAGAGATGAAGGCGAATAGCAAGTCGACGGCGTTCGACGGACACGTCGATAAACCGACATCCATGTCGAAACTGGCGACTATTTTCGAATCGATGCGCATGGTCCCGGACGTGTCTCCGTTGGACATGCGATCAATCGTCGCTTCGAAAGATGCGGAGACGGCGCCGCACGGTTTGAAGAGGTTACACCGTTCGAAGACGACGTCGAGCAGCAATATTAATTCAGACAAGAACGACTCGAAGAACGGTTCCAACGAGGGGAGCGAGGAGAAATGTCAACGAGGTTCGGACAGTAATGGAGACGCGCGTTCGAGCGGTGATTCGGGAAACGATTTGACGAGATTGGATGGTCTGGACAACAGCGCGAAACGACCGAACGATAGAGGTACAAACTCCAAGGAATACGTCGCGGGCGATGGGAGCAACGACGGATCGAGCGACGCCTCACGACAAGGGTCGGCGCACGACAGCGAGGAAAAGAGCACGATGGACAAAACAGCGAATCAAAATCGTCCGCAAAAAGCGAACGCGGCGCACGTAAAGGCGCAAGCGGCCCCTGTAAATATACCATCACCGGATTCAGAGGCGCCCATCGGAAAGGGCGGCAACGCGCCGGTGCCGGCGCCTACGAAAACCGATCCCAAGAGCAAGGACGATCCAAAGGCGAAAGATGCGACGAAGAAAACCGCGGCAGCTCACGTTCATCGCTCATGCGCGAGATGCGGCTCCGATGAGACGCGATTCTGTTATTACAATAATGGATTGACGGCGCAGCCCCGGTACTTTTGCCGCTCGTGTCAACGATACTGGACTGAGGGCGGAGCGCAGAGAAACTTGACCAAAGGTAGTGGGAGACGGAAAGACAATAAACACGCCCCTCGCACGGATTCACAGGCGGGCACCGGCAAGGATGCGAATCGTGATTTGCGAGGCGCTCCGGGTACGTTCGCGACTGGCTCTCAAGCCCAAAACGAGATGCAGCGCGCCATAATGGTGCTCATGACGCAAGTCGTCGGCTTCGACGTAGACCACGCTGCGAACAACGCCGGAATGGTCGCTTCTCGAGCTGGCGAAGAAGTGGCACACAATGCGCTACAGGAGCTCGGTCACAGCTCTGAGGCTATTGAAATGGCGATGTCCTTAGCCAAGACAACCGGTTGGCGAATCGGTATATCAGTCTCCGCCGTCGCCACTGCCGCGGTGAGCCAAGGAATGAATCAGTCCGAGATAGCGTCGCTCATCTCCACGCAGTTACCGTTTCTGGCGAACACTCTCGTCAGAGAGGTGACGGATTATATCAAATCTCTTAGAACGAGCGGGAAATCACCGAGTGGCGAATCGAATGATTCGGGTGGGTCTGGCGGCACGGCTGAAAACGGCGGAAAGAGCTCCACGAGCGCACAATCGAACGCCACGGCCACGGGCGTGAGATCCGTGCCATCGGGAGTCTTGTCGCAATTACAAGCCCTTCAAACTCAACTCATGCAGGGTCAAAACGTCAATTTGTCGAGCTTGAGTGCACCCGCGGGAGGAAGGGTGGGAGAACCCATCACGTCTGACGCGAACGCCAAAATTGAAGGATCCGGTATCCTCAAACCGACGCCATCGAGCTGCATGCCCTCGGCGACGCAAGGACAATTGTTGGAACCAGCACAACGAAGCGCGTTTTCCGTACCGACGAGTATGGGTGCTCCCGAATTGTTGACTGCCCTGGGTAACACGCGCGGCGTGACATCACAGCCACCGGCTCAGCAACCGTCCAAATCAGCAGATGCGCTGTTCAAGGCACCGAACCCTGTCAAAGTACCTCGTGGCTCGAAATCTCGAGCGTCGAAGTAATATGGACGTGTGGAATAGTAAAAGTATGTTTCCTCGGCATTGTTGTTATACTATCGTATGTATCTTCATTCTTCATATTTGTTATACTTACATGCCTTGTTATTTCAACGTCCCTTTAATCGGCTCGGCTCGTGAACTCTTTCAACGCGGCCGAATCATCGATGAGCGAACTCTTCCTCGACGGCGGGTCGCGCAACCCGTCTTCGGATGGTTTTCCCAAATCGCGTCCCCACATGAGCGACCGGAAGAAGTTGAAAAATTTGGAGCGATACTGATACGCCACCGATACAAACATGATCAGCGCTGCGCCTGCGATTAAACCAGCCGTGCGTTCGCTCGAAAAGTCGGGCGTGTCATCCATCGGTGTAATCGTGTCATTCGCCGGAGGGCTGACGGGCGTCGACGTCGTCGGTGTGGTCGGGGACGTCGTCGTCGACGGCGGCGGCGGCGGTTGGATCGTCGTCGGCGCCGCGCGAACGTAAGTGAGCATCGACGTCACAGAAGTGAGACCTTCCGACTTTAACGAGTTCACTAACGCATCGTTTCGTAACGCTGCACCGACCGTCATCGTCGTCTCACCGCTACCGCTCGGCACGGCGACGGAGTAATCGACGTCAATCGCTGGCGCTTGCGTCTCAAACAGTTTACGCCGACGAGCGATGACGTCGGTGACTTGAATGATCTGAACGTCCGCTTCACCAACGCCGTTGAGGAAATTCGCCACGCCGCTTCGAAAAGCTCTGCGTCGATCAGAATCGAATTCCTGAGACGTGTAACCGACGAGCGTGGACACCGCGCTGACGACGTTCTCATTCGGTGACGGAGGTTCCGCCGACGGCGGAGGAATTGAAACCATCGGGGGGCTCGGTGTGACGATCACGGTCGGATTCGGAGGAGGACTCGGCGGCGGGCTCGGCGGCGGCGGGCTCGGCGGCGGCGGGCTCGGCGGCGGGCTCGGCGGCGGATTCGGCGGCGGATTCGGCGGCGGACTTGGCGGCGGATTCGGCGGCGGATTCGGCGGCGGGCTCGGCGGCTGACTCGGCGGCGGCGGCGGCGGGCACGTGACGCCACACCCCAATCCACAATCCACCGAACCAATTCCTCGACAATCGCAATTCGTCGACGCATCGTACGCGCTCGATCCGACGTTACATCCGCACCCGTAATCGGTTCTATTCCACGCCTCGTGAAATCTCGACTCGTGGAAACAAGACTGCGGCTCCGCGCTGTCCTCGGGCACGCACGACAGAGATCCGTCGTCTCCCTCGTAACAATGCGTCCAACAAAAGTCGCACGAACACGTCGGGTGATCGTCGCCGTAAAACTTGTCGCAAATCACCTGCGAGTTCCATCCCGCCACGCATCCGATGCCCGCGTTCACGCACCCGTACGACTCTTCGATGGTGTCGTACGCGCGACCGACGCGCGCGAGGGCGAGGACGAGGGCGAGGACGAGCGCGGTCGGTTTCTTCTTCGTCGTCGTCGTCATCGCGCGCGCGGGAACGAGGGGCGTCGCGACGCGGTGTGGTGCGTTCGACGCGCGCGGGCGTTTTTTCCGCGACGGTTCGCCTCCCCCAAAGAAATGCGACGCGATTCGAGAGGTGCGGCTTCGAGCTAGGGTGGTGTCTGGAGTGACAAAGAAAAGACTAAAAATACGGATGGGCGCGAAAGAGATGCGCTCACTGCCGTCGCTTCTTCTTGGAGGAGGATTGTTTCTTTCGCCGCGAACGGTCTTCTTCCTCGTCGTCGTCGGAGGAGGAGGATAATTGAAAATCTTCGACCACGTCGTCGTCGCCTTGGAGAGAATCGTGATCGCCGGCGCGAGACTTGCGTTTCTTGTGTTCGGCGTACGCCTCGTCGCCATCGATGACGACGTCTGAATCGGAATCGTCGTCGCTCTTCGCCGCAAAGTCATCCTCGTCGTCGTCTTCGTCGCCGACGACGTCGTCTTCGCGATCGTCGTCATCCGCGGTGTCTTCTTCGTGTTCCTCATCTTCGCTATCAGACGCCCCAGTCGAGGCTTTCTGTCCGCGCGTGAGTTTGACATCGACGGCTTGCTGCGCGGCGACGCGCTGTTCAGCCTTTTCGTGCAACTGCTTGGCCAATCTCGACATCGGCGCCTTGCCTTCGGCTCTCTCGGCGGCTAAGAAGTTGGCCACCTTGTCTAAATCTTTCGGCGCAAAGTCTACGTTGTCGCGTTTGCGAATCATCCAATCGCTCGTGCGCTCGGCGGCGTCGATCACAGCTTTCGCAGCCTTTTTGAATCGCGTCACGCTCACCGTCTTGCAAAACTTTTTGAGCTCGCGCGTGGGAATGTGGGCGAGTTCCGGGAACGCCGGCGAGTAGGCATTCTGATGCAAATGCTCCGCGAGAGCCTCCATCGATGACTCCACAATGACGTCTTGCACACCGGGAACGCGTAAATCTTGCTTGGCCAGGCGCAGGACGATCGTGAAATCCGGTGGATGACTCTTTGAGGACACCGGCGGCTTGGTGAGCTCACTAAACGTCAACAACTCCATCAAAAGAGGCGCCACGGGTATGAATCTCCCCGTGCTCACCGATAATCGATTGAGCAGAGCGACGAGACGCAATCGTAACGGAGCGTACCGCGCTGACGGGAGCAGACGCGCCGCTCCGAGAGCCACCTGCGCCAGAGGATACACCAGAGGGCGCAGAGGCGCGTCTTCGTCCTTGGCGTGCGTGCTGAGCACGCGCTCCCAACACTCGAGACAGTTGACGTATTGCCAGCAGTAGACGTTTCTGAACGCCTCCTTGCTTTTCGCCGTGAGCGCCCCGCGAAGAAGGGACGCGAGCTGACGGATGTACGTGAAAGCCAACGGATACGACTGCTGTTGATCGAGACCGAAAATCTCGACGACGCACGTCGACATGAACACAATGTGTTCGACGGATTCAGCGTTCAAGAACTTTGCGTTAGATGCGAACGTTCTGTACACTCCCTTGGCAACTCTCTCCAGAGATGGAGGCGGAAGGCCGACCGCCATGGCGCGAAGCAGCAAAATGGCTTGCACTCGAACAGAGGGTTCGCCGCTGCCAAAGCAGTGCAATGCCGATCGCGTGACTCGTTTCGTCAAGCGCTCGAACGTCGCCATGAAGGGCGTTACGGTTTTCAGCTGTCTGATGACCATCGCCGTCATCTCTGCATCGGTCAGGTTCCCTAGCAAGTGCAGCGTGTTGCCGATGTACGACTTGGCCAAGGGTTGAACCTTTTTCCATCGAGCGTTGGCGTGGGGCTTGAACGCGTCGTCGTCGTCGCGCGATTCCACCCCGAGTAAGCCACGCAAAATACCATCGGCGTTCGTGAGAGTGTACTGCACGAGCTCGTGAAACGCGCTCGACGACGCCAAACGCACGCTCGCCTCGTCGCCATCGTTCTCGTCGTCGCCGTAGTGACACGCCGAGCGATAGGCTTGAAACAACGCCTTCGCCCCGGCGAGAGATTCTCCACCTTCTGCATTCTCACACAATTTCTTGACGATCTCCGTCGTCAACGTGCGCTTCTTCGCTTTCTTACGCGCCGTGGTATCGTCCTCGTCGTCCGAGAGGTCATCCTCGTCCTCGTCCTCGTCGTCCGAAACCTCGTCGAAATCCAACAACTCGCTGTCCTCCTCTCGCAAAAATTCGTAAAACTCGGGATCCGTTTCCTTGAGTTTCCCCAACGCCTCCTTGTGCGCCCTAATCTCACCACCCATCTTCTCATTCGCGCGCTCGATCGCCTTCAGATCGTCATCGTCGTCTTCATCGGAAACTTCTTCCTCTTCCTCGTCGTCGTCGTCTTCGTCCGAAACCTCCTCGTCTCCGTCCTCCTCCTCTTCGCTCTCATCGCTCTCCTCGTCGTCGTCGTCGTCGTCGTCGTCGTCGTCGTCAAAATCGCTCTGATTTAAAAACTCATCGATCGACATGTCCTCGATCCGTTTCTTCCCGTCCATCGGCGTCTCCTCGTCCTCCTCGTCCTCGTCCCCGTCGTCGTCTGCGTTCGCCGGGAAAACCGTCAGTCCCATTCATTCATTCATTCATCGTCTTCCATCCACCCCCTCGTTCGCACCCCTCGCGCACCCCTCGCGTCATCGCGCGACACGTACCGTCCCCATCGTCGCTCTCGCTTCCTCTCGCCCGCGCGCGTCTCGTCGCGGTCGCCTCGCGCTGTTTCTTAATCTTCGTCGCGCGGCGGCGGCGGAGCTCCCCGTCGAGATGTTTCTTTTGAAACTTCTTCGTGCGCTTGCCGATCTTCGCCATGTCGCGCGCGCGCGAGATGGAGCGATATCGTCCTCGTC
>CEUM01035928.1_pt1 | contig 17043 bp, 8 predicted proteins | sample 356421 | NCBI WGS metagenome assembly CEUM01 (sample SAMEA2622716, study PRJEB7988) | marine metagenome | biome: marine biome (ENVO:00000447); feature: surface water layer (ENVO:00002042); material: "saline water (ENVO:00002010), including plankton (ENVO:xxxxxxxx)" | depth 5 m | reverse complement strand
CCGACCTCGGGGACCTCGCGTCGTCATCCTTCGCGGGCGGCGTCTTCGGGCGAGCTCGAGAGGGCGACGTCGCGCGCGAGGAGTGGACGAGGAGTCGCTCGACGATCGCTCGACGATCGAGCGCGGAGAAGGAGAGGTCGAGCGCGAGCGAGGGAGCGAGGCGAAGATGTCAGACAGCGAGAGCGACTACAGCGACGACGATGCGCACATCGGCGGCGGGGATCTGGACGAGACGTACGTCCCGGGAGAGGTGTCGCTGAACGTGGACGTCGGGTCGTCGCTCACGAGCGCGGATTGGGCGGACATCGATAACAGTGATCTCGTGGCCAAGGTGCGAGGGAGCGCGGGGTTTCGGATCATGAGAGAGATTCAGCCTTGGGACGGAGCGTTGGACGCGCCGCCGGACTTGATCAAGAAACAAGTGTTTGAATACTTTTATGTGCAGCGAAAGGATAGTGATTTTTATAAAAAGCTCGCCAAGGAGTGCTTTCCGACCGAGTACGAAGAAGCGGGGGCGAATAAGTCGGAAAAGAAGCGGTTGTCAAACCTGTGGGCTGGGGCCGTATTGGACGAACTCAAGGCGATGAGAGACGTCGCGAAGCACACGCTGCGATGGATCAGCGCGATCAAAGAGGCGCAAGCGGGTGATTTGCTCTTCTTGAAGAGAGAGGCGCTCAATCACGGCCCGGGAAGCGTTCAGGCGATCGCGGGGAAGATTGTTTGGGACAACGTGAGTAATCGCATCAAAGATCAAACCTTTGCCGCCATGCATGCGTGGACCAACAAATCTGGAGCGCAATCTGGCGGAGTCGCGCGCATGTACAGGCATCAGCACGAACTCATCGATCAGTTGGATAAGCATTACGATCTAACGATGAAGAAGAAAGAGACGAACCAACCCCTTCCAAAGCCGCTGCACGTCATTTTATCAACTCCAACAGGATCCGGTAAAACCTTTACGGCCATCCTCGTACACTTGCGTCTCTTGAAGATCAAGTATCCAGACACGATTTTGTTATACTCTGTGCCGACGAAGCAAGTCTTGAAGCGTGTTGGTCAAGAGTGTGAAGCGCACGCGGTACCGTACTGGACGGCGGCGCGCGACCACTCGGGCGACGGCACTCTTCATCAAGTGCGTCGTCCGTATTCCATCCGGGACAAGGCGCGAAACAAGAAAGCGCTTCGGGCTGCTCGAGCGATCGGTGAAAAGGTCAGCGCCGGATCTGGTACAATTCAGCAGCAGCTCGAATATGCGGCGGACGTTGGTTACAAGCTCAAGGATCACGGAGCGGGGAAGCCAGATATCATCATCGCAGATCTTAACACGACTGCATCGCTTTTGAAAGCTGCCGCACTGGAAAACGAAAGTTCGTTTTATCACTCTTCCAAGATTCTTTTGTACTTTGATGAGCCGAATATGGGTATTCACCTCGATCCGAACGTTCTCGGCGTGGTTTCAACCATCCAGTCCAACATGCCCCACACCGCCGTGTTGGCGTCAGCAACCCTCGGCGCCTGGGAAGGACTTGAACCTTGGTGGAGAGGCCCTGTCGACGCCAATCAAATCACGATCAGCTTGGAACCGTACGAGTTACCAATGGCGAAGCTCGCTGTTTTCAACGAGGGGTCCAGTGAGGTCGCTCCCATGAGCCCTCTGAACCTGTTTGAAAACTACGCAGAATATCAACGCATCATGGAGGATTACCGTTTACCCACCCTCTTGCTCCGTCACTTAACGGCTAGAAATGGCAATGATTTGATGAAGATCCAACCTCCGGGCGGAGATTGGGACAAGGTGCAAGGGGATGTCAAATCTTTACGTTTGACTGTTGAACCGCTTTTTACAGAGCTCGAACAGAAGGAATTCGATACGTTGCAGAACAGATGGAAGAGTGGTGAAGACGCTGCCGTAAAGGTGGATGGTATTCGTGGCGCGTTGTCGAAGGAAGGTGTCACCATGGTTGGCTGCTTGGATCCGCGCAAGGTTGCATTTGAATTAGCCGGCTTTGGCGATCAGGAGGCTTGGATTCAAGACGTGCATAAATTGAATAACAAGCTCAAGGAAGCAGAAAGACTCGTCAAGGAAAATGCGAAGGCTGAAAAACGCAAGAAGAAAGATGATGAAGACGAAGCGAAGGACGGAGGTGATGAGGGATCTGTAGGTATTGTCACTTTAAGGCCCATGTTGAAGATCTCCCTCGCTGAGGCCCTTGACGCTGATATCAACACACTTGTCATGCTTTCGAAGGGAATTGCCTACGCATGTGGTTCTGGAACTGAACCGATGGTGAAGCGCTTGTACAACCAAGCACTTCTCACGGTGCCAGATTCTCTACGTGGTCGTTCTCCACCACTCAATGTTTTAGTTGTCGACTATTCTTCGATTTATGGTACAGATTGTCCTGCTGTTGATACACTCCTTTTGCAAGAGGATTTGGGTCGGCTCTTGGCCTGGGAAGATCTTCAACAGTTCCTTGGTCGCCTCAGAAGAGACGGTACGGCTGTGTTCTATTCAAAGCAGACGCTTCGTCGAGCGACACTCGGAGCGGCGGTCGAGGAAGAGGAAACGAAAGCCCTCATTGAATTCCAGAAGACGGTTGAGCAAGGAGTGTTGGATCTGGAGAAGGCACAGAAACGGGGCGCGACTGATTTTGCCGGACTCGTGAATTCTCTCTCAGCCTCTTCTGGAAGAACACCTGGAGAGGTTGCCGCTTACGCTCTCGTCGCTGTGACGTCGTTCTCATTGCCCGCTCCTTCACATCTTGATGGCACCGGCGTGTATCCGATGACTGTTCCAGAGACGGACTCTGCGCTTTTGGAGGCAATTACCAAGAATATCGAAGCTTACTCGGATTCATTGGAGAGTGTGTTGAAGAAAATGTCTGAGCAAATTCGTGCTGTGAATGGTTTGGAGGCCATCGCGCTCTCTGCGCAACCTTTCGTGGGGCGAACCGGAGGTGCACGAGTGCTCGGCATCGCCGCTAAAGTGTTGAAGATGATGTATGACCTTGACATTCTCGCTGAAGAGGCGCTCTTTGCGTGGGCGAACGCCAAGCGCAAGGAGCTTCTGGCTGAAACCGATGGCGACGCGCGATTCTTTGCGAAAGTGAAACCATTCATTCAGTGGTTGTCCGAAGCTAGCGACGACGACGATGATAGTGATAGTGAGTAAAAACCGTCTTTATTGTCAATACTAGAGCATCAGTATATTTGAGTCGTTTCACGCAATCAGATGATGTTGACATCCTAGAGATGGATGGTGTCGGCCTAACGTAGACGGATGGTGTCGGTCTAATGTAGATGGGCTAGGGCTATCTACCATGGATGTTGTCTGCCTAACGCTCTAAAAAACTATTTTCGAACTTCCCGCACTTTGACGATGGATGTTGTGGGAAACCATAAAGTTGTACGCGCTTAAAATTTCTGCGCTCTTCGAATACCACCGCGAGACTCCTGTGTCTTTGGTACTCTTTTCCATCTTTTCAGCAAACTGCGTCGGTATGCTCCAACCGTAGACGTTCTCGTCCCGCATAGTCTCTTCTCCCTCGTCTACTTTATGACACGAGATTGAATGTACTGTGAGATCGGACCGCGACAAGACGGAGGCGGCGTGAGACATTGCCTCGTTCTCGAATGCGTACACCACCGGAAAGTCGAGAAATAATCCCGCGATGGTCGGAGGTGAAATCTCAATCCCATTCGTCTCGATGATCTCGTCTAAATCGATCGCGTCCCCCTCATTCTCTCCCATCTTCGCCACCACCGCCTCTCGTATGCGCTCCCAATCCCTCCATACCTTCTCCTCGAGCCCCTTTCCCGCCGCCTCGGGCGCTTCCCCCTCAAGACTCACCAGAGCGCGGTTTCGCCCCTCCCTCGACTGCAACACTCTCCCGTTCACCACGAACGTTGTCTCTCGCATCACCACCACCCGCATCGTCCCCACCGCCACTCGACACACCCTCGACACGTCACTCAGCGCCCTCGCCAGCGTACTCGCGCTCACTCCTCGCGCGTAATCATTCATAAAGCTCGCGCGCCCGCCCGCGCCGACGACGACGAGGTCCCGCGCGAGCGCGCGCGCCACGCGCCTCTCGCACCCACACCTCGGTTCGATGAGCTCGACGAGGACATCAAACGTGGACACGGACATCCCGACTCGGTCGGGCGCGCGTTCGCGACCGCTCTCTCGCCCACCGCACCGCACCGAGCGTCCCACCGCACTGCCGCCACGATGACGTCGACGATCGACGACGACGAGGACGACGAGGCCGAGGCCGAGGCCGCGTCACCGAACGATTCGAGCGCGGACGGACGGATCGGGGAGACGAACGACGCGCGATGACGCGGTTCGGGGAGACGGACGGACGGTCGCGCGCGTGTATGTGTGGAGGGGGCGATTGAGGCGAAAGATGAATGAGCGCGCGAATTTCGCTGCGCAAAGAATAAAACAATAAGAATGGTGAAACTAATGCGTGGATGTGATGTGGATGGGTGGATGGAGCGGGATTCGTGCGCGACGCGTGAGAGGGCGTGGGTTCCTAAAAAGGAATAGGATCGGCGCGGAGGACGACGGCGGAGCGGTCGACGGCGACGTAGGCGTTTCGACGAAGCGAAGGACGAATCATCGCTTCGGCGGTGTATGCGTCGGCGTCAGCGATGTCGTCGGCGGAGAAAAAGTCAAAGGGTGATTCCAGAGCGGTGTCGAGGATGAGTTTCCACTCGTGCCCTTCCGGAGGGGGCGGAAGGTTGATGAGCGCCGGTTCGTGGTGCGAGTTGAACGCGACGTAAAAACGCGGAGACTCGGGCTTATCCTGAAGCGTGAACGCCACAAATCTCGAATCTTCTTCCCACAACGGAGTGTCAGGCTCGTGCCCGTGCCATTGGATGTTTTCCGCGGTCGGAAACGAGGGTAGGCGGAAGGCGCTGTTCTCCTTTCGAAGCTTCATCACCCGTCGAGTGAAGCGAGTGAGTCCTTCTCCGGCGAGCGGATCATTCGCCTCGTCCCAGTTCATCCAATTCATCCAGTTATCGTGGCAATATGTGTTGTTGTTACCACACTTGGTGTGACCGTACTCGTCACCCATGTATAACATGGGCACGCCCTGGGCGACGAAGAGAGCGACCATGAAGTTGCGCATTTGACGGTCACGAAGGGAAACAATCTCGGGATCACACGACTCACCATCATCTTCGCAGCCGATACCGCAGTTCCAAGATGAGTTATGCTCTTCTCCGTCCCTATTTTCTTCTCCGTTGGCGATGTTGTTCTTGTTGTTGTACGTCACGCAGTCGCGCAACGTGAATCCGTCGTGAGCGGTGATGAAATTGATGCTCGCGCTCGGCGTTCTACCGTCCGCGTAAAGCCCAGGGCTGCCACACAGCCTCTCAGCGAACAACCCAGCGTGGCCGTCCACACCTCGGATGAAGTTTCGAACGTCATCTCGAAATTTACCGTTCCATTCCGACCACAAACTGTAGTGTGGAAACGAGCCGACTTGGTACAATCCGCCGGCGTCCCAAGCTTCCGCGATGAGCTTCGTGCTGGACAGGACGGGATCGTTACTGATGGCATCGATCAGTGGAGGATCCTGAAGAGGCATACCAATCGGTACTTCTTCGAGCGACGGGGTCGCCGCGGTCGGTTCACCGAAAATGTCTGCACTATCCCACATACTCGAAGCGCGAGTGAGAATGCTCGCCAAGTCAAATCTGAAACCGTCGATGTGATACTCGAGTACCCAGTAACGCAGGCACTCGACGATGAACTTCCGCACGACCGCGTGGTTACAATTCATCGTGTTACCGCATCCACTGTAATTATAAAATTGCCCCTCGGGTGCCACCATATAGTACACGCGGTTGTCGAGCCCGCGGAAAGACAGCGTCAAACCTTCCTCGTTCCCTTCGGCGGTGTGATTGAAAACAACATCCATGATGACCTCTATGCCCGCTCTGTGCGCCTCTCGAACCATATATTTGAATTCCCGAGCGGCCGCTCGTCCGCAATCTCGATCGCCGGCCTCGGCGTAGCGAGACATTGGACTGAAAAAGTTGACGGTGCTGTAACCCCAAAAGTTGCGTCGAAACTCCCCCGTTGCTGGATTCACGCCGTGATATTCCATCTCGTTGAACTCGTGACACGGCATCAATTCGATGGCGTTGACACCTAAACTTTTCAGATAAGTAAACGTCTCCACAAGAGCGGCGTAGGTTCCAGGCTCAGCCTTGGTCTCCAAGTCCATCGTCATGCCGCGGACGTGCGCCTCGTACATGACGAGGTCGCTCATTGGTCTCTTCGGAGACGTCACCCCTTCCCAATCAAAGTCTTCCAGCCCCGCCGTCGTACCTCTCTTCGGTACCGCACCGGCGTATTGCGGCCAACAATCTTCGCTGCCGTCGGCTTTCGTGCCCGGTTCGCCATACCGAGCTCGACTCACCGTCGCTTTGGCGTACGGATCCAAAAGCACCTTGCTCCGGTCGAATCTGTGTCCAGCCTCGGGTTCATACGGGCCGTCCACTCTGTACCCATACAAAACGTCGTCCGCACACTTCGGAAGGGCGATGTGCCACACGCTCCCCGTCTTATTCTCGCGTTCGTCGAGTTCGATCTCGGCGGTTATCTTCCCCAGCGCGAGATCCTCCGGCGTCCACAACACTAAACTCACCGCCGTCGCCGCGGACGAGTACACGGCAAAGTTCACCGCATCATTTACATCCCCTCGCACTCGCGTCGCCCCCAACGCGCTCGCGTTCCCTCGAATCGGCGCTTCGCACACCCCCGGCACGGCTACGCGCGCCGGTTTCGGTTTCGGTTTCGGTTTCGGTTTCGGTATCGTCCTCGTCCTCGTCCTCGTCGTCTCCGCCGCTCTCCCCGCGCGCATCACCCGTCGTCCCTCGGACGTCATCGACGCACCGTCCTCCCCCTCCTTCCCGATCGCGCGCGGTCGCCCGCTCGAGAACGCGCGTCCCGTCCCTCGCGCTCGAATCTTCGCCGTCCCTCCTCGACGCGCGTCCCTCGTCGTCGTCGTCGTCGTCGTCGTCTTCACCGCGCGCGGCGCCGTCGACATCGTCGACATCGTCGACATCACCGTCGTCGACATCGCGCTCGCGCGTCTCCTCCTCCTCCTCGCGCGCGCGCGTCGACCTCTCCGTCTCGCGCCCACTCGAGACGCGACGTCTCGGGATCCCCGGGGACTCGACCGCGAGTCACGACTCGCGGTCGGTCGGCACTCGGGCGCGAGTCACGACTCGCGGTCGGTCGCCCCGCGCGGCACGACGCGGGACCGCATCCATCCCATCCAAGAGAACAAAAAAAAGAGCGAGGGGGTCTCTCGCACTCATCGGAACGACCGCGCGCCGTCCACCGTGACTTGGAATGCGTGACACAGGGCCTTCATCAAGCTAGCGCGCGCGGTCGCGCGCGACGAACGCGCGCGACCGACGAAACGCGAAGCGGATTCTCGAGCTCGAGCGCGCGGCCTCGTGCGTCGTCGTCTGAGGTAAGAAGCTTGTTTTCATTTGGAGAAAACTGATTAGGTATACGAAATGTAGAATACGATCCTGTATTAGTACAATCGTGGCCATAGTACGCGGTGGCGGGCATCTCGACCGCACGGGACGGCATGGTGTGGGAACACTTACGGGTCGATCGGGCAAATGAAATGAATGACCATTCGATCGACGACGGTCGAGGGGGGCCCGCGCGCGCGGGGTTTTTTTATTCAACGGTGTTGGTGTTCGCGGTGGGTGGACTACGGGGATGGAGACGATCTCGGTAGGGTTTAGTACCGGGCGCGACGGCACGCGCGCGCGCGTGCATGAATGCATGCGAATGAATGCGCGCGGCGGTCGTTCGCGGGAGACGATGACGATGATGGCGACGACGAGGACGACGGCGTCGACGTCGATGTCGACGCGCGATCGGTGGGGGATCGGACGGCGCGCGCGCGCGCGAGGCTCGTTCGGGGTGAGGCGCGCGGGGATGCGGAGACGCGCCGCCGCCGACGACGGGGACGCGCCCACCAAGGCGCCGTTGCCGAGAGATTACGCCCATCACACCCCGGGAAGCGTGCAAGAGACGGATGATGTCGTCGTGTTCGCGCACGAACGACCGGAGGAGGCGAACAAATGGAAAGACACCGTCATCATGCACGTGGGCGAGGGGAGTCGAGAGCGCGTGCGACTCGGGGTGTGCATCGGAGAGTTTCATAATAAGCTCATGGATCGCATGCTCGAGGACGCTCGAGTGTCGGCGGAGGCGATGGGAAGCACGATCGATAAGGTGGTTTGGGTTCCGGGCACGTACGAGGCGCCGTTGGTGGTGGAGAATATGTTGCAAGACCCGACGCTGGACGCGTGCGTCGTCATCGGATACATCGAAAAGGGCTCGACCCTTCACGGTCAAGAGATGGGCGCGACGTTTTCCATCATCGGCAAGCAGTTAGAGTTGGAGTACGGTAAACCGGTGGGGATGGGGATCATCGGACCGGGGGCGACCGCGGAACAGGCGGATCAACGCGTGGCGTACGCGGGCAACGCGGTTCGCGCCGCGATTCGCATGGCGCGCACCTTCGTTCCGGCCGAAGAGTCGTGAGCCTCTCGTTCGATATCGCTGTAGATATGTTTTTAATCGATCACATTCGCGTCCGTTGGCTCCACGCACACCGCGATCTCTCGACGTTTCGAGGAGCCGGCGTCCGCACAGCGCGCCGCGAAGGCGCCGAGCGAGGGGAATGCTCGCCGCCTTGCGTCGTGGATCCACCGCGAGCGGTCGCACGGTGGAGCGATGCGCGCGCTCGCTCGCGTCGCCGACGTCGATGTCGACAGAAACGTCGACGGAGACGCCGACGACGTCCCGAACCCGGGCGGAAGCGTCATCGTCCGCGCGAGCTTCGGCCGCGTCTCGCGCCGCACGCGGACTCTTCGTCGGGCCCGCGCGCGATTCCTTCGGGCGAAGGGAATACTTGCGTTCGTTCGCTGCGTCCGCGACGCCCATGACGTCGTCCTCGACGACAGAGGAGGAGAAACGATCGACCGAGGTGACGAGAGCGGCGACGCCGGAACCGGAGGCGAGCGATACCTGGGTCGATCGCACCATGCCGGCGTCGGTGGTGCCGTACGCCAAACTCGTTCGTCTCGATCGACCAATCGGAAGCGCGCTGTTGGCGTGGCCGTGTTTCTGGTCCATCGCGCTGGCGGCGGACCCGGGCGCGTTGCCGGACGCGAAACTGCTTGCGTTGTTCGGCTTGGGATCTTTTCTCCTGCGTGGAGCGGGATGCACGGTGAACGATCTGTGGGATCAAGACCTCGATGGTAAGGTGGCGCGTACGCGCAATCGCCCAATCGCGAGCGGTGCAATAAGCGTTCCGAAAGCGGTGGCGTTTCTGGGAGCGCAACTGCTCCTCGGTCTTGGCGTTTTGGTTCAGTTGAATGATTATTCTAAAATTCTTGGTGCGAGTTCGCTCGCACTCGTCGCGGCGTATCCAGGAATGAAACGAATCACAAATTGGCCGCAAGCGTTTCTGGGTTTGACGTTTAATTGGGGAGCCTTGCTCGGCTGGGCGGCGGTGCACGGATCGTGCGACTGGGGCGCGGTGTTGCCGCTCTACGCGTCCGGAGTGGCGTGGACTTTGGTGTACGACACCATTTACGCGCATCAAGACAAACACGACGACGTGAAAGTGGGCGTCAAGTCGACCGCTTTGCACTTTGGGGACGACTCAAAGAAATATTTGAGTGGTTTCGCCCTCGCCGGAACGTCTGCGCTGTGCGCGTCGGGAGCGTACGTGGGATTAGATTTTCCATTTTATGTTGGCGTCGCCTCCGCGGCGTCTCATTTAGCTTGGCAAATTGCGACGGTGGATTTGAATAATCGAGAAGACTGCGCGGCCAAGTTTCGTAGCAACTCGACGTACGGGGCGCTCGTTTTCGCGGGTATAGTGGCCGGGAAGGTGCTCTAATAGATAGACTAGCTTGTGAAGGAAATTTATCAGTGTATATCTATCATGGCTATGGAATTAGACTACGCCAAAACTCGTCCGTTTAGGCGGACAAACTCGCGTCGATGGCGTTCATGCGTTCGTCGACGTTTCCTCCGGCTGCGAGGACCGCCAACTTTGCCATTGATAACATTCGACGCGTTTCATCCGCGTTTGAGCCGCTGCGCTTGCCGATGGCGGTCAACGTTTCGCTTGCTTTCGCGTACTTACCGACACGAAGCTCCATCAACCATCTTAATTCGGGATGAGGCTCCAAGAATCGTTCCAAGTCGCCGTGGAACTCGGCAGGAAGCTCGCGCAGGAGCGCCGCGTCGCGGTCCTGTTCGATGGCCAACTTTCTGTACACAAAGTGCGAGAAGCTCTCTTCATCGTCTTCTTGAGCGCCGAGAAGGGTGCGCATGTAATGATGAAGTCGATCAGTTCCACCATTGGTGTCACAAATGGCGAAGAGCTGCGCATAGCCAAAGTGGGCTTCCGCGACCACGGCGACCGCTTCTATGGAGACGTCGACGCCTTCTGACAACGATCCGTACTGCGGTCTCTCTCCCAACGGTACCGTGGGATCGTGCTCTGCGCACGTCAGTAGGGCCGGCAGTACCAAGTTACGATCATCCACGTACTCTTTGTGTGCATCGATGCGAGCTGTGGATCCGAGCAGGGCGGCGTTCAAGTTTGCGGCGCACGCGTCCAGAAGAGGACCCGCCGCGGCCATCAACCGCGACCCGATGACTGGAGCAAGACCGACATCTGTCGTGCTAGACACAGCCTCAGCGTGTAGCTTGATGGAAACATCCGCGAGAGCTCGAAGACTTTCACGCGCTTCAACGTCGCAAGACCAGGACACGCCGGCGACTGACGAAGCCGGAGGATACATGCCAGTGCGACGCCTTCTGAAATCGTTCGCTGCCTCCAAAGCGACGAGAAGCCCACGCGCGCACGTATCCAAGGCAACGACACGACTTTCTAACTTCTTGCCCTTTGAAAGCTTTTCTTCCAGGATGGCGTTGACGGCTGGGAATAACAGTCTCGCCTCGCTTGAACGACTGAAAAACACTTCTACGTCTGATCTTTCTTCCAAAGCATCATCGTTCTCCTTGATCGCGGCGCCCGCGTGGTTGGCGATATCTTCAAGCATATTGCTGATATCATCATCGACGGTGTTCTGCAAACCACGGAGCTGCAAAAGAGCAGCGATCATTTCACCGTGCATCAGTATCTCAGAGCGTTCCTCTGGATCGATTTCGTTCCAGACACCGCTCTCCGTCAAAAATTCCAAGAAGAGAAGATGACGATTCATTTTTTCCGTGCCATTTTCCTCAATCGTGGGACCGCCACGAGTAGATTTACCGGAAAGTTTCTTCGGTAACGCATCGACCATGCCTTTGCTGACGGTCGCAAACGGCGCCGATGCGCTCACAAATGCGCCCGACCCGTGTAAGCGCGACTTCGTTTGTCCCGGCGGTCCGGCGTGACCCGCGAAATAATCCTCGAACTCGGATCGAATGCAGTCAGCGGCATCGGAATCATCCACCTGGGTGACGCTCGGGCTATCGACCTTGGTCGAAGAACGAGTCACGCGTTTACTCGGAGTGACTCTGGCCGAGCGGCGAGGCGTCGTCTGTCTACCGCCGCTCTGCGGAGTAAACGCGCTCACACCGCTCTCATTCGACAACAGAAGCCACTCACCACCGGTACCGCATTTGGCATCGATGATTGCTTCGTGATTGGCAGCATCCATGCGAGCCGATATGGAGGAGTAGTCCACCCCAGAGAACATGATGGCGGAACCGTCGTTCGTGAGCACAAAGGTGCTCTCTTCTTCCACGCGAAGTCGAGTGCGTTCGAAATCCCTCGGCAGAGCACCTGCGGGAGGAACGCCTGACGCAACTAATTCCATCTGATCCGTACCGTGGGCCCGTTTAAAACGATGGAACGAGCCTTGACCGTCGCAGGTCACGAGCAACGTAATGTCAACGCCGCTCTCCGTCACCGTCCAGTCGGCGGAGACGAAACGGATGTTAGACGTCACACGCAGAGCTCGTTGAATTTGTTTACTCACTCTGTGCGCATGCGCTAATACGGGTGCGTGTCCCTCGTCTGAAACGTCGATGGACCATTCTTCCAGAGCGCCGTCCGCTATGCACACGAGCAACCGTCTCTTCGTATCGCTCGAACCTTCGGCGAAGCTCAGAGAGCGAACGCCGCCGGCGTTCACTTTTCGACTCAAAATCATGCTCGCCGCCTTGGTTGCCGATCTTAACGCTCCCCACGGATTCTTTCCCGGAGTCTTCGTTGGAGACATGAGTCCGCTCGGTCCGCCGCCGGCTTCATCCGAGTGCATGTCGTCCACCCAGTGACTTCTATTCGATCGATCGAACGGTGTCCACGACATCGATCCACTCCTCGCATCGCCCCCGATCGCGTACAGATTCCCATTCGAGTCTCCCACCACCGCGCACGCTCTGTCCGCGGCGGCTTCCGTCGACGCGCACGTCGTCACCTTTGCGTTCGCCCCCTTCACCTCCACGAACGCCGAATCGATCGCCTTCACCGACGACGTCGTCGCCGAAAACACATCCGTCACGCACGCCCCCCTACCGTCGGCCGAAAACACCACGCACGCGTCGTCGGAGACGAACGCCGCGTGCTCGCACGAGGACAGCCCCAGGTCTCCCTCCGCCTCGTACGTCCTCGACCGCGACTCTCCGTCTCCTCCCGCGTACGTCTTGACGCAAAACGCATCATTCGCGCCGTTCTCCCTCCCGACGACGTCCATCGCGTCTCCACCGTCCACCGAGGACGCGCGCGCGCTCATCCAAACGTTCTTCGCATCTGACGTCTTGGCGCGACGTCGTCGCGCGTCGAAGCCCCCTCGCGAGACACCGTCGACGTCCATCGCGCGTTCGAAAGGCTCCCGCTCGCCGCGCGCGACGCTCGCCGCGAGCGCCGTCGTCGATCGGCGCGCGGTCGACTGAGGGGCGTCGCGCGCGGCGTCAACGATTTTCCATCGAGACGACGATGCGGCGCCGCAGACGGCCGCGCGCGGCGCGCCGCGGGCGACGCTCGGCATGCGGCTGTACGATGATCTTCCCGAGGCGAAGACGGCGGCCAAGGGCGACGCCGAGGGCGGTGGCGACGAGGGGCGGGGGTGGGGCGGCACCGGGCCGACTCGCCGCGTCGGCGATCGAGCGGCGAGCGAGCGCGACGCGAGCGCGGGAGCGAGTGGGAGCGGAGGGGAGACGAAGAAATCGTCTTCGTCGGCGGCTGGGATGCTTCGAGCGCAGGCGACCGCGCTGAGAGCGGCGCAAGCTCGCACGAAGCGTGAGGCGGAGGCGCGGCGAGCGGCGGCGGCGGCGGCGAAGAAGAAGAAGAAGCGCGCGGCGTCGAAGTCGACGGCGCCCGCGTCGGAGGCCGAGGCGGGCGAGAGCGGTGATAAAGTGCACGCGCCGTGTTCGTCGGGGGAAGAAGAGGCCGAGGAACCCGTCGCTGATGCGTACGATCCGTCGGCGCCGAACGATTACGAGCGCACGCTCGCCGCTCGCGGCGAACGGGCGAGACGGAAAAGGGATTTGGACGTGAACGAAGACCTGAGAAAGACGCTCGAGGAGAGGAGGAAAGCGATGGAGGCTCAAAAGATGTCGGAACGCACGGCGAGGCGGGAAGAGATTTTGAACGTGAGTGGAAGAGAGGCACGAAGGAGGCGCGTCGCGCTTCGAAGCGAAAACGACAAGGGCGAGGCCCCGGAACGACCGAGCGCGAGCGCTCCGAAGCTCAGCGCGGCTGAAAAGATGATGGCCAAGATGGGCTGGACGAAAGGCAGAGGTCTTGGTAAGACTGAGCAAGGCATGAAGACGCCTCTGGAAGTTCGCGGGACGACTGGAAAAATAGTCAACGCCGCGCCGGTAATGTTTGAAGTGCCGCCGTCCGGTGGTTTGGGCGCGAAATCGACGCCGAAAAAGTCGGTTGCGAAACCCTTAAGCGGGAAACCGACGACCGTGTTGCTCTTGCGCAACGTCGTCTTGCGTGGCGAAGTCGAGGAAACGCTTGAGGATGAAATCGCCGACGAGTGTGAAAAATTTGGTAACGTCGTGCAAGTGCTCATTTTCGAGGTGACGGAACAAAGTTTCGCCGCCGACGAAGCCGTGCGCGTTTTCGTGGAATTCGTCGATGAAGAAGCGGCCGCACGGGCGGGAGCGGCACTAAACGGTCGCTTTTTTGGGAAACGCGTCGTCAAGGCGAGTTATTACGAGTTGCACAAGCTCGACGTGGGAGACCTCGGACCTCAGAAGGGTGAAGAGTGATGGCGTTCGGCGGTGCGCGGATGCTGACGATGATGATGTCTATATCACAACACATTTTAAGTAGTTCTAGGACGTAGATGATAGTAGAATTGAAGAAATGAAAGAGTAGAAGAGTCTTATTCCGTTTTCATCTTAGCCTGGTTCAAAGAATTTGTCGGGAACGTCACGACGGCTAAAACTCCCGCCGTGACGATGAAGACGGCACCGATGAGCATGAATAAGAGTCCGTACTCGCTCGAGCTGGTCTTCATCGCCCTCCCCAGGATGTCTCGCGCCGCCTTGTACCCGCCCCGACTCCACGCACGAGACACCTCCCGGTAATCCTTCGTGAGCGTGTGTCCCAACGCATCCGTCCGCGCGTACATTCGAACGATCGAAACCGCTATCCCAGTCGTCACGCGCGCGAATTTCTTCTGTATGAACGTCAACGGCGGTGGAATGTCGTGTTCCGCCCCCTCCTCGGCGTACGTCGTCCTCGCGAACCGTTCCAGCGACGTCCCGTCGTCCTCGCTCGTCACCTCTCGCGCGTACGCCCTCCCCGATCGCAGCACCACCACGCTCGGCGTCGTCTTCACCACCAATCTGAATCGATCGAACGTCTCCGGCGACTCCTCGGCGTCGATCGAGGCCGCCACCGCGCCCGACGCCAACAACTCCTCCCTCGCCTCGGTCAACGCTCGCCTCGCCCTCGCGCTCCGCGCGCTCTCCCCGCGCTCGAAGAGCACGACCCACGTCCCCGTCGTCTGCCCGGTCGAACTCTGCGTCTCGAGCTCGAACGTCTCGTCGTTCAGGCGCGGTAATCCGTCCACCGAGGGGACGACCGCGCGCGTCTCGAGCGCCGAGGCCAAGAGCACGATCGAGACGAGCGCGAGGGCGATCGCGCGACGAGGACGCGCGCGCGCGAACGCGAACATCACTTGCGCGTTCGTTCGAGACGTCGATCGATCGCGGCGCGCGCGTCGACGTCTGCGGATCCGCGGAGGGCGACGCGATCGACGTGTTTGATGTTGCAAAAAAAAACAAAAGAAAGAAACAAACGAACGACCGCGTCTCACGCATCCTTCGCGTCGTCATCCGCGCCGTCGTTCGACTCTCCCTCGTTCGACCCTCCCTCGTCGTCGTCGTCGTCGTCGTTCGCCTCTTTCCCCAACCACTTGGCCACGAGCGGCGTGAGCGCCACCGTGGGCCCGAACCGAATGGGCGAGCTCCCCTTGTGCGCCGCGTACGCCAACGCGAACGTCCCGAACTGTTCGCTCGTCGCGTTCACCGTGATACCGACTTTTTCCAACAGAGCCCCCACGTCCACACCGCCGGCGACGAGGAAATAAAACACCGTGATGGAGACCAAACTCAGCGAAATCGACGTCAAGAGATACGCCGACCCGTAGCGTTTGAGCAATTTCTTCGCCATGTCCATCCTCGACGCCCCGACCTCACCCTCCTCCGTCTCACCCTCGGACGACGCATCGCTCTTAAACACCCTCCACAATCCCGCCTCGAGTCCCCACTTCTTCGTCACCTCGTCGATCTCGCTCTCTCTCTCGACGCTCGTCTTTTCCGCGCGCGTCCTCGTCGTCGTCGGCGTCGCCGCGCGCGCCCCTCGCGTCCGCCTCCTCCTCGCCCCATCCGCGAGCGCCGCGCGCGACCGTCGCGTCTCCGACGCGAACACCGAAACCGACGATTCGGACGCGTTCTCACGTCGCGAAAACGTGCGCGCGAGCACGCGCGCGCGTCGTCGTCGTCGTCCTCGCGTCTCTCCCGCGCGCGCGCGCGACCACGGCGCGGACGGGACGGACGACGACGACGCGCGTCGGTCTCGCGCACCGCGGGGCGCGATCGTCATCCTCGTCGTCGTCGTCGTCGTCGTCGTCGTCGTCATCGTCTTCCACCGGTCGTCTCGTCGTCGTCGTCGTCGTCGTCGTCGTCTCCCGTCTCGTCGTCGACGCGGGGGCGTGGTGACCCCTTCACATTGACCGTTCACGACTCGCGTGTTCGCGTCTGTCCTCCACATACATACACAATAACATTTTCCCCCATATATGTAAAACCCAAACCAAAAGCGCGCGTGCCCACGACCTCTAACGCGCGCGAGCCCCGTACTGTGGGCCTGAAACCGCCCATGCGCGGGCCTACAGAGCGGGCACGGGGGCGACGCGCGCGCGACGGGTCGGGACCGGTCGCGCACCCCCCTCCTGCATCCGTAGGGTTTAGAAAAAGGTCTCTTTCGGTTGCGGTCGTTCGTCTCGGCGCGACGTTCGTCGACGCGCGCGCGTTCGACGACGACGACATCGGCGACGGCATCCGGCATCGGCGACGACGACGCGATCGATGCGCGCGTCTCCGTCGCCGGTGGTGACGACGCGAAGAGATGGGGGGAATTCGCGTCGATTCGGACGCGCGCGAGGACGCGCCGCCGCGAGGGTCGACGCGCGCGGGACGGCGCGCGTGGGGGAGCGCGCGCGCGGGAGCGCGCGCGACGCGCGCGCGGGATGGAGAGAAGGGATCGATGTGAGGTGGTCGAGCCGCGGGAGCGCTCGGAAAAGGGCGTCGACGTCGCGGTGGGGGCGCGAGGGTGGGGGGGGACGCGCGCGGCGGGGACGCGGGGACGCGGGGACGCGCGAGGCGACGGCGGAGGAGGAGGACGCGTACGCGGAGGAGGAGGAGGCGGACGCGCTGTTGAGAGAGATATTCGAAGAGGCGGGGGTGGAGGCGACGTGGATGGCGCTCGGTGAAGACGAGGACGT
>CEUM01059858.1_pt1 | contig 17072 bp, 16 predicted proteins | sample 356421 | NCBI WGS metagenome assembly CEUM01 (sample SAMEA2622716, study PRJEB7988) | marine metagenome | biome: marine biome (ENVO:00000447); feature: surface water layer (ENVO:00002042); material: "saline water (ENVO:00002010), including plankton (ENVO:xxxxxxxx)" | depth 5 m | reverse complement strand
TCAACAACGCAGTAGAGGGTGCTTATTGGGGAGCATTTGGTACTGCTGGACAGCGTTGTACAAGTCTCGGTAACTTAATCGTTCACAAGGACATATACGATGATTTCATGGAAAAGTTCATGGCCAAAGTAAAGGCGACAAAAATCGGAAATTCAGCTGTTTACAAAGACGTCTTGTATGGGCCAATGTTATCAGAAAAGTATGGTAAGGATTTCCTAGAAGGTCTTGAAATGGCAAAAGCTAGCGGCGCCAAGCAAATTTGGGGTAAAGGAGTCATCACATCAGACAACTCTCCGGAGAATTTCATGGGCGATGCTAGTGAAGGTGTATTTATGTGGCCCCACGTATTTGTTGATGTAACAGAAGACATGGAATGTTTTCACGAAGAAATATTTGGTCCTGTAGTTACCGTAGTAAAAGCCGATGATTTCGACCACGCACTACATCTTGCGAATGCCAGCCCTTACGGTTTGTCATCAGCGATTTACACCAACGATAGATTGGAAGCATATCGATACAAGACCGGAATAAAAGCAGGTATGACTGGTATTAACAACAGCACCACAGGTGCAGAAGCACATTTGCCGTTCGGTGGCGTCAAGGGCTCCGGAAACGGAACGAGAGAATCTGGAATTTGGGTCATTGAAGCATATTCATACTGGCATGCGGTTAACGATGAATTATCTGGTAAACTTCAACTGGCGCAGATGGATGTTGATGAAATAGAGATGGTTGAAGCTGAGGTAGATTGGACTCAACTTGCGTAATTTGTTTTGCGGGTTTAGTTGGGTAAAATACTATACTTGATATATCAATAAGATTGCATTTTGAATACAGGCAATCTGTTTAGTGGGTGATTAAATGGTTTCAATATTTCAACTGGGTCAAGAAAAGCCTACCAGTGCCGACCGCCTAGAAAATGCCTACCAAGAGTGCGAAGTGATTGCAAGGAACGCCTCAAGTTCCTTCTTCAGGTCATTTAGACACCTTCCAGTACACAAGCGCAGAGCAGTAAATTCACTGTATGCGTTTTGCCGCCGCGTTGACGACATCGTTGATGGGGATTGGCTGCCTGATAGAGACTTATCCCACCTTAATGCTGAGGCACAACACCGCAGTCTACAACTGACTGTAGACAAGCAATCTGAACCGGCGAATGATGATTCAGACCATCTGAGAAAACTTCGCTCTCTGTTATGGTACAGGAAAAATTTGGATAAGATTGAACGTGGAGAACCGGTCGATGAAGCGATTTTTATTGCTCTCGCCGATGTGATAAAGAAATTCCCCGTCGAACTAGATCATTTGAGAGAACTCATATCTGGCATGGAGGATGACCTATACACAACGACATACGAGCGCTTCGAAGATTTACGCCGTTATTGTTACAGAGTTGCGTCCACAGTAGGTCTGTGTTTGGTAGAAATCTATGGCTACAATGACCCTAATGCAAGAAGGCATGCGGTAGAAATGGGAATCTATCTTCAAATGGTCAACGTGCTACGCGACATTCAAGAAGACCTCAGCCGAAACCGTGTCTACCTACCAACCGAAGAGTTAGCGAAGTTCGGCATCTCTAGAAGTGATTTAAAATCAGGAAAATTGTCTTCTTCAAATGGCTGGCAAGATTTCATGCGTCACTATCTGGACCACGTCATGGTTCATCGGAAAAATGCGGTTGGTTTGTTATCCCTATTGGACAAGGATTCACGATATTCACCCTCGCTAATGTGTGCGGCTTACGATGCAATCCTCGAGGAAGCAATGAAGCGAAACGGTGATGTATTCACTCGCAGGTTAAGCATGAGTTTTTACCGTAAGTTGCAGTTTGCCCTAGGGATAATCAGAAAACCAAGATTAAATCTCTAATCTTACCAAAGACCAAGACAGTCTCTGAGGGCTGGCTCTAAATTTTCGTGCTGGAAATTATAACCAGATTCGATGAGCTTGCTCGGCACGACTTTCGTGCTTTCCGTTGTTAGAGCAACTCCCATCTTACCGAATAATACCCAAATTCCAAATGGTGGTGTAGGTATGAAAGCAGGTCGCTTGAGTACCTTGCCCAGTACCTTGGCAAATTGCTTTTGTCGAACAGGATTTGGTGCAGTCAGATTGTAAGCTCCCTCGCATTGGTCATTCATAATTAGATGATGAGTTGCGTAAATTTGATCGTCCATCGAAATCCAGCTATACCACTGTTTTCCAAAACCAATTGGCCCGCCAGCACCAAGTTTTGCTGGTAGTAACATTTTGCCTAACGCCCCACCAGTTGCATCGAGCACTATTCCGGTGCGCAGATTGATTGTCCTAACTCCTGCATCTCTTGCTGCTTGGCAGGATTGTTCCCAATTTGCACATGTTGTGGGTAGGAAGCCCTCACCAGGCGTTGAGTGTTCATCGAGTTCTTCATCACCTCTTTCACCATACCAGCCCACCGCACTTGAAACAATGAATGACTCTGGTTTATTGTTCAATTTAGCAATGGTTTCGGCGAGTAAAGTGGTGCTAATTGTTCTGCTTTCTTCGATTAGTTTTAGCCGCTTTTTGGACCATCTTTTATCGCCAATGCCAGCACCGCCCAGGTGAATAATAGCATCAAAGCCTTCTAACTGCTGTGCATCGATTTCGCCCTTATCAGGCGACCACGAAATTTCCTTTTCATTGGATTTGGGCGTTCGCCTAACGAGGCGCCAAACATCGTGACCACCAGTATCTAAGAAGGCAACAAGTTGTCGACCGATTAGTCCAGATGAGCCAGCAACGAGTATCTTTTTTCTTTTGATGTGGCTGAAATCAGCGTGTCTCTTTAGATCTCGTTCCAGTCTCAGTTCACGAGCAGTGAACATCCGTTTCAGCCTTTTTTTTATCATTCGGCCAGCAACAAGTTTGCCTAAGAATCCCATAGGCAGCTTATACTTGACTTTGTCATGAATCATTACTTTGCCGTCACTGGTGTTCTCAAAATTGTGAGTATGATGCCAGGATTTGAATGGACCTTTTAACATAACATCCTCAAACGAATGTGGCGGGTTGTACCCTGTGTGTTGGGCAACCCAACTCATCTTCACAGGGCCCATTGGAAACCTAAAGATACGCTGTGCTCCCTCACGTAAGTTGTCGTCAGCACGAACTTCCTCGGCTAGTTCCCACGGTGGCATTAACCTTCTAAAAGCACCTTTTCGTTCGTGCCAAGCGAATGCTTCTTCAATACTGTTCTCAACTTCGGTTCGATGCTCGAAGGTGATGCTCAAGTCATCGACTCCTAAATTGTTGAAGGTACGGTTTGAGATTCATTTTCCTTCGAGTATTTTCTGATGACATGTACCTAATCTTGCCAAAAATTGCTCGTTCTGGACCCCATGCTCTATCGTGTCTACCCAAAACCCAGAATATTCCGGTGTAGGAATTCGGATCTCTACCGTCAAGTGCATATTTGTCATTCAATTTAATCATCCAATTCGCAGCCTCTTCAGGGGTTGATGCCCATTCAAGAATTCTCTTGCCCCATAGCATTCTCAGATAGTTGTGAATAATGCCAGTTTTGAGTAGTTGTGTTTGTGCAGCATTCCAAATTTCGTCGTGTGTTTCAGCGTTTTTGATTTGGTCGAATGTGTACAACACTCTTTCGTCATCAGAGTGCTCAGCGAGGGTTTTTTTAGCCCATTCTGGTATTGATTCAAACTTATTGTGGTTTTCATTGTGATAGGCGTTGTTAAAACCTAACTCTCGCCAAGTTATAATTTGGTCGAGGAAACTCTCAACTCCTTGACTCAATCCCCACCAACCTTCTCTTGAGCCTTTTCTTTCGGTATGGATGTGTTCTGGCGTCCAATCACTTTGGTTAAGAATCTGCTCTACAATTTCTATTGAGGAAATGTGACCGAAATGTAACCATGGAGAGAGACCACTCACAGCAGAATTCTCTATACTGTTTCGGTCTAAGTGATATCTGTCTAATTTATTGGAAAGGAATGCAGAAAGTTTCCTTTTGGCGGTTGTTCTGCCACCAGTTGCCATTCTCACAGCTTCAACTTCATGGTCGATATCGATAGCAGAAAGAGCTTTTTTACCGACGGAGCCGCCTTCTGAGCAACGCCATAACCATTCAAATGGTGGGAGTTTGACAGTACACTCTTCAATAATCGAGGAGAATAATTCATCATCCATCATCAAATTTGTATCAGCGGGAATTGGATTTCTAAGGGGCCAGGTTTCAGGACAACGCAGGAAATTTGCGTGAATCCACCTTCTAAAACCGTGGGCGGTTGTATGGGCACTTTCAGTCCAAGCCATGGGTATCACGCCGTTGGAGTCAGCCACATACATCTTTACTGGTACCGTCTTGCTTGCCGCTTCAACCGCTCTGCGAGGATAGTAAGTTGGGAAATCATCGCTGACAATAATCTTCGCTCGTTTGGCAATTTGCTTCAACAAGCCAATGGGACCGCTCAGTGGAGTTTCAACCCACGGAATGTACTTTATTTTGTGATCTCTGAAGATAGAGATGTTTTCTACCATTCCTTGAATCATGAAAGTCGCAATTCTATCGTTGGCGAATTTGTGGCTTGTTGATATTTCCTCTATTACCAATAGCGGGACACCGTGTTCTTTGGCTAATTCGGCAGCAAATTGCAGCGATGCATTGTAGTTTAGTCGTCTGGTGGCAATCATCCAATAGAGGATAAATTCTCCATCCTCATTGATTGGTTTGTCGTTGACTTCTTTGACTCTGGAGCTTATGTCTGAGTTCAAAGGGTCACCCCCATATTTTGGTGTAAGAGATATGGATAACCTCTCTGATTTGAGTAGTCGGTGGTTGCAAACGGGGTTTGACTTAGGGCATTCGATGCGATTGATTTCATGGCCTCGCTGACCCATTTTATTGAGTCAAATTCTTCAATTGAGAAGTATTTTGCTTCAGTCACCTCACTCGCAGCAATGGGCTTTTGGTCTGGTAACAGGTTAACACTGTATGCGATAAAAACCGCTGGACCTATTTCGGTAAGGTTCTCTCTAATTGCGTAAATTCCAGTAACTGCACCATCAACAGCACATTCTTCTTTGAGTTCTCTAAGCGCAGCATCCCGGGGTAACTCGCCTTCATCGACGTAGCCTTTGGGCAGACCCCAGTGTCCCGCATAGCGACCAGCCCCCTCTTTTACCAGTAAAACACTAGAGGCTTGTGTCACCACTGCTGCGACTCCCAAATCACAGCGAACGCTACCCATGGGGAATCAATCAATGTTGAAAGGATATAAAGCGGTGTTTTGATGCGTGCAGGAAAACAAACATGTCATTATAAGCAAATGTGCCAAACCAACGCCATGGAAAGCGGAACCATTGACCCAATGCAAATTGAAGCTGAAGCATTTTTACCGACCGAATACGGAAACTTCCGAATTAGAGTAATGGTCGACGAGAATGGCTCGGAACACTCTATCCTATCGGTAGGGTTAGATCAAACAGACAGAATACCCCTAGTAAGAATTCACAGCGAATGTCTTACTGGGGATGCCTTTACATCGCTAAAATGCGATTGTGGCCCACAACTAAAAGCCTCTATGCAGCGCATACAGGAAGAAGGATGCGGTGCTATTTTGTATCTCCGACAGGAAGGTAGAGGAATAGGTCTTCACGAGAAAATCAAAGCATATGCCTTGCAAGACCAGGGCTATGACACCCTCGATGCAAATCTATTGCTTAATCACCCACCGGATGCTAGAGACTACGGTTTCTGCGCTACTATGCTGAAATCAATCGGAATCAAAAAGATTAGATTAATGACTAACAATCCTTTGAAAATAAAGGGCATGGTTGAAAATGGCATCAGTATAGAAAACCGAATCGAACACATTGAAGGCAGAGGCTCGCACAATGAAGGATACCTTCTGACCAAGGCCAAAAGAATGGGACACATACTCCCATTTGTTTTTAATGAATAGTCTCCGTGCCTTAAAATCGAGGTGGAGAAATGACCAAGGAATTTATCGGCCAGATGGCGCCGAATTTTACCCTAGAATCAAGCACTGGCGAGAGTGTTTCACTTGCTGACTATGACGACAAATGGAAGGTTCTCTTCTTCTATGCTAAGGACGGCTCGCCGACATGCAAGCGAGGCTGCTTAAATTTCAAAGAACAATATGATCTGTTTCAATCTTTAACACCGCCAGTTGAAATCATCGGTATAAGCGAGGATTCCGTAGAAGACCATCGTCGATTCAAAGAAGAACTAGACCTTCCATTCCCGCTTCTCAGTGATCCGGATAGAGAGGTCTCTTCCGCATATGGTGTTCCCGTGTTCTTGGGTAAGTTCCCAGGCAAGTCGTCATTTCTTGTCGGCCCTGATAGAACAATCCACTATTGTTACGATTGGCTGTTTAGGCCTCGAAGACACGTTGCAAAGATACTGAATACGCTCAGTAAACTCTCCGGAAGGTGATTTTGTGGATTGGGTTGAATTGTTTGAAGAAGCCGGCCTCACCGATAGAGAAGCCAGGTCATTGGTTCTGTTATCATCTTCCAAGGAACTTAAAGCGAGTGATTTAGCAAAAAAGCTTGGAACCAACAGGCTCGACGCTTACAATTCATTATCCCGACTAACTCAAATCGGATTGGTTAATGTTACAGCCGACCGACCTATGAAGTTCAGCTGTTCTTCGCTGCCAGTGCTATTCAAGAAACTAATCAAAGACCAAAAATCACGAATTGACAAAACTACCAAGGCCTTTGAAAGTATCATGTCCGGTGCTTCTGTTGATGCATTGGAAGCCGAAAATAATCAAGAGGAGTCCAGTGCAAAGTTCGCAGTTCTAAAAGGGCGAGATCATATCCAAAAAAGAATCGGTGAACTGGCTAATCAAGCCGACGGGCAACTTGTTTTATTCCTCGGACGATACGGAATTCTACATCTATGTAGGTCTCCATCTATCGATGAAATAAATTCGGCAGCTGAACGTGGGGTCATTGTGAAGGTATTGGCTCAACTAGACCGCAGGACCTTGAAATTCTTCGAACAACTAAACGATTCAATAGAGATTCGTCACTCCGATGAGGTCAATTCCCTGGGAGTCCTCAAAGACCAAAGTGATGTGATACAATTCCTCTTTGTTGAACAAAATCCTGTCGGCAGAGGTCGTGAGGATGCTGCTTTAGTGGTGTCATCGGAAGTATTTGCCTCATCTCATTATGAGTTTATGATGGCTATCTGGAATCGTGCAGTCGACTTCAACAGCGCCAAAAAGCGATTTACAGAAGAGCGAATAGTTGACCCACTTAGACTTACCATAGGTGAAGGGTCATTCCTCGAACAGTTCAGAGAAGCGTTGGATTTTAGCGGCGAACTTCCAGATGAAGATACGCCCTTCAACCCCGAATCTTTCCTTGCATCAAGTAGCGAAATAAATCAAGCGAGGGCCGCATTACAAGACGGTACAGTCTTTAGCCTGCAACAACTTGGTATTGACATAAAGACCATGTTAAGACAGGTCGGTCAGAGAATTGGTTCTGAGTTGGCATTCAGCCTGCGCAATATCGACGGTCACGTAGAGTTCCTTAGCGAGTTGATGGATTGGTGGGAATACGCTGGGCTCGGTGAATTAGAATACGATACAGTACCATTTTTCCACATTAAGGTGAACTTAACTCACCCGCCGGTTCAAGAAGACGAAGTGCTTCCGTTGTGGGAGTTAGATGACGGAATAATAGAGGGCGCCCTCCGCTCGAGGTACCCTGAAGACAGCAATGTAAGAATTAGGCGCGAAGAGGACCAAAGCGAGGACGAAATGTGGCGGTATACCCTCATTTTTGTTGATGAGAGCGAAGATTGAGATATACATGTATTGATAAACTCAAGTTATTCATTTCTATACATGCGAATGGTGACCTTCTTCAAGTTCATGAGACAAATCATGCGCAAAAAACCTGCTGACCTAGATTGGATACAAAACCAGGGTCTAATGGCTGTAAAACTAGCACAGATTTTCGCTCTAAGACCCGACCTCCTCGGTGAGGAGAAATGCAAGCAACTGCAACAACTGTACCAGCATGCAGCATCAATTCCGCCAGAAAACTGGGAAGAGACACTCAAAGGCAAAGCGATTCCTAACTTTTTTGACAATTTCAAATCTATTGAATCAAAGCCCCTTGCTGCAGCATCTGTAGGACAAGTGCACCGTGCTACTCTTCTCAACGGCGATGAGGTCGTAATCAAATTCGTTAAGCAAGCAAATGCAGTCAAGTTTAGACAAGAAGTTGATCGTATGCGGTCTTGGCTCCGAATATTCTTGGTGTTGTCACCACGACTGCGGAAGGTCGGTAACCCAATGGCGCTTCTAAATCACGTTGCCGACTACACTACGAGAGAATTAGACCTACGCAACGAAATTTCTGGGGCGCAAGAGTTAGCCAAGATACAAGCAGAGATAGCCGAAGAATTCCCCACTCCAAAATTGCGATTTCCCAAATATTACCCGGAATTATCAAACGAAAATGTTCTCGTTTCCGAGTTTATTGAAGGGACTTCACTTGAAGAAGGAATTGAAAACAAGTCGTTAGAGTGGTCAACCCTCTTGGAACTATTCCGTATTCATGGTGCTTATTTATTCGGAATTGGTACTTTCCATGGAGACTTGCACCCTGGAAACTGTATAATCGACAAAGAAGGTAGATTTGTCTTTATTGACAATGGTGCAATATGCCATGCTCCATCTTTTGTTAATCGCTCACTATTCAACTTCTTCGAGCATCTGTCACGACAAGAGATGCATTCGGCATTTATGTCCCTACTTGACATGACTACCAAGAAACCAACCGGCAGAAAGATGCAGAAATACCTCAATAGAATGAATGAAATCTATGCTGACTTTGAGAAAAAACCCGTTGGCGAGCAAAGCCTAACTAGGATTATGATGCAAACAGTAAGAGCTGCGGTAGAACTTGCTAATGCTGAGTTCGGTGAAGAGGCATTCCCTATCATCAGGGCTCTCATGTACCTTGATGGTCTAGTTATTCGAACTCACCCTGAGGTTTTGCTAATCAAATCTATGGGACCATATTTGGACGAGTTTAGAGTCAAATTGGGTATAGAGGCGACAACTGCTTGAGGGGTTCAATGAACAAAAAAGCAGCCGTCATTGGCGCTGGAATTAGTGGCCTATACGCTAGTCTACTGCTTGAAAAAAATGGCTACTCTGTCGACTTGTATGAACGGGATTGCAGGATAGGAGGTCGTATGACTAGCGACATTAAGTCAGGGTTCATATTAGATAGGGGCTTCCATGTATTACAAACTGGATATCCAAAAGCAAGCACGGTGTTTGATTATGAAAGCATGGGCTGCAAGCCGTTTGAACCAGGCGCTCTTGTCATAAAACCGGGCGGAACCAAGTCGAAAATATGGCGCTTTGCCGACCCATTCAGACGACCTATATCTGGGATAATTGGCGCATTCAATCTATTCACTTCACCGATAAATTTGGCAAGAGTTGGCCTAATGAGGATAAAATTGAGCCGATTGAAAGATGAAAATCTGTTCATTAGAGAATCGCAATCTACTTATGATTACCTTCGCTCAAAAGGATTTAGTAAGTCATTCATTGAGAAGTTCTTTACTCCCCTATTTGGTGGAATATTTCTAGAATCCGATCTTAGAACAGATAGTAGAATGTTTAGTTTTGTGTTCAAGAATATGTCAAGAGGTAACATGGTGTTGCCCAGAGATGGCATTTCTGCCTGCTGTAACCAACTTTACGAAAGGTTACAAAATACCACCTTGAGACTGAATGCCGAGGTCGAGGTGAAATCGGACGTGCAACTCGTGTTTGAGGATACTGCGGTAAACTATGAAGTAATTATTCGGGCATTTGCTCCAAGCAACGCCAAGCTCACAAGGGATGTATGGACCGCTTATTTCTCTGCACCTGAATCGCCTTTGAAAGGCAAATATATCATGCTTAACTCGTGTGTAAAATCATCAAATCAATTGATATCGCATCTTGCGGTACCTTCAGACATACAACCAAGTTACTCCCCCGATAGTAAATCCTTGATTGCGGTGACAGTTGTTGGCGAAGACGCAAAAAAGCATGGTCTGAGTGATAAAAATTCAGTAGAAAAAGCAGTCTTAGAAGAATTATCGGGGTGGTTTCCCGAGCATATTTCGTCATGGGAAACTTTGGCTGTACAACACGTTGTAGCAGCACTACCGGAATTAAGCGGAAAGCACTATGACGAATTATCTAGTAACAATGATTCTCTCTACTGTGGAGATTACAACTATCATGGAAGTGTTGAAGGGGCACTAATTTCAGCAGAGAGGGCAGTGAATAATTTTTTACAAAACGGAGCATAGAGGACAGGTTTTCATTCATCTACGGCTGTGGAAATAAACTCTTCTTTATATGTCAGCCTGAATGATTTGGGCCTATGCAAGCGAAGACGAAACCCACAGCAGTAATTGTTGGTGCAGGTCCGGGGGGACTAGCAAGTGCAATGCTTCTAGCCTATTCTGGCGTAGATGTAACAGTAATTGAAAAAGAAGACAGAGTCGGCGGCCGAACAAAACTAGTCCACAAGGATGGGTTTACCTACGACCGTGGACCAACCTTCTTCCACTTCCCTGAAGTCATTGAAGAAATTTTCCAGGCTGTCGGACTTGATGCTCACAAGGAACTGGAACTCATCCCACTAACCGACCCCTCTTATCGATTGGTTTTCGGTGCTGGTGGGCAAATCGATGCTACCAGCGACCTCGATTTGATGACTGAAAGGATTCGTGAGTTGTCAGGAGACAAAAACGCCAAGGGATTTGAAAAATATGTCAAAGAGAATCGTAAGAAACTCGACTTATCGAAAGCATGTTTGCAAACTCCTTGGACAGGCCCATCTAACCTTTTCACCAGAAGAGCACTACGTGTCGCTCAAGTCCTGAAGCCATGGGCATCAGTAGCCAGCGACTTGCGCAAAAACTTCGACGACGAAAGAATAAGATTAGCAATGTCCTTCCAAACTAAATATCTCGGAATGAGCCCGTTCCATGCTCCTTCTTTATTCACTATTCTAGCATTTTTAGAATACGAGCACGGCATCTTCCACGCTAGAGGTGGGCTCGGCTCAATTACGCCGAAACTTGCTAAGATCGCTGAAGGGTTCGGAGCTAAAATTAGAACCTCAACTCCAGTTAAGGAACTCATTTACGAAGGCAAAACTGTGGTTGGAGTAAAACTTGAGGACGAGACAATTTATGCCGACAAAGTAGTTGTAAACGCTGACTTTGCTCACGCAATGACCACCTTAGTGCCTAATGAAAAGCGTAAGAAGTGGTCCAACAAGAAACTCGAGAAGAAAGGTTACTCTTGTTCAACATTCATGCTGTATCTCGGCATGGACAAAACCTACGACGACCAACCTCACCACCAGATTTACGCATCACAACGCTACGAGCAGAACCTAAACGATATTACCAATCACAAAATTACTTGGGACGACCCATCTCTGTATGTGCAAAACGCTTGTATTACCGACCCTGATTTGGCTCCGGAGGGATGCTCAACTCTATACGTTTTAGTTCCTGTACCAAATACTCACGAATCGATAAACTGGGAAGACATCAAGGATGAATATCGAGATATAATCATCAAACAGATGGCAAAACTCGGTTACGATGACGTCGCTGACCATATCATTTCAGAAACGATTGTAACTCCAGATGATTGGGGCGCATCAGACATTTACCGAGGAGCGGTATTTAATCTCGCTCACAACCTTGGCCAAATGCTTTGGAAGAGGCCACAAAACCGGTTTGAGGAAGCAAAGAATCTCTACATCGTCGGAGGTGGAACTCACCCTGGAAGTGGTTTGCCGACCATTTTCGAAAGTGCAAGAATAAGCAGTAAATTGTTGCTTGCTGACTTAGGATTAGATCCGGATTGGAATGGCTTGAGTAATTGGTTCCCAGAGGTCAAGAAGCCAAAGGTCGCCAATAGGGACTCAGGTTCTAAGAAGCGAAGCCATGCTTCCGGTGAAGGACATGCAGCCTAAGTTTATCACTGCGCTACTCAGCATACTGATACTTCTCTCAGGTTGCACTGCACCAATCGACGTTGCGGAATCAACAGATCCTCCACTTCGATTAGCCTTTACCGCAGACACATTGGACCGTAGCGAAGATGGTGGGGCTGAGTTTAGCCTCAAGACTGCCCTGCAATCAAAACCTGTTCTCGTCTTGTGGATTGCTGCTGGATGCTCAGGCTGCCATGATTGGACTGAAATGATTCGCCAATCAATAGCTAATGAAAGCGTGAACCAATCTGCATTGAGTGTGGTAAGTATTCACAGATGGGCAGAGATTGAATCATCTGACCGAGTAATGGAAGTTTTTGGCATCGAGGAGAACAATTCGTATTACACCCCTTGGCCGATAGTGTTGCCTAAGGAGGATGATAAAATCGTTGATTTTGATACTGGCATGGCGACAGAGTTTTCAGTCTATCAAGGGTTTAACAATCCCGGGACACCAACCGTCCAGTTGATCGGCCAAGATGGCATCAAAATGTGGCAATCAAAGTCATATTGGGCTAATTTCTCAATGCTACAAGAAGCATGGGATGTAGCAGAATACATTGCAGACTAATTGACATCCGAATAATCAACCTCAAAGACTGTGCGCGTTAGGCTAACCCTGTTCGCCCCCTGGGGGGGAGGCGGTGAAATCTTTGGGTGAAGGAATTAAACTGCCTGTAATCAATGGACTGGGACGCACAAATCGAGTGGACAATTGGTGGTCACAGCCTTTGGCTATGGGTCTTGCACTAACGTTGGCTTTGTTGTACACCTTTTGGCGATTGTTTCTCTATGATACCGGGATTTCATATGAGTTAGATGGCAGTACGGTTATGTCACCAATTTTCTCTCCTAATGTTTTGGAGTGGGAATTGTTTGGCTTATCTGAATGGAATCACCCTAACTGGGTTAATGCGGCAATTTTAGTATTGTGGATTCCATTTGGTTTTAGAGGAACTTGCTACTACATGAGAAGAGTATACTACAGAACTTTCTTTGCCAGCCCAACAGCATGTTGGGTTGATGAGCCAGAAATCAACAAGAAACTTGGTTACAAAGGAGAGAAGCGAGTGTTTATTCTCAATAACTTGCACAGATATTTCCTTTATGCTGCAATGATAATCATCGCCATAAAGTGGTGGGATGTTACCCATACATTGACTTTTGAAGGAGGCCAGTATGGCTTCTCTGTGGGGACCTTCGTAATGGCCATTGAGGCATTCTTACTGACGATGTATGTCACTTCGTGCCATGCTCTCAGACACCTTGCTGGTGGGATGCTAGATCGTTGGACAACTGGAATCAGTCGTATTCGAGGCATGTTGTTTGGCAGGCTAAGCTTAAGCAACCGCTCCCACGGCTTTTGGTTTTGGACTTCACTGTCCTTCGTTTTCATCGGTGACCTTTGGGTATTTGCAGTCAATGAAGGCTATTTTGCCGGTCTAGCGGACTGGAAATTTATTTTATTTTGAGGTGATATGATGACTGAGGAATTCAATAAATACGAATACGATGTGATAGTCATTGGTGCTGGCGGTGCTGGCTTGCGAGCAGCAATAGAAGCGGCGAGAAGCGGAGCTAAAACCGCAATAATTACCAAATCATTACTCGGTAAAGCGCATACTGTAATGGCTGAAGGCGGCTGTGCTGCTGCTCTTCAGAATGCTGACCCAAGAGACGGTTGGAAAGTTCACTTCCATGATACGATGAAAGGTAGTAAGTGGCTAGCAAACTGGCAAATGGCTGAATATCATGCCAAAGAGGCACCAGACCGTGTTAGAGAATTGGAACAATGGGGCGCAGTATTTGACAGAACCAATAAGGATTTGATCAACCAACGGAACTTCGGCGGCCACACTTTCCCTCGACTTGCACACGTTGGGGATGCTACTGGATTGGAGATTATCCGAACCCTTCAAGAGCGTGGCATCCACGAAGGAATTGATATTTTTATGGAATACACAGTTCGTCATCTGCTAAAGGAAGGTGACAGAGTTACTGGATGTGTAGCATATACTAGAGTTGACGGGGATTTCCACGCATTTTCAGCCAAGTCAATCGTACTTGCAACCGGTGGCATCACTCGAGTTTGGTCTGTTTGTTCCGGTTCATGGGAGTACACAGGTGATGGACATGCTCTCGCATTATGGGCTGGTGCAGAATTGCGAGACATGGAATTTGTTCAATTTCACCCCACAGGAATGGTATGGCCACCTTCAGTACGTGGCATATTAGTTACCGAAGGGGTTAGAGGTGAAGGAGGTCGCTTGACCAATTCAGAAGGTCAAAGATTCATGTTTGATTATGTTCCAGAAATGTTTGCTGGAGATCATGCTGAAACAATTGAGGAATCAGACCAGTGGGTTGAAGAGGTTGTATCAGGTAAACTTGCAACCGTCCGCAGACCACCTGAACTACTCACCAGAGACGTAGTTGCTAAGGCTATTAATTCGGAAGTAAAAGCAGGTCGGGGTTCACCACACGGCGGCGCATTCCTCGATATCTCTCATCGTGGAGAAGAAGCAATTTTGAAGAAACTCCCTTCGATGCATCACCAATTCAAAGAACTTGCCGGGGTGGATATCTCAAAAGAACCGATGGAAGTTGGACCAACAGCGCATTATGTCATGGGAGGGGTTGTTGTCGACGCGGAAACTCAAGAATCTACAGTACCCGGATTATATGCATGCGGAGAAGTGGCCTCGGGATTACATGGTGCCAATCGGTTAGGCGGGAACTCCCTTTCCGACCTGATCGTATTTGGTAAGCGAGCTGGTGAGTATGCAGCAAAGCGAGCAAAAGACCTTGCACAGCCCGTCATAGATGATTCCAAAGTGCACCAAGCCATTGCAGAAATGTTAGAACCATTTGCTAACGAGGGAGGCGAAAACCCCGGTCTCATCTACGACGAATTGAGAGATATGATGCAAGCAAAGGTAGGCATTATTCGAACTAAAGAGGAACTGGATGAGGCAATTGAAGATTTGAAAGGCTTTGAAACAAGAAGACTCGCTGCGTATCCTGGTTCATCAAGGAAGTACAATTCCGGATGGCATCAAGCGCTTGATTTGAAAAACATGGTCGATATTTCATATGCTGCAACTCTTGCTGCAGTAACTCGCGAAGAGAGTAGAGGTGGCCATACAAGAGACGATTTCCCAGTTCCCGAAGACGAATATTGGGGTAAGACACTGAATATCATCTACATGGAAGGCGGAGAAATAAAAATACGCCAAGACCCGATTGCTGAAATGCGTGATGATTTGAAAGATGCAATCAAGGAAGTCAAACAAATGATTGCCGAAAGAGCAGCAGAAGCCGGAGGTGGCAAGTGATGTCCCTCAAAGGCAAGAAGCAGAATTTCAAAATCACCAGAGGTGAAGGCGACGACGCCCCAATGGTAGATTATGAGATTGAGTTGGATGAAGGGATGGTTGTTCTCGATTGTGTGCATCGTATTCAATATGAACAGGAACCAGACCTAGCAGTTAGGTGGAATTGTAAGGCTGGTAAATGCGGCTCTTGTTCCGCTGAAATCAATGGACGGCCGCGTTTGATGTGCATGACTCGAATGAGTGATGTTGTTGACGAAGTTGAAGAAGATGAACCGATTGACATTAGGCCAATGAAGACATTTCCGCACATCAAGGACTTAGTAACGGATGTGTCTTGGAATTATGATGTAGCGCAGAAAATCAAACCCATTAACGGTCCTGAAGAAATGAATTGGGAATTTAACCAAATGGAAGCTGACAGGGTTCAACATTTCAGAGAATGCATCGAATGTTTCCTGTGCGTGAACACTTGTCACGTGTTAAGAGATCACGAACTATTCGATGATTTTGCGGGCCCGAGAAATCTCGTTAGATTAGCTCAGTATGAAATGCATCCATTAGATTTAGAGGACAGAATACCAGAAATCAAGAAGGAATTCGGTGTCGAATATTGTAACATTACTCGCTGTTGCACCGAGGTATGTCCAGCAGGGATTCAGATTACCGATGATGCTATTATTCAATTAAAGGAACGTGTGGTCGACAGATATTATGACCCGCTACAAAGGATTTGGCGGACCCTTACTCGGCAAAAAGTTCGCTATTGAAGGAGATAGTCAATGACTAATGTCATGTTGGCAAAGCATATTTTGTCAACCATTCTTGGTATATTTTTCGTCAACGTAGGCATCGCCCATTTTACCGATACTGCCTGGTTTGAGCCAATTGTTCCGGCTGCCTTGGGAGATCCAACATTTTGGGTATTGTTAACCGGTATCATGGAGATTGCACTAGGCTTAGGTTTGGCTATTCCTTACACTCGAAGATACACTGGGTTGCTGATGGCACTATTCTTGGTAGGAATCTATTGGGCCAATTTCAATATGTGGATTAATGACATTCCATTGGAGGGCAAGACATTTGCGACAATCTGGCATGTTTTGCGGCTGGCTGGGCAGATTGTCATGATAATCATCGCCCTCTTTGTAGGAGATTGGTTATCTCGGAGGCCTTCTAATGTTTGACAATAAGTCGGCTTACCTGCAAGTATTCGGAATATTGGCAGTAGTTGGTGCTTCAGTATTGTTTATCTGTCCGGATTTAATACAACAGGCACCAGATTCTGGTGATGTCGAAGAAAGCATAGATTTCAAAATAAGATTCTCGGCAATATTACTAGGAATTGGTGTATTATTCCTGTCATTAGCAAGATTTCTCCATGAGTCAAACATGTTCAAAGTTTTACTAGCGATGTTATCACTGGATGTTGGATACCTAGTGATGCGATTTATTGCATTAGCAAATTATGATTTTGCTTCAAGGGTTCAATTCAGCTGGTTATTGTTAGAATTAGTAATTGCCGTATTATTGTTATACGTGCTAAAAATAAAAAAAGCCCCCTCGAAGGCCTAAACCTTCGAAGGGGCAGTTATATTCCGCAGAATATATCAGTTCATAAGGTGTCTAAAGACTCGGAATTGTCACTCAAAGGTGCTCGATTCCGATTTTCTTGACGTTTGC
>CEUM01011586.1_pt1 | contig 17124 bp, 18 predicted proteins | sample 356421 | NCBI WGS metagenome assembly CEUM01 (sample SAMEA2622716, study PRJEB7988) | marine metagenome | biome: marine biome (ENVO:00000447); feature: surface water layer (ENVO:00002042); material: "saline water (ENVO:00002010), including plankton (ENVO:xxxxxxxx)" | depth 5 m | reverse complement strand
GTGAAATTGCAAGGTTAGAATATCATGACAATGGAAGATTCAAGCGTGTTCTTATATTCAACAATGAAGACATCGTTTATGAACGCAAATGGAATATCGATGGTTTTGAAATTACCGATCAAAATTTTATTACTGGCACAAGAACACAGTCTGACTACTATCTGTCAGGCCAATTAAAATATGAATGTGTATATAAAAACGATTTAAAGCATGGTGTCGAGTGGTGGTTTGGAGAAGATCGTAATCCCACAAAAATAAACCTTTTTAATAATGGAAATAAAATAATTTCACATGAGCTTTCATATATTGATAATGATTAATATTAAAGCTGTAAATTAACCTCTATGGATAAATACACTACCTGGATAATAACCGGATCAATATTTGCTGCACTCGCTGTACTTTTTGGCGCATTTGGAGCGCATGGTCTCAAATCAAGGGTATCGGCGGAGGATCTATTAATATTTGAAACAGGTGTTCGCTATCAGATGTATCACGCATTAGCCCTATTAGTTTTGGGCTTAATAGCAATGAATTCAGCTGTAAATTTCTCCTCGCTTCCCTTTATCTTATTTGTTTCAGGAATCGTTGTTTTTTCTGGAACATTGTATCTAATTCCTTTAACTGGTTTGCGTTGGCTTGGTGCAATTACACCAATAGGTGGAACTGCGTTAATTGCTGGTTGGATAGCTCTGATTTATAACCTTATCAGATCGCAATAAATGTCAGAATCTAGAAGAGTCCTCGGTGTCTTTGATGCAACATCGATGGTAACAGGTAACATGATCGGCTCAGGCATTTTTTTACTTGTTGGTTTTGCAGCGGAACCTGTATCAGGAAACCTATCTCTCATTTTAGCTTGGGTCATTGGAGGACTTATGGCTCTAATGGGTGCTTTTTGTATTGCCGAGCTCTCAACAAGATTTCCACAGACTGGTGGCGATTTCATTTATTTGCACAAAGTATACGGACCGTTTCCATCTTTTCTGTATGGTTGGATGAGTTTAGTGATATTTCAGACCGGATCGACAGCAGTACTGGCATCATTTAGTGCAAAATATTTACTACAATTCGCTCCACAATTGCAATTTTTATCCGTACCAGGATTGGCTTCGTTGATCCTAATATTTTTTACAACAATCCATTGTTTTAAAGTTCAAATAGGTTCACGATTTCAATCTATATTGACAATTATCAAAGTACTTGGAATCTTTCTAATGGTTTTCCTTCTTTTGAGTACCCAACCGGTCAATTCTCCAGCTCCAATACTAGATACCAATCCAAGCAATCCTTATCTTGGTTTTTCTAGGGCGTTAACCCCAATATTTTTTGCATACACTGGTTGGAATTGTGCTGGATACATAGCAGGTGAAATATCTAATCCCAGAAAAACACTCCCAATCGCGCTGATCGGCGGAACATTCATAACGACAATTATATACGCTATAGTAAATTATTCCTTTATCAATACTTTAGGTCTCGAGAATATGAAAGGCCAGGAAATGGTTCCACTGCAGGCGTTGAACTCTGTAGGCGCAAGCCATTGGTCTGGTTTTTTATCGCTACTGATTTTACTAAGCGTTATGAGTTCACTTTCCATTCATACTCAAACCGCTGCTACCCGAGTAATTCAAGCGATGGGTCAACAGGGAATATTTTTTAAATTTATCGGCAAAACCAGTCCGCGTTTTTACACTCCTGTAAATGCCCTAATGGTTCAAGCAGCTTGGACCATTGGTTTGATGTTTTTACTGGATATTGAAAACTTGGTCGATTCTACCACTGTGGTAATGATAATGTTTTCTGCATTGTCAATTTCAACGCTATTTAAAATAGATAGATCAACAAAGGATACATCAATATACAAAATTCCATTTTTTCCCTTAATACCTTTGATCTACATAATCAGTGCAATTTTTATTTGCTGGGGCGTAATTCAGTATCATTTGAGTCAAAACAGTTATTTACCATTCTGGGGATTATTTTTTTTAATTTCAGGATCGATAATTTTTTATATATGGAGGAAGTTTTACGATAATGAGCAGACTTGAAAAAACCCCATCCAAACAAACAGGAGCTAATTTGCTTAGTTGGGCTGAAGAGCGAATGCCTATACTTAAAAATATCTCTAAGCGCTTTATCAAAGAAAAACCACTTAAAGGTATTAAGATTGGAGTTGCTCTTCACCTTGAAAAGAAAACCGGCGTGCTTCTGCAGACACTCCAAAAAGGAGGTGCTGAAGTTTCGGCTTCATCCTGCAACCCTTTGACAACCGATGACGATGTGGCGGTAGCGCTGTCTGATGAAATGAACGTCCATGCCTGGTCCAATCAAAACGACGAAGAATATTACACATGTTTAAATAACGTATTAGAGTCTAAACCTAGGATCGTAATCGATGATGGCTGCGACTTAATATTTTTAGCTCATAAGGAATACCCTGAAGTTGTTAAAAACATGTATGGAGCATGTGAAGAAACAACCACAGGTATAGTTAGACTGCGCGCCATGCATAACGATAAAGCGTTAAAATTTCCAGTTGTTGCTGTGAACAATGCACATTCAAAATACCTCTTTGATAACAGATATGGTACCGGTCAAAGTGTGATTGAAGGTATTTTATCTGCAACGAATACGCTGATAGCAGGTAAAAATGTTGTTGTAATTGGGTATGGTTGGTGCGGAAGAGGTATAGCGCAACGCCTAAAGGGTCTTGGGGCAAAAGTTCACGTTGTGGAAACCTCAAATAGTGCACCTGATGGGCCTTCTGGGTATCACCGCGCCTTAGAGGCTCTTTATGATGGTTGTTGGGTTGGAACTTTGGATGAAATAGCTGATACTGGGGATATATTTATAACAGCAACCGGAAATAAGCATGTGATAAATAAAAAACATATGAATAAAATGAAAGACGGTGCGATTTTGGCAAATGCTGGACATTTTAACAATGAAATTGATTTAAATGGTTTAGAATCCATATCTGTTTCGTCGAATGAAATTCTTTCAAATGTTGATAAATATGAACTAAACAATGGAAAACATATAATATTACTCTCAAAGGGAAGGCTCGTGAACCTATCTCAACCTACCGGCCAAGGTCATCCCATCGAGATCATGGACGCAAGTTTTGCTACACAGGCATTGTGTGTAGAGCACCTGGTTAAAAATCATAAAAATTTAGATTGTTCTATTTACGATGTTCCAGAGCAAATAGATAATGAAGTTGCGCGAATAGCTTTATCGTCTCATAAAATTTTTCTAGAAGATCTTTCTGAGGAGCAAAAACAATACTTACACACTTGGCAAGAGGGTACCTAATGAAATTAAAAATTAAACCGTTTAATGATCTCGTTAAAGACATGTACGTAAATCATGGCCATTTTCATGTTGGCGATGCTGGCTTGGATTTATTTATCGCATCGAGCCAAACCATTAAAGCCGGTGAGACAACCTTAATTAAATTGCAGATTGCTTGTGAGTCTGTGAATCAACAGCCATATTTGCTTATGCCAAGATCTAGTATTGCCAAAACACCTCTACGATTATGCAACTCCATTGGGTTGATTGATGGTGGCTATCGTGGTGAGATAATGGCAGCTGTTGACAATGTAAAGACAGAGGATTACACAGTTGAGCCTAACCAAAGACTATTTCAGCTTGTAGCAATGAATGGAGCACCGATAGCATTTGATATTGTAGAGGAATTGTCCGCTTCAACTCGAGGTGAGGGCGGTTTTGGCAGCACTGGTAAATAGATCAGTATGAAAATTTTAGCACTCTTAGCTTAAGACTGCTAAAAATCATTGATACTTGATGAAAAAAATGATTAATTTCAGCGCTGAAAATTTTAAAAACTAACAAATAAATACAGGAGTTTTAACATGGCACTAAAAGTAAAACCTTTAGCTGATCGCGTAGTAGTAGAACCTGCACCAGCTGAGGAAGTGTCCTCCGGGGGCATTATTCTTCCAGATACTGCTCAGGAAAAGCCACAACAAGGTACAATCGCCGCGACCGGTCCAGGCAAAGTTTCAGATGCCGGTACAACAGTCGCAATGGAAGTAAAAAAAGGAGATAAGGTACTCTATGGTAAGTACAGTGGAACCGAGTTCTCCTATGAAGGAAAAGATTATTTAATTATGCGCGAGAGTGATATTCTCGCCGTACTATAAAAGGAGCATATTATAATGGCTAAAGAAATTTCATACGATCTCGAAGCCCGAAATGCCTTGAAATCAGGTGTCGACAAGTTAGCCGACGCCGTTAAGGTTACTTTGGGCCCAAAAGGTAGGAACGTAGTTATTGAGAAAAAATTTGGCGCACCTACTGTCACTAAAGATGGTGTAACTGTTGCAAAAGAAGTAGAGTTAGAAGATAAATTAGAAGATGTTGGAGCTCAAATGGTTAAAGAAGTTGCTTCAAAAACATCCGATGTAGCTGGTGACGGAACTACAACTGCTACTGTTCTTGCACAGTCTCTCGTTGCTGAAGGGCTTAAAAACGTAACTGCAGGAGCAAATCCAATGTCTATTAAGCGTGGTATTGATGCAGCTGCAAGCGCTGTTGTTGAAGCGCTTCAAGGTCAAAGCAAAGATCTTCCCGATTCAAAGCAAATCGCTAATGTTGGTAAAATATCCGCAAACAATGATGAAGAAATCGGTGAGAAAATCGCTGAAGCAATGGAAAAGGTTGGTAAAGATGGTGTTATTACCGTAGAAGAGTCAAAAACTGCAGAAACCTTTCTTGAAACAGTTGAGGGAATGCAATTTGATAGAGGGTACCTTTCTCCTTACTTTGTTACAAATTCAGATAACATGGAAGCTGAGATGGATGATGCCTACATTCTGATTTACGATAAAAAAATATCAAATATGAAAGACTTGCTACCGTTGCTTGAAAAAGTGGTTCAAACCGGTAAACCTGTCACTATAATTGCTGAAGATGTTGAGGGTGAGGCTCTTGCAACACTCGTTGTAAATAAGCTACGTGGCACTTTCAAAGTTCTTGCCGTAAAAGCACCAGGTTTTGGCGATAGGCGCAAAGCTATGCTTGAAGACATTGCTGTCTTAACTGGTGGTACGGTAATATCAGAAGATGCTGGGTACAAACTCGAAAATGCAACTCTAGACTATCTTGGAACCTGTAAGAGAGTAGTTTCTGATAAGGATAATACCACTATTGTTGGTGGTAACGGTGAAGCTAGCTCAATTAAAGCTAGAATTAATGAAATAAAAGTTCAGATTGAAAAGACTACTTCTGATTATGACCGTGAAAAATTACAGGAGCGCTTAGCTAAACTTTCCGGTGGTGTAGCTGTTATCAATGTTGGAGCCGCTACTGAAGTTGAAATGAAAGAAAAGAAAGCACGCGTTGAAGACGCTTTGCATGCTACTAGAGCTGCGGTTGAAGAAGGAATTATTCCTGGTGGTGGTGTTGCGCTTCTTAGAACTGCACCGGCCTTAGATAAGGTTAAAGTAGATGAAGAGGAAGCGGTTGGAGTAGATATTATGAGAAGAGCATTGGATGCACCTCTCCGTCAAATCTGTTCCAATGCAGGCGTTGAGCCATCTATTGTTGCACAAGCTGTGCGTGAGGGCAAGGATGATTTTGGTTACGATGCTAGAAGCGGTGAATACGTCAATATGTTCAAAGCTGGTATCATAGATCCTACAAAGGTTGCACGTGTTGCGGTACAAAATGCGACATCGATAGCCGGTATGATCTTAACTACCGAAGCAGCCGTAACGGAAATTCCTGAAAAGGAAGCCCCAGCTATGCCTCCAATGGATCCAGGTATGGGTGGCATGGGCGGCATGATGTAAATTGAGCAAATTGCTCTTACTCAAAAACCCTCTCTTTTTTCAAAGGAGAGGGTTTTTTTATATGCACCTTGATTACCGAAGATATGTCCTCTTAAATTCAGTATAGTTATGGGTACTATTAAGCTTAAAAATATGCAATTTTTTGGGTACCATGGTGTGTACGACCATGAAAAAGAACTTGGAGCTCCCTTTGAAGTAGATGTAGAAATTTCTAAATCGTTTAGTGAAGCTGCATCGACTGATGACATCGATCAAACTGTTAATTACGATGCGGTTTACAAATTGGTTCAAGATGCTGTGACAAATGTTAGGTACAATCTTATTGAGACCTTGGCTAATAAAATTGCAAATGGCATAATAGACAACTTTGAAGTTGAGAAAGTATTAGTTAGGGTAAGAAAGCCAAAAGTTCAAATTAACGGAATTCTCGATACAGTTGAAGTCGAGACAGAAAAAAAGAAATGAATCAGCTGGTTTATTTAGGTCTGGGCACGAACATTGGAGATCGAGATACAAATTTATTTACAGCGATCGCAGCACTGGATGTAAGGGATGAAATTTCTGTCAATCGCACTGCTTCCATTTATGAAACAGACCCATTGTACAAACTAGATCAACCCAATTTTTTAAATACCGTTGTTGAAATTGAGACTTCTTTACAGCCCGAAGTAATGATTCAGGTTTGTCAGGGGATTGAGCTGATGCTTGGCAGGCCCTTGAGTCGCGCGAAGAATGAGCCAAGAGTTATAGATATTGATATCCTTGCCTATGAAACAATTTCTGTAGAATTAGGTGAATTAAAAATTCCCCATCCTCAACTATTTGCACGTAAGTTTGTGCTAGTACCTTGGGTAGAAATTGCCCCGAATTTTGTTGTACAAGATTATGGAAAAAGTGTCTCTGATCTTTTAATGCTTTGTCCTGATCCGTCAACAATAAAAAAGTATAACTTGGAAAAAACTGCATGAAAAATTTGCAATATGTTGCAATTGAGGGAACTATAGGAGTAGGTAAGACTAGCCTCGCAAATCTTTTCTCTGAAAAACTCGGCGCAAAATTAATCCTTGAAGCATTTGAAGATAACCCTTTTTTAACCGATTTTTATGAAGACCCAGAAAGCAATGCCTTTCAAACACAACTATGGTTTTTACTTCAGCGTTACCAGCAACAACAAGAGCTTAGACAGGTGGATATGTTCCAACATTTAGTGGTTACGGATTACATGTTTGTAAAAGATAGATTGTTCGCAGCTTTAAATTTAAATGAAAAAGAAATGTCTCTATATGACAGCGTAGCAAAAATGATGGAGAAAAATGTCATTCATCCGGATCTTGTTATATTTCTACAAGCTGATACTGATACTCTAATGGGAAATATATTAAAGCGTGGCAGAGAATTTGAAAAAAACATGTCTGAGGATTATATAGATGCACTCAATCAAGTATACAATGAATATTTTTTTCGATACCAAGAAACACCCCTAATTATAATCAACACAAACAACATTGATTTTGTAAAAAACCCCGGCGATCTTGAAGAGATGATTAGTTATATCCGACAGCCTGTAAGTGGCACTAAATTCTTTAATCCGTCATCAGGTCTACAGAATGCTTAGAACCTTAATTATTGCATCATTTGCATATTTTTTATTTTCTTATCTGAGAAGATCCTTTTTTACAAATAAGTCGAACTTTAATTCCAAAAAAGATCAAAGCTATAAGAATCTTGATATAAAGGATGCCGACTTTGAGGATATTGAAAATGATTAATTATAGAAAACTTTTAACACCAGATCATAAAATCCAAGATATTGCATTATTACTACTTCGGTTTTTACCATCCTACTACATGGTAGTGAACCATGGATGGAAAAAAATTACCAATCCTCAAAAATGGGAGAGATATGGAAACTTCTTTACCAAGTATTTTGGCGATCTTATAGATTTTGCCAATATTCCTTTTGGGTTTATGGCTTCTTTTTCTGAATCTGTTTGTGCGATCATGATCATGATCGGCTTATTTGCTCAACCCGCATCTCTTTTATTGGCATTCACTATGCTTGTTGCAGCAATGCATCATATTACAGGAACTGGAAGCCCCGAGAATGCATGGGTATTTTTCTCGATTTACATAGCAATTACGTTGGTTGGGCCTGGTAGGTATAGTTTTGATTTTTTAATATTTTTACGAAATGGAAATAATCGCATATGAAAAAAATACAATTTTTTATAATCATTTTGACCGTTGTCTCTTTAGCTCAAGGACAATTTAAAAAAGGTTTTGGCTTTACGACAGGGGCTTGGGGATCTGGTTTTCATTACATGGGCGATTGGCAGCTTAATGAGACACTTTTCTCTGGTTTTGAGTTGAAATTTATCGATGTTAAAAATGATGGTGAAATGCCAGCTATCAACTACTATACAGGACAAACTTTTAACATAGGAGACGACGCTCTGATATTGTTTCCATTATTTGGAAAAGTAAGATTTTTACCTTTTGAAGGAATGATCGCCAATGATTTTTCACCTTTTGTAGAAATAAAAGCTGGCGCAAATTTTGCACTAGATGGTAATGGCAACGCAAGGACATTTCGAGGTCGTTGGAGTAATTCAGACTCCTATACTTCCTTTGGAGGTCAATTTGTTATCGGTATTATTTTTCCACAAATCAATGGCACTTCTATTATTACCTCGATAGGCTATGAAACTCTACCTATGAGTCAAAAAGTAGATGGGCGCGACAATTACGATGGTATGACTCTAAACATATCTTATATATTCAGAAATAGAAGATAGTAATGGATGAATTATTCCTGCATGTTCATCCATCTGATATAAATAACAACCAATTTAAACTATCTTCTGCTGAGAGCCACCATTTTCTAAAGTCACTTAGAGGTTCGGTAGGTGATGAAGTCTTTCTTTTAGATGGTATAGGTACCGCATTTCAATCACAGGTTAGCGCTATCGATAACTCTATTGTCAGTGGAAATATTAATCAATCCTTTGCAAATTTTGGAGAAAATAGAAAAAATATACATCTTGCGTTGGGTTTGATAAAGGGTAAGCGGATGGAAATTGCCATTGAAAAATCTGTTGAGTTTGGCGTCAAATCTATTCATCCTATACTTTTTGATCGAAGTATAAAGAAATCCCTAAACATCCAAAGGTTGTCAAATATTGTCACTTCAGCTGCCAAGCAGTGTGGTAGAAGTTTTTTCCCCGATATTAAGGAAACTCTCCCATTTTCAGACTGGGTAGATAAGTATAGAGAAAGCAATCTATTTGCATGCCATTTTCAGGGTAAATCCAAGCTTGAGAGTATTGTTGACACAGCAACAGATGATGTCATAATCATTGTGGGTCCGGAAGGTGATTTTTCTGATGCTGAAATTACCCTTTTAAATAACCACGGAGTTCCATTGGTAAATTTAGGTCAGAGGAGGCTTCGAAGCGAGTCTGCTTGTATCTCATCGCTAATTTCTGTTCAAAATATTATGGAAAATTGATATGAAGGATTGCTTGTTTTGTAATGTAGTTAATGGTTCTGTTCCAGTCAAAGCAGTAATCGAAACCGATACAATTTTGGCCTTTGAAGATATACAGCCCCAGGCTCCTATTCATGTATTAATCATTCCAAAAAAACACATAGCCTCCATAAATGATATTGAAGATAAAGATAAAGAAGTCTGCGGCGAGATGCTATTAGTAGCAAAAAAACTTGCAGAAATGTTAGGTATCAAAGATTCAGGTTACAGAACAATCTTCAACACAAATGAGGATGGTGGTCAAACAGTATATCATATCCATATGCATCTTTTGGGTGGTAGAAAATTAAAATGGCCACCAGGATAAGATTATTTTATAAACTCTTTGTTTTATGGTAATAGTAAATTTTTTATAATTTTTTTAGATTGCAACATCTTTTTACCTCGTAAATGTATATATCAGAAATAAATCTACACGGCTTTAAATCTTTTGCTAAAAAAGAAAAAATAAAATTTGGCGAAGGGGTGACTGTAATTGTTGGGCCTAATGGTTGTGGTAAAACCAATATTGTTGATGCTATACGCTGGGTATTGGGTGAACAAAAATATTCAGTTCTTCGATCAGGGAAGATGGGTGACGTAATATTTAATGGAGCAGAAGGATTGAAACCACTATCAGTTTGCGAGGCCTATCTTACTGTTCATAATAACCGCGGCAAGCTACCAATCGAATATACCGACATTGAAATTGGACGAAGAGTATATAGAGATGGGGAGTCAGAATACTTCATCAACAAAACACCCTGTAGATTAAAAGATATTCACGATCTTTTTATTGATACAGGTATGGGTTCAGATGCCTATTCTGTAATTGAATTAAAAATGATCGAACAAATTTTGTCTGAAACAGCTGATGATAGAAAACGAATGTTTGAAGAAGCAGCTGGGATAAATAAATATAAACAGCAAAGACAGTCAGCGCTGAGAAAATTTGACGCTGTCCAAAGAGATTTGGATAGGGTTAATGATATTGTTCAAGAGGTGGAGCAAAAGACGAAAAGTTTGGGCCTTCAATTGAAAAGATTTAATCGTCATGAGAAATTGTCTAAAGAGCTTTTTGATGCAGAGATTGAATTGGCGTACGTTAAAGTTCACGATTATGAATCCGAATTAATACCGTTAAAAAAGAGCCTATTGGATACAAAGTCTTTGAAAAAAGAGAAAACCTCGGATACCTCTCTTTTAGAAACAGAGCTCCAGAGCGTTAAAGGCGTTTACAAAGAGCAACAGGAAGACCTGCGTAACAAACAAATCCACCTTCAAGATCTTGAAAAAGGGAGAAGCGAAGCGCAAAACAATGTGCTTATCTGGAATGAGCAATACAAGTCTGCGGAATTAAATATTAACAGATTGACAGTTGAATTAGCTGGAAACAAAGAAAAGAGCAGTGGTTTTTCAGATAAAATCGAAGCCCAAGAAAAAGATATTGCCGATCTCGAGCCTAAAATAAACAGCCAAAAACAGATATATGAAAAGAAAAACAATGAATTCAGTAAGATTGAAAAAAAATATTTGTCGGCACAGCAGCAAATCAAATCACTTGAAGCTTCTAGATGGGACGCTCAAGAGAAGATTGTAGGTGATAGGTCAAATCTTGATAGGGCAATTTCCTCCATTGATGAAAAAACAACCGTTATCGCTCATTTAAAGAACAAGAAAACCAATCTTGAAAAGGACCAGAGAGATTTTTCTTTAGATCAAAATAAGATTGATGATAAAACAGAAAAGTGCGACAAAAATGTTACGTCGATAAAGAAGGATTTAAATTCTAATTTGAAAGAACTCGAAAAAAGTCAGAGTGAACATTCTCAATTAAGCATGAATATTTATTCGCAACAAAGCGAGCTCCAGTCTTTGAAATCGCAACTTACATTTATCAGTGAATTAATAGAACAAAAGCAGGGCTATCCAGAGGGAGCTAAAACAATTTTATCCAATAAATCCAATTATAATGGTTTAATAGGTGCGGTCGGCGAACTCTTTCAGGTGAAAGCAAAATATGAATCAGCTTTTCAAAGTGCATTGGGTGATTGGGCAAAATGTATCGTTGTAAAAGATAGGCAGGCCGCTTTAGAGATCCATTCATCAGCGAAATCAAAGCAATTGGGTAATTTTTCAATCATCCCATTGAAAGAATTAACAAAAATAAAACATCCTAAGCTCAATACCCCAAAGGTAGATGGTGTAATTGGTCGAGCTATTGATCATTGCGGTATCTCATCATCGAATATTGGTATAGCCGAATTATTAATAGGAAACTTGCTCATAGTAGAAGATTTAAGCAAGATTGATATTAATGACCGTTTTAAAGGGTGGGATATTGTCGATTTAAAAGGATCTTTTTATGGCTCAAATTTCTTGCTTAAATATCAAGATAAGACAAAAGAAACCGGCATTATCGGCAGAGAAAAGAAAGCTGTAAAAACGCAAAAGAAAATAGCTTCCTTAGAAAATAAAATTAATAACAATCAAAAACTTTATACAAAACTAGAAAAGTCAATATCAGTTCTCGAATCTGCTAAAAATACTTTGAGCAAGGATCATGAGAAAAAGTATGCAGAGCTCAATGATTTAAAATCAGTTCAAATAAAAAATCATTATCGACAATCTCAAAATCTTGAATCAATAAAAGAGCTTGAGGCCGAGATAATTCAAAATAATACAGAATTAGATGCATTACACAAGAATGTAGCTATATATAAACCCTCTATTGAACAAACAGATAAGCTGATCAATAAATTACAAAAGGATATTGATGCTTTATCTCAGGATTTCTCTGTATTGCAAACAGAAAGAGATTCGTTTCAACACAAAGCACAAGAGGCAAGAATTGACCTTTTGAATATGGAAAATAGACTCAAAAGTATTTTATATCAAAAAGATTCAGCGATACAGTCCGTTTCTGAACTTGAGTTAAGAGATAAATCAATTAAGGAAGAGATCATTGGGCTTGATGACCTTAAAAAGAATTTAGATATTAAAATTGTAAAGGATGAAAACAGCCTCAAATCCATTGCAAGTGAACTAACTAAAGAAAAATCAATATTCGATTTAAAAGAACAAGCGGTTTCAGATACGTTTAATTCTATGGAAAACCTTCAGTCTAAAATCGATGAAGAAAAACGGCTTAAAGAAAATCTCTTTGAACAGCAAAAAAATAATGAGCTCAGAATTGTTGAATTGGATCAAAAAATAGGCAATATCAAAGAAAGGATCATGGAGAAATATAATTCCAAGGTACCAAAGGATTTGGTTGTTGATAAAGATAAAGATGAACTTGAAATTGAGATAGATAAGATCCAAAAGAGCATCGAGAATATTGGTCCTTTGAATATGGCGGCCCAGCAAGAATACGAAGAAGAGCAAGCTAGGTTAGAAAATCTGCTAGAACAGCGTATTGATATTTTAAAATCTGAGGAGAATCTTAAAGAGACCATTGCTAAGATTGATGTAGTTGCTAGAGAGAAGTTTGAAACTACTTTCGAAGAAATAAATAATAACTTTAGAAAGTTATTTGGAATGTTTTTTGAAGGTGGGTCTGCATCCCTATCGCTGAGCGGGGAAGAGGACCCTCTTGAGGCGCAAATAATTATTCACGCTCAACCCCCTGGCAAAAAAAATCAGAACCTTAGAATGTTATCTGCGGGTGAAAAGTCCCTCACAGCCATAGCATTATTGTTTGCTATATACCAATACAAACCGAGTCCTTATTGTGTTCTGGATGAAGTAGATGCGCCATTGGACGATGTTAATATTCAAAAATTTAAAAGAGTTTTAAATACATTCGCGAAAGACACCCAATTCATTGTTGTAACACATAATAAATTAACGATGGAGGCAGCGGATTACCTGTATGGTGTGACAATGGAGAAAAAAGGTGTTTCCAAGCTAGTTTCCGTAAAATTTAAAGGGGAAGCTTAGGGTACTTTAAATATCTTTTCTGTATCTCTCTGTCATGCACAGCTCAGGAACCCATTCATTGGATGTGCTCGCACTTTCACAAGCTCTTCTATTATCTTCACCTGTTATATTAAAATTCTCATCAATGCAGTAGGCATCTTCCTTGATATTAATTCTAAAGGTCTGCTCGTTTGAGGCAATCTCAAAAGGTACGCATGAATTTTTAATACAAAGTGTTTCACCTAGCTGGGACCAGGAAAAGCTTTCTGTTCCAGCATCTGGGCCCGTACGAGTTTCGATACCGGTGCCATCTTTTTTTAATTCTATAGTTAGCGTAAACCCTTTTGATTTTAGGCCACGATACTCTTCATCATCAACCTCTCCACTGCATTTTCCGGAAACCTTATAAGTACCCATTTCAATTAATTTCCAAGTGCCGACAAGTGGCCCAGATTCATCATCTTTTTTGTCCTGGCAACTAATAAAGATAAAAAGAAGAGCTAAAATTGTGTTTTTCATAAATTTGAACCTTAAATATATGTCTTAAATTACGCCAAACATTGTGAAAATACTCTATTTTTGAATCGCTGTTTGAGCGAAATAAGAGTTAAATTTTACTATGAGCACAAATCACATACGAAACTTTTGCATCATTGCCCACATAGATCACGGTAAATCCACCTTAGCTGATAGATTGCTAGAGGAGACGAATACGTTATCGAAGAAAGAAATGAAATCGCAAGTTTTGGATAGTATGGACCTCGAGCGCGAACGGGGTATTACCATTAAGAGCCACCCTATTCAAATGAAATATACCGATCCAAATAAAAATGAATTTGTCTTTAATTTAATCGACACTCCTGGCCACGTTGATTTTACCTATGAAGTATCAAGATCTCTTGCAGCTTGCGAAGGAACCCTTCTATTGGTGGATGCGGTCCAAGGAGTTGAAGCTCAAACGGTGAGCAATGCCTATCTTGCTATCGATAATGACCTTGCTATCATACCCGTTATAAACAAAGTGGATCTACCCAGCGCACGAGTTGATATAGTGCAGGAGCAATTGATTGAATTAATTGGTTGCGATAAGAACGATATTGTGTTAGTGAGCGCCAAGACAGGCCAAGGTATAGATCAAATATTTGAAGCGATAATCGATAAGATCCCATTTCCCGAGGACCGCTCCGATAAGCCTTTACGAGCAATGGTGTTTGATTCTGTTCATGATAACTATAAAGGAGCTATTCCCTATATACGTGTTTTTGATGGCGTAATTAAACCCGGTGAAAAAGCTAAATTTTTTGCCCATAATCATGAATACGATATCACTGAAGTAGGTCATTTTATTTTAAAGCAAATGCCTTCAGAGGAATTAAGAGCTGGAGATGTGGGGTATTTTTTGGGGAGTATTCGCGACGTATCACACGTTCTTCCCGGGGACACAATCACGAACCAAAATGATAAAAACTTGGAGCCCTTACCTGGATTTAAAGATATTAAGCCAATGGTCTTTTCAGGTCTCTACCCATCCGACTCAGATGATTATGATCAATTAAGAATGGCCTTAGAAAAATTAAAATTAAACGATGCATCATTAATATTTGATCCTGAAACTAGCGAAGCACTGGGTTTCGGTTTTCGTTGCGGCTTCCTTGGTCTATTGCATATGGAGATAATTCAAGAGCGCTTAGAGCGAGAATTTGATATTTCTCTGGTTACAACAACACCAAATGTTCGCTATAGAATAAATAATAAGAAAGGTGAGAGTATAGAGGTAGATACTCCCGCAAAAATGCCTCCGACTGGAGAAATAAACTCCATTATGGAGCCATTTGTTTCTGCAGAAATAATCACACCTAAGGAGTATATTGGCTCCATAATGACTTTGTGTCAGAAAAAAAGAGGTCTGTACAAGAACACAAACTATTTAACATCGGATAAAGCACAAATTCATTATGAGCTTCCGTTGGGAGAGATAATTTTTGACTTTTACGATAAATTAAAATCCACAACAAAAGGATATGCCTCTTTGGATTACAATCTTAAGGACTTTGTTCCAGGTGATCTAAAAAAACTGGATATTCTAATCAATAATGAGCCTGTGGATGCGTTATCCATTATAACCCATGCAGACGATGCCTATCATCGGGGCGTAGCTCTTTGCAGTAAGCTAAAGGAGCTCATACCTAGACAGATGTTTGATGTACCTATTCAAGCGGCTTTGGGCAATAAAGTTATCTCACGCTCTACAGTAAAAGCCTTAAAAAAGAATGTAACTGCCAAATGTTATGGAGGAGACATTACACGTAAACGAAAATTATGGGAAAAGCAGAAAAAAGGGAAAAAGAGAATGAAGTCTATCGGTAGTGTTGAGATACCCCAAGAGGCATTATTGGCAGTGCTTCAAATTGATTCCGATTAAATGATGAAATCGACTTCTTATTGGACCGTTACAAATACCCCCTTATATAGTTTTATTTTTACACTCCCACTTTTATTGGTCTATGAGATAGGATTATTTGCTATCGCTTCCAATGATTTGCCTCTTTTAAGAAATGGCGCTGATGTATTGATGCGCCAGTTTCTTGAAGTGTTTGGCGTTGTCGGTACGTATGGATTTGGTGGAACTTTTTTGATCGGATTTATGATCGCCTTTCTTCGTCAAAAAAAAGAATTAGAAGCCTCGCACATCAAAGGGGAATATTTACTAACCATGTTTTTTGAAAGCTTAGGATGGGCTTTTATTCTAATCATTGTCATGATCAGAGCTCCAGAATATCTATTGTTAACCAAAGATGAAAGATTACTACAGCAGGTTGTTTTAGCTGTTGGCGCTGGTATTTATGAAGAGTTTGTTTTTAGAGTCATTCTCATAACGGGATTTGCATATGTATTGGGATTAATATTTAAATGGGGAACCATAGGTAAGTATATTGGTTCGGTATTGATGTCAGCTGCTCTTTTTTCTGCCTTTCATTTTGCAGGACCATTCGGTGAAGACCCATCATTTTACTTGTTTTTTGTTCGTCTTATCGCTGGAATATTTCTTGGAGTTGTTTATACTTTGAGAGGGTTCGGGATAGCTGCATATACGCATACCATCTACGACCTGTTTGTTTTGGTAAGATTTACTACTTCGGACTAAGAATATTTTAAAAAGTAGATTAAATTCTCATCACTGAATTCGCATTTATTTATGAATAAATTTTCTTTACATGTTTTTTTCGGGTTATTGATTTCGCTATATGCGCAAACCTCACCATTTAAAACTTTTGATATCGTAATATACCCCGAGTACTATTTTAGTGGAGTAATGGCTGAAATTGAAGCAGAAGCGATCGAAAGCAATTTACCGTTAGATCTCAAGTTTCAAGTTCCCTCAAGCACAGATAGCATATTTTATGTTAGCGGCGATGTCGATACTCCCTCGATTGAGGAAATGAATTTTTCTAAGGAAGGAAGATTTTCGTACATAAATAAGAAAGTAAATGATAAAAAATTCAGAATATTTGTTTTTTATGATCTCGATAAAAATGGCACTAAACGCACCGGAAAATTTGACTTTCAATTAAACCATCCTGTTGATGATGCGCATATCGTGGTACAGGAGCCTCTGGTTTCAAATAATTTTATTTTTTCTGAACAAAACCACGAGGACTTCAAAGATCAACACGGAATTAATTTTAAAAGGATTCACGTCAATAATTATGCTTCAAACTTTATTAAAAGCGTATCGTTTACTTACGATAATCCCACGCAAGATATATCTATGAATGCATTGCAAAAAGGAGCTCAGAATTCGCAAAATGCAGCTTCGCCTCAAAATACCAAACCCATCAGACACACTCTTCCGTT
>CEUM01054902.1_pt1 | contig 17141 bp, 11 predicted proteins | sample 356421 | NCBI WGS metagenome assembly CEUM01 (sample SAMEA2622716, study PRJEB7988) | marine metagenome | biome: marine biome (ENVO:00000447); feature: surface water layer (ENVO:00002042); material: "saline water (ENVO:00002010), including plankton (ENVO:xxxxxxxx)" | depth 5 m | reverse complement strand
AATTAACGCGTTAGCGGACGCGTTAATTGCGTTAAGAATGCTCATCGAGCGAGGCCCGTTCAGCGATTGATTCAAGGAACGAAGGCCCCACCCACCAACGGGAGCGACATGCCGGTTGAGAACAGTCGAGTCAAAGGATTGTACAAACTCAGCGTCGAAGAACGCCGCTCCTTGGTGGCAGAAGCCGCCAACCTCTCGGATGCTCATGTCGCCGCCTTGGCCGCCCATGGCGAATTGGATGAAACCGCAGCCGATCGCATGATTGAGAACGTGATCGGCACCATGTCGCTCCCGGTGGGCGTAGCCACGAACTTCGTCATTGATGGCGCCCATTACCTCATTCCGTTCTGCCTGGAGGAGTCCAGCGTGGTCGCAGCCGCATCAAACATGGCCAAGCGTTGCCTCAGCCACGGCGGATTCACCACCAACAACGATGCACCCGTCATGATCGGTCAAATTCAACTTTTGGACGTCGAAGATCATGAGCAAGCAACCACTCACATCAAAGACGCCAAAGACGAATTGATGGCGTTCTGCAACGACATCCCATCCCGCATGATCGCCATGGGCGGAGGGTGCAAAAACATCGAGATTCGGCGCCTACCTACACCCATGGGCGAGATGCTCATCGTCCATTTGTTGGTGGATTGCAGGGACGCCATGGGCGCCAATGCCGTGAACACCATGGCAGAACGTGTAGCACCTCGCTTGGAGGCATTGACCGGCGGTCGTGCTCACCTCCGTATCCTCTCCAACCTTGCAGGCCACCGTCTGGCCCGCGTACAAGCCGTGTTCACCCCTGAAGAAATGGCATCCGATGGCACCCGAGAGGACGGTTTGGCGGTCATTCAAGGCATCCTTGAAGCCCACGCCTTTGCTGTGGAAGACCCGTTTCGTGCCACGACGCACAACAAAGGCGTCATGAACGCCATCAGCAGCGTAGCGCTCGCCTGCGGTCAAGATTGGCGGGCGATTGAAGCGGGCTGCCATGCTTGGACGACCATGGCCGACGGCCGCTACACGTCCATGTCGGATTGGACACAGGACAGCGAAGGCAACCTGGTCGGAAGCATGGACCTCCCGATGGCCGTCGGCATCGTCGGCGGCGCCTCGAAAGTCCACCCTGCTGCTCAAGCCAACCTCGCCATCCTGGGTGTCGAAACGGCTCAAGAATTGGCTGGCATCATCCTGTGCGCTGGTTTGGCCCAGAATTTAGGCGCCCTTCGTGCCCTTTCAACCAAAGGCATCCAAGCCGGCCACATGAAACTCCACGCCAAGAACATGGCCGTCAGCGCTGGAGCGGAAGGTGAAGAGGTGGAACTGTTGGCTGCTCGACTTCAAGCCCATGAAGGACACCGCACGCAAACCTTGGTTGAATCGTGGCTCAAGGAGCTCAGAGGCGAGTGAACTCACTCCTCCTCGACGACGGGGAGTGAAGACTGGACCGTGCCGTCTTCATCGGATTCCTCCCTCAGGATTTCCTTGCTGTCGCCCAACTCATCCAACAGACCGCTGGATTGGACTTGTTCCCTGAACCACGCCTTGACCTTTTTTCGGTCCGTGTGTGGGCATCCAAAGGCCTCTGAAAATCGACGCGTGGTTGCCAAGCGCCGAGTGTTGCCGTCTTTTCGACGGTCGATCATGCCGTGTTGTGCGAGCTCTCGAACGTAATCGTACGCCTTCTGGCCGAGCAACTCCACCAGTCGAGATTGCGGCATGGGTTGATGGTACGCGATGAGCGCAGCCGCTTTGAGCAACTTAGGCGGCATGTCGGTCTTCGTCTCGCGAGGTAAATGCGAGGCAATGGCGGGTTTGACCTCGAGGGCCCAACGGTCACCAACTTCCGCCAGTTGGAGAGCTCCTCCTTTGCGTCGCTTGAGGGTAGCCTGAAGGGAACCAAGGCAATCGAGCATCTCGTCTTCATCGTAGCCCAAGACCTCGGACAATTCCTCGACGGACATGGACTTGCCCGAACTGAACAGGGTTGCTTCAATCAGGGATTCCAACGGTAATTCGGCCATGTCTTTCCCTCACTCCACCAACCAATCATGCTCTTCGAAGGCTTCAGCAGGCTCAGCCTCAATCGCTGCATTCGCCAACTGATGTTCAGCTTCCTTTGCAGCCTTGGCCTCCAACTTCGCCTGCCGTCGTGCCTCGCGCTCCTCAGCCAACCGTGCACGCTCGGCGATGGCTTCCATTCGGTGTTCAGAACCTGTGGTTTGCCCGTCGAGCTCGACCGCATCTTCGGCCATTAAGGCCTCAACCGCTTCAAGAACATCGGAAAAGGAGGTCAAGTCTGGCCAGAGGTCTTCGATCATGATGTTGGCAACCGCCTCGCCTTCCTGGGTGATGCTGGCCATTCGACGATGGGTGAGGAATAAACCAGCGATGAATGAAGCGACGAACGCCTCGCTTTCAGGGTCTTCGAGCGATGCACCGAAGGTGGAGACCAGCAACGGCCTGAGTCTGGCCATGACATCAACCAGCGGCACAACGGGAGAGGAAGCGGCTTCGCACGTGGCTTTCAGCGCCGTCCAGCATCGTTCAATGTCACCTTCAAGGTCTTCATTGTGCATCCGCCCTCCAACGTCCTGAAGGTATTCACTGAGTTCTCGTTCATGCTCAAGGCGATTGATTTCACGCTGCTTGAGCGCCTCTGCATCGTCCGCTGCGTCCTTGAACGCCGACAGCAATTCGGCCAGCGTCACCGGCCGACCTTCATCACGGCGGACCCGTTCGTCGAACAGGTTGGTCAGCAGGTCATCGGCGTCACCGTCGAGAACGGACTGCGTGAAAAAGAACGCTTCGTCGTCGTATTCACTCTCCCAACCAAAGCCGTGGTCGTCGTCCCAGACCTCTTCCTCAACGGGCTGGATTTTCTCAAAGAGAACGGCGGATTGGTGATGCAGCACTTCCCAAGACAAGCGAATCAGGCGCCCGCAGGCCGGCAAGTCGAGGTTTTCACCCTCCTTGACGCGTTGAGCAAAGACCGTGAGGAAGGCTGAGAGGTCGACATCCCACGGATTGAAGGCTTCCTCACGCACCAGCGAGAGCACCAGCGCAACCGAACGGTCAAACGGGTCATGCAGGCTTTGATGTTCCGCTTCTTCCGTCGCAGCGATGGCGGCGATTCGTTGGCCGAACTGCTCAGCATCTTCTCGATCTTCACCTTGACCGAGAAGTTGGTCGATGACCTCCTGTTGGAGGAACCATCGGTCCAGCATGCTCTGTTCTTCTGCCACGACTCCACCTCACTGTTCGTCCGATTCCACCAAGGGTTCGCCCTCGGCCATTTCCACTGAAGCCTCACGTTGTTCTGCTTCAGCCACCTGCGTGGCGACTTCTGACCGCTCGTTGATGTCCTCGGTCAACTCGCTCGTGCGTTCCATCAAGCCACCGAGTGATGCCTCGGTGCTGGGAGAAGGTGTGGCCTCGTCATGCATGTGGTTCAACAAGCCGCCAAGACTGCGAGGGACGGCGAGCGGGTCGGGAACTTCAGGCATGTCCTGGGCCGCAGCCACGGCATCCATGATGCGACTCTCGTTCTTGTCGGCGTCCTTCTGGGCCTCTTTGAGCGCAGCTTCGCCAAGCGCAATGGCTCGCTCACGGTCAAAGTCGAGGATGCGTCGACTGCATCCGTCTCCGCCGTGGGTGATGCCGATGTGATGATCGGCCAGTTTGAGGGAAACTTTGCGAAGAGTGACCATGATGAATTGGGCACGCTTGCTGCGTTCCCGGCACATCTTGGCAATCCGCTCTGCGTTGTACGCGTCGAGGTTTTGATCGACCTCGTCAAAGTAGTAAAACGGACTGGGATCGTAATCTTGAATCGCGAAGATGAGCGCCAATGCAGCCATCGACTGCTCTCCGCCGGAGAGTTGTTGGCGGCTGACCTTGGACGACTTACCGCGGGGTTGCGCCCAAAGTTCCAAACCGCCCTTGAACGGCTCTTCGGGATTCTCGAGGAACAATTCACCGCGGCCACCATCCGAGAGTTGGTGGTAGGAGACTTTGAAATTCTCGTTGACCTTTTCCAGCACGGCGATCAAACGCTCTTTTCGTTGCGTTTCCAACTGCTCGGTGACCTCGATGAGGTGCTTGCGACGAGCCTGTAGCGTAGCGAATTCGTCCTTCATCAAATCGAGACGAGCCTGGCATTCATCGTACTGCTCAATCGCCATCATGTTGACGTTGCCAAACCCTTCCATGCGGCGTTGGAGGTTACGGAGGTCGCGCTCCAATTCACCGACGTTCTTGAGCCCCTCAGGAAGGTCGTTGAGCGAGAGGTTCGCATCGATGAGTTCCTGGGCCATGAGTTGAACTTCTGCCTCCTTATCGCTGATGGTTCGCAACAATTCTTCTGCCAAGCGACGGTGGTTTTGTGCTTGATTGAGGCGTTCTTCGTTTCGCACCCGGAGGGTTGCACGCTGGTCCGTGAGTTCTTGACGCTCCTGCTCCAGCCCTTGGTTTTCCTCAAGGTAGACGGCCTGTTCGTCCTTTTTCGCCTTGAGGGCGATTCGGTCGGTCGCCAGCGTGGCTTCGAGTTCGTCGATTCGAACGAGGCGTGCTTCTTTGTTCTCATGGAGAGCGTTGAGCCGTCCTTGGGTTTCGTCCACCCGTCGCTGAAGAAGCGCTTGATGGCTGGTGCCGCTGCTCAACACCTCCTCGGCCTTGTCCTTGGCCCCGTTGGCCTTGACACGCAGCAGGTCCACGGCGTGCATGCGCTCTCGCAGATGTTCAGGACTGGCGGCCTCAACGGCTTCTTTGGCCGCTTCATACGCATCCTTTGAATTCGCAAGAATGCGGTCGGCTGCATCAAGACCGCGAAGGGCTTCTTGGGCACTTTGACGTAATTCGTCCAGTTTTGCCTCGAGGCCGTCGACAACGCCTTGGGCTTTCTTGTGGGCTTGACCGACCTGCTTTTGCTCGGCCTTGACCTCTCTGACTTCCGTGGCGTAAGAATCGTCAACCATGGCGTTGATCTTGTTTCGGATGCTTTGCTGATTCATGCGAGCCTCACGCAGGGCTTCGTTGACCGTTTGCTCCATGAGGTGGAATTTCTCAACCTCGGCCGTGTGTTTCTCCACCTCGGACGCACCTTGGATGCGGCCACCGAACGCGATGCTCATCTTGCGCTTTGACCCGCCAACCATCGCTCCACCCGATTCGATAACGTCGCCTCGGAGGGTGACAAAGCGGGTGCCTCCCATGTACTGGCGGGCGACACTGAGGTTCTCCACGATCAGGGTGTTCCGAAGTGCAAAGCGAACGGCGACGTCGATGCGCGGGTCGTAATCCAGCATCTCATGAGCAAACCCGAGCACACCGTCTTTGCGGGCGGTCATGACGGTTTTTCCACCCGCCCGGGAACTGCTCAATTTGTTCAGCGGAAGGAAGGTTGCACGGCCGGCTCGATTCTCAGCCAGCCAACGGATGGCATTGGCGGCATCTTGGTCGGTTTCGACAACCACCGAAGCCATGCCAGCTCCGATGGCGGTGGCCAGAGCGACTTCGTGAGCACTGTCTTTGGGAGCGCACAATTCGGCCACCGTCCCGATGATGCCCTGCAAGGCCTGATTGTCCCGTGCGGCGAGGACGGCGCTGGCACCGCCTGCCAGGCCCTTCGCGCCGGATTTCTGCTCCATCTCAGCCTTGGCGAGGTTCAGAGCACGTTCTGCTTCCCTCAACCGAACTTCGATTCTCGTGCGGTCTTCGGCGAGTTGAGCCTCAGCGCGTTGAGCCTCCACCAATTGGCGGGCGAGGGCTTCACGGTCGTATTCCGGGGCATCTTCAGCCAATTCTTGCAGTCGGATGTCAAGTTCGCCAAGCGCCAATCGAATCTCCTCTGATTCCTGTTGCGCATCTGCGAGCTGCTGGCCCACGAGGTCGGCCTCCACCGCCACTCGATCGACGTCGGATTGGGCTTCAGCGCGTTGTGCTTCATGGTCGACAACGAGTGTTTCTGCTGCACTCAGGGCTTCGCTGAGATGCTGGTTTTGCTCACCGGCCGTGGCCAGTGCCGCTCGCACCTGCTGCTCTTCGGCTTGAGCCTCCTCGAGCTGTTGCAGCGCTTCGGCGAGGGCCGTGTTGGCGGAGTCCAAGCTGGCCTTGAACGCTGCGAGTTCCTCGTTGGCCTCTTGCAACTGCTCATCAAGGGCAGCAACCTCAACCGCCTCCTCCTCTTCTTCTTTGGCTGCTTCAAGGAGGCGATCGTTGTTGAGTTCGATGGCCACTTGGAGGGCTTGGATGGCTTGACCGAGTTCAGATGTCTCGCCGCCCGTCAGTTGGTTGATCTCCTTTTGCAGTTCGGCAATCTTGTCGTCAAGTTCCAGCAGTGTTTTTTCCGTTGCTTTGTGCTCGTCAAGTAGATTTTGACTCTGCGCCAGGTATTTTTGTCGCTCTTCTTGGTGAAAGGCCAACTCGTTCTTGAGCGTTGCATAGCGAGACTGGAGCAGCATGGCGTTCGTGACCTGAATCGCATCCGAGACTTCCTTCGCCTTCTGAGCAACATGGCGTTCCTTGGCCAGCGTGGACAAGCGTTCAAGTTGCTCCTTTTCCAACAGACCGATGCGGTCGAGATAACTTTCAACCATCTCTTTCTGCTTGTTCGCCTTGCGAATTTCGTCATCGTAGGACGTGACGCCAGCGACGTTATCGAGCACCTTGCGGCGTTCGTTGGCGGTCATTTTCGCCAAACTCGTGACGTCGCCTTGCAACACGATGTTGTAGCCGTCGGGCCGGGCATTTGCCGCACCGAGCAAGCGGTGAAACACCTTCTGCGTGCTGTCTTCGCCGTTGAGTTTGTAGGTGGTCACCGGATTGTTGGACGCTGTGAGGCGAATGCTTCTCGACATGCGGATTTCCTCCTTATCGAGGGGCAAGCGTCGACGACCGTTACTCATCACGGGATTCGCAAAGACAAGCGTGACGGAACATTCCCGAGCGGGCTTGGAGTTCTTCCCGCCGTTGAAGATCAAATCCGCAGAGTTCTGGGCACGAATCACCCGGTTCGATTTCGGCCCGAGGACGAATTGAATCGCATCACCGCAGTTCGATTTTCCCGACCCGTTTGGTCCAGTGATGGCCGTGAAACCACGGTCCAAGGGGACGGTCACTTCGCCCTTGAACGATTTGAAATTGAGCACTTCAAGTGATTTTAGGTACATCCCTATCCCTCATGCAATGGAACCTTGATTCCATCACTTTCCCCCCACCCATGCTTGAGGGGTTTTAAACAATCCGAAAAAACACGGCTCAGTGCCACGGTTTTGAGGGGTTGGAATCGGACGCCGGAAGGGGGTCAAAACACACCATGATTGTTGCACTTCTTACATCCCGCTCCTTTGCAGTAAGGGCAGGTGGCCATCACCAGCAGGTTGCTGCGTCGTCGACTCATGGCGAGGTCCTTGTCGGAGCGGAGGAAACGAGACCGTTCAGAGCGCTCAAGGGTTTTCTTGCTGTGCTTCTCCTTGTCAAAGAACGACGAGCGGAACACGCCGGCTTTTTGACGTCGACGTTCCAACTTATCCCGAGTCTGTGAGACGGCCTCGGCTTCCCAATATTTTGGCCCACGAATCATCAGCACGCCGATCACAGCGAACATGATCTGCACGACCCACCCCGCCACAGGGAAGGGGAACAAGGCTGCCAAGCCGTCGGAACTGGCCGAGGTGGGCAAGAGCGAGAGCCGGTCCAGCACCGCCAGGGTGCAGAGAACGCAACCCATCATGAAACCGGCCTTTCGAAGGCGTCGCGCCCAGCCCTTGTTTTGCGGCAATTCAAAGCCGTACACGAACAAAAAAAGGCCTTCCATCATCATGAGCAAGTCCGCACCCGACCACTGGCCAACTTCGCCCAAACAATACGAGGTGCCGCTCGAACGCAATTCTTCCTCCACGGCGTCGAACGAGCAGCTCGGCTCAAACATCAACAATGCATCGAGCTTGTAGCCTTCAGCACCATCAATGACCTGAGGCGCCACGGCCCCGAATTGGACGTTGGCGATGACAAACAACATCATCACCGCCCCGAAGACGGTCAGCAATTTACGCATGGAGAGGCCAAACACCGGGTAATCCTCAACCATCCCACTTGGCGCCAATTGATAGGGGTTGCGAGAGGGAACGACAGGCCGTGCATCCATCACCGTCAAGAAGGGGGAGAGCGAGCGAAACCTGCGGGAGAGGAGACCATGGCCCACATCGCCATCATCGGCAGCGGCATTGCTGGCTTGTTTGCCGCCAGCCAACTCGCTGATGCAGGCCACGATGTCACGGTGGTCACCAAGAAACGACCCAAGGATTCTTCCACGAACTGGGCTCAGGGTGGCGTGGCGGCGATTTTGGACAAAACCAACGTTGAGGGCATGGAATCACACGTCCAAGACACCCTTCGCTCAGGGGACGGTGCCTGTGATGAAACCGTTGTTCGCTCGATCATCAGCGAAGCCGGAGACCGCATCATGGACCTCATTCGTATCGGCGTAGAGTTCGAAAAAGAGGATGATGGAGCGTATTCATTCATTCGCGAAGGAGGCCATTCCTCAAAGCGCATCCTTCACGCCAAGGACGCCACGGGCAGGGAGATTGAACGCGCGCTCACCGCCTATGCCCGCGACCACTCCAAGATCACGCTCAAGCCCAACACCCTCGCCATCGACCTGATCCAGCGCCATCACGGCCGCCCCGAGGAGGGCGTCGCCGGCGTATGGTGCCTTGACCAAGACTCGCAGGCCGTCATCACCCTCGAAGCCGATGCCATCGTGCTGGCCACAGGTGGCGTCGGCCGTTTGTGGCAACAGACCACCAACCCGGATGTGGCGACGGGTGACGGGTTGGCGATGGCCTATAGAACGGGCGCCTCCGTGGACAACATGGCGTACATTCAGTTTCATCCAACCGCCCTTGCATCACCTTCCCCCCGACCGTTTCTCATTTCCGAAGCCGTGCGTGGAGTGGGTGCCGTTTTACTCGACGACGAAGGCTTGGCTGCGTGGACACGCGACTTCAATGTCGCCTCTGAGCAAGGAGAAGCGACGCCCTCACCCGCACCATATTCGTTCACCCTCGAGCACACCTCGGCTGGCTCACTGGCGACACGGGACATCGTGGCACGCGCCATTGACCAACAAATGAAGAAGAACGGGACATCCTGCGTCTATCTGGTCACCTCGCATCTTGATCTTCCATGGCAGGAAAAATTCCCCACCATCGCTCGCCGTCTGGCCGAGGAAGGGCTTCAACTCGGACGCGATCCGATTCCGGTGGTTCCCGCTGCCCATTACATGGTGGGAGGCGTTCGTGTGGATGACATCGGGCGAGCTTTCCTGCAAGGCACCACTGAACCCATGCCACACCTCTACGCCATCGGCGAGGTGGCCTGCACCGGTATGCATGGAGCCAACCGATTGGCGTCCAACAGCCTGCTCGAGGCGGTGGTCTTTGCCCAGCGAGTGGCCCAACACCTCATCGAGTTCCCTCCTCCAACCTACGAGGGGAGCCACCCCGCATGGCGTGCAGACGGTTTGGGAGCCTTACGGGAACACGCGCCCATCAATCACGACCGAATCAGTTTGGTTCGCACCATGACCGAAGAAGTGGGCATCGTACGCTCGAACCAACGGTTGAAGCGTGCACAACGTCGACTCAACCTGCTCCAAAACGAAGTGGACATGATGTGGCGGACCGCCCGTCCAACCCGAGAAATCGTTGAGCTCCGAAACTTGTGCCTCATCGGGCAACTCGTTGTCGAAGATGCCCTGGGCCAAACCGAAAACAAGGGACTCCACTACAACGTCGACTTGCTCAGGGATGACACGCTTGGATGAGCGACGCTAACATTTGGTTGATGGGAACGGACAGACCGTGCCCCTCAGCCAGCGCAACCACCGCTTGATTCAAAGCAGAAATCTCCGTTTTCCTTCCCTTTTTTAGATCCTGAAGCATGCTGCACGTGTTGTCTGCGGTTTGTTCCAAGACGGTCCTAAGACGTCGCTCAAACGCCGATTCATCAGGAAGGGAGACGCGCTCCATGGCGGCCACTTGGGCAGCCTCGCGATACACCATCATGCACGCATTGAACAATCCGCTCTCAAGCAGTTCACCGTTGTTCAGTCCGGCCAGGGCTGCGATGGGATTGATGGCGAGGTTGAGCACGACCTTCTCCCAGATCAAGGTGGCAGCATCCTCGTGAATCCAAGGGTTCAGTTCTGCAGCTTCAAAGATTGAAACGACGGCCTCCAAGCGCTTGGTATCGGGCCCGAGCGGAGGTGCTGCGAAACCGACACCGCCGAAACCGGCCCACACCACACCTTCACCCTCTGCATACGCTCCGTGGGTGGTGCTCGCTGCGAGCACAGACGACGGGCCGTGGATTCGTGTCAAGGCATCTACATGACCCAAACCGTTGCACAAAGCCAGGACCACGCCCCCCGTCTTGAGGAACGAGGTGGCTGTTTGAGCAAGATGAGGGACGTCGCTTGATTTGCAGGCAAGAATCACGAGGTCTGAACCCTGAAGCAAACCGTCGTCAAGTGGGAGTTCTTCACACGAAAAAAGGAAGCGAGCAGCTGCTATGTTGAGGGTGCGGTGGCCTGAAACAGCGACCCCCTGAAGCATTTGAGCAGCGCCCCGTTCTCCGCGGACGTGAAGGTGAAGTTCGACATCGGTTGTTGCTATAGCAGCCGCCACCACCGAACCAATGGCGCCAACCCCGAGCACGGATACACGCATCGACATCACCTCACTGATAACTGGAAAGATGGAGAACAACGGCGTCCGCTTCGTACGAAAGCCACATCGTCGCAAGCGGAGCGTCCGGCGGCACAAGCTCAAACGTGGTTGCACCAGGTTCGAGGGCGTTGCCGTCCCAATCATGGCTCCAATCCTCCCCGAAACTTCCACCGCGGTCAAGTCGGAACGGGACACTCGTGTTGGTCGGGTTGTACAGGGTAAACGACGTCATGCCTTCGTTGAGGACGGTCCCGTTGGAAGCGATGGCCCACGGCGTGGTCCAAAACCGTGTGGTGGAACCCATCCATGTTGCGAGCAATTCAGGACCTTGCGAGACCGAGAACGAGATCGAAGGGTACGGATTGTAGACCTCCTTGCACAGCGACATGTTGGCTCCGCTCGGCATTTGCAGCGTCAGGTTCTGCTCCGCCTCAACCAGCGGAAGGTCACCGGATGAGCGCACCTCAAGATCCCAGATCCACGGGCTGTCGTCCTGAGGCCGAGCCGGTGTGCTGATGCTGGCGTTGACGGGGCAGTGCGCTGCGTTCATGTTCAACACGCCGCCTTCTCCAAGCAAGGCTTCCCAGGAAGTTCCAGCCTCTGCTTGAATGGTCCAGCCTTCGGCTGGAACATGAGCCACCAACGGTCGCCGGGATGGAAGAACAGGAGAGAAGGTGTCGTTGTTGAGGGTCAATGATGCCATGGAAGCATCAAAGACCAGCGGGTCAAGTCCTTGGAGGCAGAGGGTTTCTGGCACCTCGCTCACGGACATGTTCATCCCCTCTCCGCCAACCAAGCTGACGAGTGGTGTTTGGACCTCGGACATGATGCCACCGTCCACGGAAATGTTGAGCATTGACGATTCCAGAAGGTCACCTGACAAGGTCAAGCAACGATGAACATAGGCACCCACCTCAACATCGTACCAACTTGTATCAGGCACCACCTCAAGGGCAGGCCGTACCGAAACGGGAACAACATCATACCCACCGTTCATCGCAACAACATAACTCAAATTTGCTCGGGTTGGTTGTGTTGGCCCTTCCCACGTCAAGTTCATCCAGAAGAACGCCGTTCGTTTTGGCAGCAATTCAGCACCGCACCCGTCGCCGTCAAGATCGTAGGTGGTTTCACCATCGCAATCCCATGAAACCGTCCACCCATGTCCGGGGTGTTCGAGGTAGGCACCCACAGCATACGGCTTGGCGAGCGCTGACGGGTTGGTGATGCGAACTTCGGTGCTTGACAACCAGGAACCGTCCTCTTGGAGGGTGGCGGCGACCGGCTCAAGCAGTTCATGCGTCAGCGGATCGTCCCACGTGGTCTCATGAAGCACGGGTTGAGCAGCCGGAAGGAGGAACACGCCAACCAAGAGAAGCAGCAGCCCCATGCGTCCATGGTCCTGCTCACTCAAGCCGGTGGTTTCGTCGAGGATGAGCGGTATGCGAAGGTCCGTCCCGAAGAAAAACAAAAGTGGCAACAGCAAAGCGAACACGAGGTACCACAGCGAGAATTGGTTGAAGACCCCAAAGATGTAGGCACAGAACAGCATGGTCACCAAAATCAAGCTTTGTGTGCTTGAACTGCGACCATCCAACAAACCCATGCGTGCGATGAGGACACGGCCACCGGGGAACGTCGGAATCGGCAGAATGGAAACCCAAGCAAACAGCATGAGCATCCCGCCCGCATGGACCCATGGGTGGGCCCAAAGAAGACGAATGAAGGCGTCGTCTCCCGCCAGCTGTGTTGCAAACAGGGAGACGAACAACGGAGGATCAGAGACCAACGGCATGGCGCTGGAGGCAAGGTACTCTGGCGTCATGGTGAGACCGGCGAGCATCATGACAGCACCGCTCACGCCGAGAACAAGCGGCACGCTCAACGCCGTGAAACCAAGCGCTGCACGATGGGGCCACGGCCGTGCGTCCATCCTTGGCATCGTCGGAATCAGGAGGAGACCAAACGGCCAAAACAACCACGAAGACGGAAAGAGACCCAAAGCGTACAGCGCGATGGTGAAATCGGGCACGGGGAGAAGATGCCCACTCCGTACCCCGTAGCGAGCGGCGACTCGGCGTTGAAGTTGAGAGGCCAGGGCCAAAACGAGCAGCACTGGAAGGGTGTAGCCGAGCAGGGCGTCGATGAACGAAGAAGTGTGAAACCAGCCGCCTTCTGGCCGGGCTTTGGACATCCAATGGTCGCCAGCCAACGTCAAGGTCAACAGGGACAGCAACCAGAACATGAGCACGGTATTGATGCGAGGAAATTGACGTTCGGGGACGGGAAAGACGGTGATCACCCAGGGTTCGCCCTTGGTCAACTTGCCCATCCAACCCAACCGGTCAAGATGGACGTTCAGGCGAATGAGATCGCCGTGGATGTCGTCGTTGGGTGAAACCACCGTCCAAGCAGGCCAGCGCCCACCGTCTTTTTGGACGACATCGAGGTATTCGCTCAGCGTTGAGGCCAACAAATCGTGTTGAGACCAGGCCTTCTTGTGATGAGGCAAGCCAGATTCAATCGCATCGGATGAATCGTCCATGGCATGGCCCCCTGTCGTTGCGGTGCGGCCCATCCTCCATGAATCCCTCGTTGGGACCATGACGGGCTCACTTGTTCTTGAAACGCTTCAGTCTGAAGGTTTCCTCGCGCTCCATCTCTTCAAGGCGCAGTTGAATGAAGACTTTGGCTTCCTCAAGTTCTGGGATGACCTTGAACTCGAGGGCGTTGACACGACGCTTGGTGGCTTCAATTTCTGCAAGCAGGCGCTTGAGGGTGGCTTCCATCTCCGAGGCTTTGACGATCTTCTCAATCAGTTCGCTGAACGAATCGCTCGCCTCGTCGATGTAGGGCGAAGAACCGATGAAACCGATGCCTCGCTCGGCAAAGGTGGATTTCAGGTTGCTTCCGCTCACACTCGGCACGACCACACCCATGATGTTGCGACGTTCAACTTCGACCTCAGGGTGAGCGGAGTTGGCAATGGCAGCAGCGCGGACGGCCAGGCCGCCTTCGATGGCGTTGGCCAGGTCAATGCGCGTCTTGGCCAAACGGTAGGCCGCCGTCAAGTCGCGCTTGGCTTCAATCATCTCAGCGAGAAGCGTTCGGAACTCGTGGAACAGACCGTCACGCTTCATCTTCAGCAACTTGTAGCCGTTCTTGGTCTGCTTGATGCGACCTTTCAGCTTGATGAGTTCGCTACGGGTTGGTTTGATGTCCAATGCCATGCTTTCTCACCTCCTTGTTGATGCCTGTGTTGGTCCTCAAGCCTTGTTGTCGGGGTGGTACTTCTTGATGAGCTCCTCATCAAGACGAACGAGGTACTTCGTGTCAATGCTGGCCATGAGTTCCCAGCACAGGTTGAGGGTCTCGTCGATGGTTCGGTCCTCATCACGGGACTGGCGAAGGAACTTGTCTTCGAACACACCGGAGAAGTCCAGCAGTTGCTTGTCACGCTCGTTGAGGGCGTCTTCACCGACAATGGCGACAAGGCCACGAAGTTCACGGCCTTGGGCGTAGGCAGCATACATTTGGTCGCTGACCTTCTTGTGGTCGTCACGGGTTGTTTTCTCACCGATACAGGACCCCATCAGTCGTGAGAGCGATGGCAACACGTTGATCGGCGGATAGATACCTTGCTGGTGCAACTCACGGCTGATCACAATCTGACCTTCAGTGATGTAGCCGGAAAGGTCAGGAATCGGGTGCGTGATGTCATCACCGGGCATGGTGAGAATCGGGAATTGGGTGATGGAACCCTTCTTGCCCTTCACGATACCTGCACGCTCGTAGAGCATGGCCAAGTCTGTGTACATGTATCCGGGATAACCACGTCGTCCTGGAACTTCTTCACGAGCAGCACCGATTTGACGAAGTGCGTCGCAGTAGTTGGTCATGTCCGTGTAGATAACCAGCACGTGGTAGTCCTTCTCGAAGGCCAAGTATTCGGCGGCGGTCAAGGCGAGACGAGGCGTAATGATTCGCTCGACAGCGGGGTCGTCAGCAAGGTTGACGAACAACACAGCGTTCTCGAGTGCACCGGTGCGCTCCAAGTCGGACCGGAAGAAGTTGTACTCTTCAGCGGTGATACCCATGGCACAGAACACCACAATGAACTCTTCATCGGAGTCCTTGAGTTTGGCCTGTCGGGCGATTTGCAGGGCGATGTCGTTGTGTGGAAGACCCGATGCAGAGAAAATCGGGAGCTTCTGTCCACGAACGAGCGTCGTACAGCAGTCAATGGCCGAAATACCCGTCTGGATAAAGTCGTGAGGCGACTGTCGGCTGTAGGGGTTGATGGCCGCACCAATGATGTCGGCCTTCTCTTCGGCCACGATTTCAGGACCACCGTCTCGGGGGCGACCTGCGCCGTCAAGAATGCGTCCAACGAGGTCGGTGCTCACGGGGAGTTTGAACACATCACCCATGAAGGTGACACCGGTGTCTCGGTTGATTTTGGCCGTCCCTTCGAACACTTGAACGATGACGAGGTCATCGGAAGTGTCGAGCACTTGGCCGTTTTTGATCTCACCGTTGGAGAGACGGAGCGTAACGATTTCACCAAACGCAACGGGCTCGGTTTTGTTCAAAAAGACCAGTGGGCCCTTGACGTCGGTAATGGTTCGGTATTCTTTTCCAGTCATCTTCATCCTCTCCTCAGTTGGCCTCCACGGCGTTGGCGATTTGTTCATTCATTTCCTTGACCATGGCTTCAATGCGGTCAATGTAGCCCTCTTCGAACCGGCCACGCATCAGGTTTGAGCGGGCAGGGACGTTGACGACATCGTTGAGCAGCGCACCGTCGGCCATGGCGGTCTTGGCGGCTTCCTGGAAGGACAGAATGGCCTTGGCCATCTCGTACTGCAGCTTGATGTCGCAGTAGGCGTCGACGGGGTCAAACCCGTTCTGCTGGAGGAAGAACTCACGAATCATACGGGCGACTTCGAGGGTCAGTTGCTGGTCGACCGGCAGAGCGTCGGAACCGACCAACTGGACGATTTCCTGAAGCTCGGCTTCAATCTGCAACAGACCGCTGATTTGCGTTCGAATCTCAGGGAAGTCCTGGGCGATGTTGTCCCGGAACCACTGGTCGAGGCTCTGCGGGTAGAGGGAGTACGAGTTGAGCCAGTTGATGGCAGGGAAGTGGCGTTGTCGAGCCAGCCCTGCGTCCAGGCCCCAGAACACCTTCACGATACGGAGGGTACCTTGGGACACCGGCTCCGAGATGTCACCACCGGGTGGGGACACAGCACCGATGACGGTGACTGAGCCATCGTCGCCGTTGAGGGTTTCAACACGACCGGCTCGCTCGTAGAACTCAGCGATACGGGAGGAGAGGTAAGCAGGGTAGCCTTCCTCACCGGGCATTTCTTCCAAACGGGACGAAATTTCACGCATGGCTTCAGCCCAGCGGGAAGTCGAGTCAGCCATGAGAGCGACGTCGTAGCCCATGTCGCGGAAATACTCAGCGATGGTGATACCGGTGTAAACGGATGCTTCACGAGCAGCCACCGGCATGTTGGACGTGTTGGCGATCATGACCGTACGGTTCATCAGCGGCTTGCCGGTGTTGGGGTCGATCAGGTGAGGGAACTCGTCCAACACTTCGGTCATCTCGTTGCCGCGCTCACCGCAGCCGATGTAAACGACGAGTTGAGCGTCGGAGTACTTGGCCAGGGATTGCTGCGTGACCGTCTTTCCAGAACCGAATGGACCGGGAATACCGGCTGCACCGCCCTTAGCGAGTGGGAACAGGAAGTCAAGGATGCGCATACCGGTGACGAGGGGGGTGTCTGGAGCGTACTTCTGCGTAAAGGGGCGAGGGGTTCGAACCGGCCACTTCTGCATCATCTGCAACTCGCTGCCGTCCTCGAGGACACAGACGGTTTGGGTCACGTTGAAATCACCGGATTCGATGGACTTCACCTTGCCACCTTTGCCGGGAGGGACCATGATTTTGTGAACGATGGTCTCGGTTTCTTGGACGTGGCCGATGACTTGGCCGCTGACCACTTCATCGCCCTTGGCGACTTGAGGCTCAAAGGTCCAGGTCTTCTCCATGTCAAAAGCGTCGGCATCGACACCACGGGTGATGAACACACCCATGACTTCCTCAAGGGTGGCAAGAGGTCGCTGGATACCGTCGTAAATTTGGGTCAGGAGGCCGGGGCCCAAGGAAACGGAGAGCGTCTCTTCGGTGTTCAGCACGGGTTCGCCAGGTCGAATACCCGAGGTGTCTTCGTACACCTGGATAACGGCCTTGTCGCCGTGCAGCTCAATCACTTCGCCCATGAGACCTTCGTGGCCAACACGGACAACGTCGTACATTGCAGCGTTCATGCCAGTGGCGGTTACCACCGGCCCCGAAATTCGGTAAATCACTCCTTCATTGCTCATTTTTTCTTCCTC
>CEUM01084928.1_pt1 | contig 17147 bp, 12 predicted proteins | sample 356421 | NCBI WGS metagenome assembly CEUM01 (sample SAMEA2622716, study PRJEB7988) | marine metagenome | biome: marine biome (ENVO:00000447); feature: surface water layer (ENVO:00002042); material: "saline water (ENVO:00002010), including plankton (ENVO:xxxxxxxx)" | depth 5 m | reverse complement strand
CGCGCGCGCGCCGCCGCCGCCTGTGGTCGGTCGCCGCGGCGACGCGCGCGCGCGCGCGTGGCGGCGCGCGACGACCGTCTCGACGCCGTCGAGGGGGAGGACGGCGACGGTGATGATGTCGACGCCCGGCCGTCCTCGATTCCGCGCAACGAGGGCGTGCGCGACGGCGCGTGGGCGCGCGCGGATGCCGCCGCCGTGGTGGAGAGCATTCGCGACGCCGAGGCGACGGCGTCGCGCGCGTCTCGAGTCGTCGACGGCGAATCGTTCGCCCTCTTGGGCCTGACGTCGGAAGAATTGAAACGATTCGCCGTCGATCGAGGGATGCGAGGGTTTCGAGGGAAACAGATGGCGGACCATCTGTACGCCGGGGACGGCGCGAGCGCGAGAGACGTCGACGATTTTACCACCCTCTCAAAGGCGGATAGACGCGCGCTGGTCGACGCCAACGTTCGCGTCGGACGTTCGAGGCTGCATCACGTCGCCCAAGCGAACGACGGTACCGCGAAACTTCTTCTTCGCCTCGACGACGACCGCGTGGTGGAGACGGTGGGGATACCCGCCGACGAGCGCGGCAAGCGCCGACTCACCGCGTGCGTGTCGTCGCAGGTGGGATGTCCCATGCGGTGCACGTTCTGCGCCACCGGTAAGGGTGGATTCGCGCGAAATTTAGCGCCGCACGAGATCGTCGATCAAGTGCTCGCGTTGGAGGCGCACTTTGGACAGCGCGTGAGCAACGTCGTCTTCATGGGGATGGGGGAACCGTTGCTCAACGTGCCCAACGTGCTCAAGGCGCACGAGGCGATGAATCGAGAAATCGGTATCGGCGCGAGACACATCACCATCTCGACCGTCGGCGTGCGAGGGGCGATCGAGAAACTCGCGCGCGCGCAACTGCAATCGGTGCTCGCGGTGAGTCTGCACGCGCCGAATCAGGCGCTGCGAGAGACCATCATTCCGAGCGCCAAGGTGTATCCGATGGAGGATTTATTGCAAGATTGCGAGCAATACTTTGTCGCCACGGGTCGACGGGTGACGTTTGAGTACACGCTGCTCGGTGGGGTGAACGATTCGGTGGAGGACGCGAAAGAGTTGGGACGGTTATTGTACGCGAGGAATTTAGCGTCGCACGTCAATCTGATTCCGTATAATCCCGTGGATGACGCGGATTTTAAGAGACCGAGTCGGGCGACGGTGTACGCGTTCCGAGACGCGCTCGAGTCGTGCAAGGTACCGGCGTCGATTCGACAGACGCGAGGGCTCGAGGCGGCGGCGGCGTGCGGGATGTTAAGGAATCAGTTTCAAAAGGACGCCATCGGTGGTGGGGACGCGACGCCGGCGACGACGTAGAGAAGACAGCGCACTTCTTATATCTATTTTTGTAGTTTACATTGTAGCGCACGCCGCGGGCTCTTCGGCGTCCGTCGTTTATTTTTTACGCCCGAACCATCCGCGAACCATTTGTCCGAACCCCTTGGCGAGCGGACGCTTAAAATACACCGCCTCGTACCCGTCCGCGACGCACGACCACTGTTTTCCGAACGTGTGCACGCGCGTCGTCCGCTCCCCGGTCGCCGGGACGACGCACGCGCCCCCGGCGTGCGTCCACGCCAGAATCGAACCGTACAGATTAAAATATCGCGCGTCATCCGTCCCTCCCGCCGCCGCTTTCGCCATCTTCTCCGCGTATTGCCCCGACCTGTATCCTATCGTGCAGTAACACACGCAATCGTGCGGGCCGAGCGTCGATCGCGTCGACTCGTACGTCTCCGCCGACACGGCGCCTTCGATGACGCTCACCGCGCGTTCCTCCTCTCCTCGCACATCCACGAGCACCATCGGCCGCGACCCTACCTCCCGCGCGCGTCGATCCATCACCTCACGCGCGGTGACGTATTCCACCGCGAATGTATCGCGAAACGCGTCCGCGAGCGCCGTCATCTCGGTCGCTTTCGTCGACGAGCCCGTCTCGTTCGATGGTCCCGCGCGCATCCTCGCGCGTCGTTTTCTCTCCCGTTCACGCGCGGCGCGTCCGCGCGCGGGCGCGGGACGCGCGAAGACGAACGCCGCGATCGTCTCGCTCGAGCGCGACGCGCGACGATGGACGCGCGATCGTCGAGGGCGTCGCGATGTGACGAATCATTCGATTTGTCGACCGCCGCGCGCCGTCGTTATCCGCACACTCTCTCGCGCGCCCGCGTCTCCGCGAGCGCACACGGCCGAGCGAGCGACCGACGGCGCGAGAGTTGACCTCGCGGTAGTCGCGGACACCGCGGAGGATCGAAGGAATCGGCGTCGACGCCCGCGCGCGCGATGATGTTTGCCCTCAAGGGTTCGGCGGCGCCGGCGACGAACGCGGCATCGACGGCGCGACGCGCGTCGAAGCGCGCGGGGAACGCGACGCGGTCGACGCGTGGTGTGTCCACGCGCGCGTTTCCGGTCGGAAAACCGATGCCGTGCGAGAAACACTTCTTGCACCTGGATGATTTCACCGGGGAGGAAATCTTGGCGATGCTCGACCGCGCGAAGAGCGAGAAGAAACGTTTGCAAAGCGGTGATCGAAGCTTCCGACCGTTCGAGGGGAAGACGTTGGCGATGATTTTCGCGAAACAGTCCCTGAGAACGCGGGTGAGCTTCGAGACCGGCTTCACTTTGCTCGGTGGGAACGCTATTTATTTGGGTCCGGATGATATTTCCATCGGCACGCGCGAGGCGACGAAGGATATCTCCAGAGTGCTCTCGCGATACAACGACATCATCATGGCGAGGTTGTTCTCTCACGACGATATCGTAGAACTTGCAGAACATGCGAACGTGCCGGTGGTGAACGGCTTGACGGATTACAACCATCCCGTGCAGATTTTGGCCGACGCGCTCACCATTTACGAGACCCTCGGTCGCCTCGAGGGCGTCAAGGTGGTGTACGTCGGCGACGGTAACAACATCGTGCACTCTTGGCTAAACTTGGCGGCGGTCATTCCGTTTCACTTCGTGTGCGTGTGCCCGGAGGACTACACGCCGGACGCGGAGACGATGAGAAAGGCGCAAGAGGCTGGTTTGTCCACCATTGAAATCTCCCACGACCCCGTCGAAGGCGTCAAGGGCGCGGACGTCATCTACTCCGACGTCTGGGCGTCCATGGGCCAGAAGCACGAGGCTGAACAGCGCAAGAAGGATTTCCAAGGCTTCCAAGTCAACGGCGAGATGATGGCGCGCACGCCGAACGCCATCTTCATGCACTGCTTGCCCGCCGAGCGCGGTTTGGAGTGCACCGACGAGGTTCTCGAGGCTGATAACTCCGTCGTCTTCCAGCAAGCCGAAAACCGAATGCACGCCCAAAACGCGATCATGCTCAAGCTTCTCGATTGCTAATCATGTTGTCTCGTTATCGGCGTCGCCAAGAAGGCGACCGCCTCGTCCCGAGTGTTGTCAGTTTAACGCAGAGTATTTCCCGTGCCTCACTCCCTCCCCCGCGCCCTCGTCGATCGCGCGATGTCGTCCGCGCCCGCGAGCGAGGTGGACGTCCAACGTCTCATCGCGCACGTCACAGAGGTTCGTCGTCTCGCGTCTCGCGCCGTCGTCCCGTCCCGCGTCGCCGCCGACCGACCGAAATCAACTGACGCGCACTTTTTCCATCCTCGTCGCAGGCTGTGCGGCGCGAGCGCGAACTCGAGGCGCAGCTTCGAGAGTACGACGCGCAGTACGACGAGTTACAGCGTCTCGTTCGGTCGTTGCCGGAAAAACGTCGACACGCCGTGATGATTCCGTGCACAAAGTTTGCGATGTTCGAGGGCGAGCTCCGCGGCGACGAGGACTTGGTCGTCGGCGTCGGGTGCGATTATTTCGTCGAGCGCGACGCTCGAGGGACGTGTGAGATCATAGAGCGACGCAGGAACATTCTTCGAGCGAAGATTCGCGACGCAGATCACAACGCGCGGGCGATGGAGTCTCGTTTATACGCCGCGGGCGCGTTGCGAGACGCCGGCGGCGGCGGCTTGTCGACGGTGCCGGAGGAAGCGACGCTCGTTGAGGACGGTCGCGCGCGAATCGCGCACATGGGTGACGGTACGGTCGAAATCACGGAGGTGTACGAAGCCGGTGACGCGGAAATCGCGTCCATCTCGACGATGGGACCGAGTTCGGGGAACGACCCCGTCGACGGTGCCGAGCGCCTCGGCGACTTGGACAATTTCATCTCGCGTTTAGAGGCGATGGAAATGAACGAGAGCGGCGTCGCGTCCACCTCGGACGCTCTCACTGATGAGTGCGATGACGGCGACTATGACGATGACAGCGATGTTGACATAGACGGCGGAGAACCACCGACGATTGAGTGCCCGGAGGACTTTCCCAAGTACGAGCGATGGAAAGCCAAGCGAGCGGCGAAAGACGCCGAACTTCGGGCTCAAGCCGAGCGCGTTCGCATTCGCGCCGAGGAGGAGAGGCTTAAGATAGAAGAAGAGATTCGGCGAAGAAACCCCGCCGTGAAACAGACCGTGGTGGAGCGACGACCCGGCGAAGAGGCGTCCTCGAGCTCGTCGAGGAACGAAGCCAACGTGGACGTGAATAGAAAGCTCTCGCGGTACCAAATGAAAAAGCTCGGTCTCGATCCAGACGCGGCTTAGCACTCTAGTCGTATAAGCGCGAGCCATAGGTGTTGTACAACAAGCAAGACGTGTTAAAAAATTGATGCCTCGGTGGCGCACTACTTCTAACCTATTCAAAGCGGTCGAACTCGCCGTCGAGCACGTCGTGCACGGTTGCGAATGAAAATGCGTCCGAAACAGACTTGATCGGCGTCGGAGTCACGGAAGTGAAGTCATCGCCATCGTCCTCGTCATCGGCGTCCACGGGCGCACAAAACTCTGGAAGAGTCTTTGCAACCAACGTCGATCGCGACGCATGTTTCCTCGCAAACTTCGTCGCGTACGCCCCGGCGGGGGAGTTGAGGAATTCCCGAGTCCCTCGGCAATCGTGCGATGCAAACTCTGGAAACGCAGCTGCTTCTTCCATGACTCCGTTCTCTAAGATCATGGACTTGATCCAGGACTTTTTCGATTTCACAACCGCCCACATTTTTCTGTGCATGCGCATCTCGGTGACGAGCCAATCCGCCGTCTCGTCGCTAAAGAGTTCTTGAAACGTCTGCGACAAAGGTCCACCCCCTCCTTTACCGTCCGGTCCTTTGATGAATCGTAATTTCTGCACCGTCACGGGATCCACAAAGGGGGTGAGCATTTTATACAACCCGTTGAAAATTTTTGGCGCCTCGACGAACACCATCATCTCCAATCGCTCTGGATACGACCTCGCGAACAGCGACAGGCACTTGGTCGCCACGCTCGGGCTCATGTTACCGGCGCCGAATTTGTGAAAATCACAAACCCACACGTACTGATCGTACGGGTACGCCGGCAAAAACGACTCCAAGAGTTCCAACACTTGCACGCAGTGTTCGACATTGGAACTCGCCTTGTGGTCGAGCGCCAATCCAATGTCCGAATACACCACCGCGCGCCCGCACGCGTCGTATCCAATCTGTTGCATGTAATGACTCCTAAACGATTCCTCAAAGCACACCGTGCACCGCGACTTCCCCGGCTTCTTTTCGTGTCGCCACGCCAGCGTCTTCGTCAATCGCTTCTTCGCCTTTTTCAAATCCCCCTTATCCGCGCGAAGAAACCGCTCCACCGTGTCGTCATCGCACCACGCCCGCGTATCATCGTCCACCATCTTCAACGTCTCCGCCACCGCATCTCTCAGCGCGCGCACGTCCTCGCGCGCGAACTCTCGAAGCGTGCGCGTTCCCAGCGAGCGTTTTCTCTCCGGCGCATCATCCACCGCCCTCGCCGCCGCTTTCGCCCGCGTCGCCACCGTCATCGTCACCGTCGCCGTCGTCGTCGTCCCCGTCGAAGTTTTCGCGCGTTCCGAGGGGCGCTCTCGCGCGCGCGCACCCACGCTCGCGCGCGCGCGAGTCGCGTCGCGTCGCGTCGCGTCGCGTCGCCGGCTCTCCGGACGCCCTTCCCGTAAACCCTACGAAGACTCCTTTTTCGTCATCCATTCCCACGCGCGTATTCCACACCCTCGTTCCCCCATGAAACGACCCCACCCGACCGTCACCGTGTGCACGTCCACCACACACCCATACTGAAGCTCTTCACAAGACGAGCACCCGCGCGTCCGTCGGAAACGAACGCACGCGCGCCGCATCTCATCCATCCGCGTCGCGCGCGCGCCCGTCCCGCACTCATACACACGTCGTCATGTCCGCCGCCGTGAAGGTGCGTCCGCGCGTCCGCGCGTCCGCGCGTCTCGCGCGCTCTCGGCGCCTTTTTTATCGTCGCGCGCGTCGTCGCGCCTGGTTTTCGTCGTCGCGCGCGTCGATGGAGACGACGCGATGCGATGCGACGCGATCCACACCCTCATCGCGATCGATCGATCGATCGATCGCGATGGACGATCGTCGATCGATCGGGGTCCGCTCGCGTCCTCTGCGTGAGACGATCTCGGCCCTCGAGCGGGACGACTGACGAGAAAAAAATATGCCCGTCGTTTCCTCGTCGTCGCAGACCGTCGAACTCACCGCTCGCACCGCCCTCGCGGGTGATTTCCGCAAAGCCACCGCCCCGCGCGCGGCCGCCAAGGTGCGTCACCCATTCGCGCATTCATTCGTCACCCGACGCGCGCGCGAGAGCGAGCGACTGACGACGAGGACGAACGCGACGCTCGATTCCCACAGGCGAACGTGAGCGTGGTCACCGAGGCCAAGGTTAAGGTTGCCATCAACGGTTTCGGCCGCATCGGTGCGTGATGAATGAGCGATCGATCGCGACCTCGACGACCAAGGGGTGTCGGGACGATGATGATTGATGATGCGCGACGAGGGTGCGCGAGAAGGATGGCGACCGACGGTGAATGCATTCGTATGTATTTCGCGTCGTCGAACGCGCGCGCGATGGGCGTCCCGATCGCGTCGCGCGCGCGACGAACGGCGCCACCTCTTCGCCCATCGCCTAATCAACTCGTCGCGTCACCCTCGTGGGGCGGGTTGGATTTTTTCGCGCGAGTGGGAACGCGAGCGCGAGAGAGAGGGGCGTGAGGATGTTCGATCGTGAGAGAGAGAGTGACTGACGAGTGCGTGTGTGTTCGTGTGCGTAGGTCGTAACTTTGTGCGATGCTGGAAGTCCCGCGGTCCGGACTGCCCGCTCCAAGTCGTGTGCGTGAACCAATCCGGCGGCGCCAAGCCTGCGGCGCACTTGCTCAAGTACGATTCCATCTTGGGTACCTTTAAGAGCGATGTCAAGGTCATTGATGACGCCACCATCTCCGTCGACGGTGATGTCATCAAGGTTGTCTCCGACCGTGACCCGCTCAACTTGCCGTGGAAGGAAATGGGCATCGACATCGTCATCGAGGGCACGGGCGTGTTCCTCGACGGCCCGGGCGCGGGCAAGCACATCCAAGCCGGCGCCAAGAAGGTTGTCATCACCGCCCCGGCCAAGGGTTCCGACATCCCGACCTACGTCGTCGGTGTCAACGCTGACCAATACGACCCGTCCGCGAACATTGTTTCCAACGCGTCGTGCACCACCAACTGCTTGGCGCCGTTCGCCAAGGTCATCGACGACAAGTTCGGCATCGTCAAGGGTACCATGACCACCACCCACTCCTACACTGGTGACCAGCGCATCTTGGATGCCTCCCACCGCGACTTGCGTCGCGCCCGTGCCGCCGCCTTGAACATTGTGCCGACCTCCACCGGCGCCGCCAAGGCTGTCGCGCTCGTCTTGCCGCAACTCAAGGGTAAGCTCAACGGCATCGCGCTTCGCGTGCCGACGCCGAACGTCTCCGTCGTCGACCTCGTCGTCAACGTTGAGAAGAAGGGCGTCACCGCCGAAGAAGTCAACGCGGCCTTCAAGGAATACCAAGACGGCCCGATGAAGGGTGTCCTCGCCATCACCGACACGCCGCTCGTGTCTGTCGATTTCCGATGCACCGACGTTTCCACCACCATTGACGCCGCGCTCACCATGGTGATGGGCGACGACATGGTCAAGGTTGTCGCCTGGTACGACAACGAGTGGGGCTACACCCAACGTGTCGTCGACCTCTCCCTCATCGTCGCCAATGGCCTCATCAACGACGGCGTCGCCAACGCTGACCCGATGGACCAGCTCTGCGCCGACGATCCTTCCGCGGATGAGTGCAAGGTTTTCGAATAATTTCTCGGTCGATTGTCGAGCGCAACGCGAGGCGCGCCAAATTACGCGAGCCCGTGGCGAATTACCACCACACCAGTATTAAAACAACCACTTCTGTAATCACAGTCTAGGGACAGATTTGACACTCTCTCTCGCCGTGCCGTCCCCATCTCCTCGCTCATCGCGACATTCGTTCGCCGTCGCCGCCGCGCTCGTCGTCGAATTTCACTTGGGTGGTCGGTGTTACAACTTCTACTCCGGACTAGTCGCTGCGATTTTTCGCGATAGAACAGAGTATATGGTGGTGGTTTCTGTGCGGCTGGGTGTCGTGTCGAACGAAATGAATGGTAGGGAAGTGAATCGCAAGTGTACGTAAGACTTCGGGCGCTTCCGCGCTCGTGAAATTGCTCTACATTGGAGGCTGAGGGAACGCCATCTGCGACGTGATGACGCTCAAGCGTTGGGTGAGAAGATAGTTGGCCATGTGTACCCCTTCGGCGGGACCGGTGATGACGACTTTTCGATTCGTCGTGTCCTCGAAAAAGTCGTCTCTGTCGCTCACCTTGATGCGACACCCGCTCGCCACTTGAATCTCCGCGATTGTTCTCCCGCCTCGCCCCAACACGGCGCCGACGAGGGCGTCCGGTATGGTGACTAATATCGACGTCTCGTCCTCTCTGTACCCGCCGACTCGTCGTCCATACTCCCCGCTTCGTCTTCCACCGGAACCTTGCATCACCAACGGCGACTGCACGCTGTACGTGCTCTGCCGCTGCACGAGCGTCGTGTACGAGGGGTCCTCCGCCAGGGTCGACGCCACGAGCGCCACCGCGCGCAAGATGCAATCCAACGACCCCGTGATCGTTAACGTCCGATCGTTACACCCCGGGAACATCCGATCCTGATTACTCAGCTTGATATCCGCCCGAGAATCCTCCACAAAGCTCCGTATCTTCGCCCCGCCCTTGCCGATGACGCACCCGCACGACCCGTTGGGGACCACGAGCGTCAACTGCGGCGATCCAGTTCGATCGATTTCCTCCCCATCCGCCACGAATTTCGACATGATGAGATGTAAGACCTGTAATATAGCTCTCAAATCACCACTCACACTCACCACACGATCATTCGTCCCTGGAAACACCTCCCGATTCCTCGACAGCTGCACCCGCGCCCCCGTGAGCGCCTGAAACTCGTTGATGGTGGCCCCGCCTTTCCCGATGACGCTCCCGGCCGCGCTCGGGGAGATTAAAAACTTGAGCATCATCGTCCCATCCGCGCGCTCACCCCTCGCATCATCGCTCGCCCCCGCGCGTTCACCCTCGCGCGTCGTCGTCGGCCTCGCCTCGTCACCGTCCCGCGTCGCCTCGTCGCCACCGTTCGGCACCGGGGACGTCATCTCCCCGCTCGCCGCCCCTCTTCCTCACCCGCGCGCGCGCGCGCACGCACGCACACGACCGACCGACCTCGCGCCGCCACCACCACCACCGCGCGTCGCGCGACACCGCGCGTCCCGCACTCCCGCGCGCGTCCCGCGCGCGCGCGCCCGTCGCGGGTGACGCGGTGACGCGGCCTCGCGCGACGCATGCCCACGAGTCACGACCCGACGAGAAGGGCCGTGTCGAAAGATTTCGAGGATTTTCCCCAAAAAAATAAAAATAAAGCGCGCGGTCGACCGGGTGCATCGCCGGTCACGACTCACGAGCGAGCCCCCCTCGATGGCCCGCACGCGCGCGGTCGGTCGGTCGATCACGCGGTCGGTCGGTCGATCACGCGGTCGGTCGGTCGATCGATCGATCACGCGGTCGATCGATCGACCGCGGGGGTGGCGTCCGCGTGCGTCCACGGGTCGTGACTCGTGCGGCGTGCGCGTCCCATAGTGTACGTGACACACGTCGATGGACGTCCGTGGGGTCCACGCGGCGACCGACCGGGGCACCCACCGCGCATCGCGCGCGTTCGACGGGCGCGCGCGGACGGAGACGCGCGCGCGCGACGGGCGACGGCGCGAGGGTGGTATGAAACGACCGGGCGTGGCGTCGACGACCGCGGGCGCGTCGACGGCGACGGCGACGTCGACGGTGAAGGTGAAGGTGGAGAAGACGCGACGGGCGGGCGGTGGACTCTTGGCGAGCATCCTCGGTGACGTCAAGAGGTCGAACGAGGCGAGGAAACGGACGCTCGAGGCGAGCGGGGGACGACCGGTGCGGAGGGATGAGGTGGTGAGTCGTGAGGCGGAGGCGGCGAGGGCGAGGAAACGGTTCGAGGATGAGGTGCGAGGACGATTGGAACGCGAGATTGGGACGGCTGCGAGCGAGGAGGCGTTTTGCGAGTTCGCGCCGATGGAGAAGCAGTGGAGGAGCGTCGTGCACGAGATCGCGACGGAGATGAAGATGTTTTCGGAATCCGTCGAGGTGGGGGATTCCGGGGATAAGTTTGTCATCGTGCATAAGAGGGAGCCGCGGGCGGAGGAGGCGGGCGAGACGGCGCGAGACGCGGCGGCGGCGAGAGAACGGGCGATGAAACCGAGCAAAAAGGGGGAGGCTCTGAGCGACAAGGCGCCGACGTTCGCGGGTGATGACGTGGAGTTGACGGTGGTGGGTACGGTGAAGCGCGATCTGCGATCGGTGGAGGAAACCATCGCTGACATGCGCAAGGCGAAGGAGGCGAAGCACGGCGAATAGAGTGCGAGCGCCGTTTTATGTGTTTCGGTGTGTGTGTGTGCGCGCGTGAATGTCGTGTAAACGAATGTTCTCTAGAAGTCTGTATTATAATTCATCTCTCACGTTCGTCGCCGCGTTCGTGTCGCTCGGATTTTTCATCCCTTCCTCGACTCGAGCCGTGAACGCGCGAACCTCCTCATCGAGTCCCGGCCACTCGGCGACGATGCGGCGAGCGCCTTCTAATTTCGGTTCCTTGGTCAGCGGATTGTTGCAAAGATCGATCGTTTTCGCCACAGATTTGGTCTCGTTCCCGCACCACGACTCGCACCACAACCAAGGCTGAGGAAGCGAAAAGATGGGAACCTCGTGCTGCGCGTAGTTGGGCAAGTCTTGATCGAGATTGGCGAGCGAACCGGGGTCTCGAGACAGTGTATCGTACATCACGCGCAACTGATCTCCCGCCGCCAACGCTCGAAAACGATCTAAGTCGACGACATACAGCGCGCTGATGTGATACGGACGTCCTCGAAGGTGATTCTTCCAAAATCCTTGCTTCCAAAATCTGAAACCCTCCATCTCCTTGTTGTTGTCGCACATCGGAGTGTACCCGTACGGAGCGCCGTGGAGATCCATCGTCCACAACTCGTTCATATCTGCGCGAACGATTTGATCGGCGTCGACGAATATGACCTTGTTCAGTTCGAGCGGGAACAACACGTCCAAGAAGAGAATCTTGTACGCCCAGATGATGCGCTGCTTCTCTGTCTGTTTGTTTAACCACGTGGGCCACTTGTAGCTGACGAGCTCAAACTCAAAGTCGTACTCCTTGGCCATGTGCGGCAAAAACTCTTTGAACGATGGCGAGAGCCAGTTCTTTATGAACCAAAACTTGACGGGATTTTTTGTCGTGCGCTTGACAGACGCCATCATGATTTTCAAAAAGCGCTCGTACAGGTGCCCCGAGGCGACGCTAAAAATATGAACGCGTTCCTTCTTCTTGAACGCGTTCGTAATCCAGCTCGATTTTTTCCAAGTCGCATCGTCGCTCAAAACGTCCTCGCGTTCCATGCCTCGTCGTTTCGTGAACGTCGTCGCGAGCTGCCGGCCGCGGAAAGAGTCGACGAGGACCTCCACGGATGTTCCGTCCGTCGACGGCTGCGCGTTCGGTGCCTCCGGATATAAAAGATCTTCAATCTCCGCGAATTTGAACACGTCCGCCGATCTCCCAGCGCGCAAAGACAGTTTTCTCACGCCCGGCGATGCCGGAAGCTGGAAATACCCCAAGTTGGACATGACGATGGTGCCCGAGGACGAGCTCGGATTTTCGAGCACCAACTGCGTCCCTCTCACGGGGTTCCCCGACGCACCGTCCGTGGCATGACCCGTGACGAGGAGCGACTCGAGCCTGTACTCGGCGCGAACGATGCGCTCAGAGATGTCTTTCAAGATGAGATTGTCCAAATCATACGATGCCTTGTGCGTCGTCACCATCCACGCCTCTGGGAAATCGACGTGCATCGTCAGCGTTTTGTGCGTCGGGACGTTGGTGATGATGGCTTTCGGCGCCTCCTCGGCGCTCATCGTCGGGACAACGTAGCGATAATACGAGGTCAATGGTAACTTGGACAGATTATCGACCGGGTTGAGCACGATCTCGATCGTGACCTCGTCGCCGAGACGATCTCTGAGCAACGCGAGCACCGGCGCCACGCGCTGCGCCTCTTTACTGAGTGGATCAAGGATGGCTTCAATCTTAATGCTCGTCCCTCGTCCCGCTCGGAAACTCGTGCTCTTCGCCTTTCGAATGATTTCATCCAAACTTCCCACCACGCGCTTGTTGGACGCGCTGCGCTCTTTCATGGCGACGACCGCGGACGTATCCGAAATGATGGACGAGAGCGTTCGAGCGTCTACGTCACGCACGCCCTCAGACACGACGTCGAAGACGTGCTTCGTTCGTTTCGACATCTCCACCGCCGCCAATACGCCCACATCGCCGGCGTCAATCTTGCAATCTCGATCCATGAGGTCAAGCACCCGCCCGCCCGCGACGATGGAGCACTTTGACTTCAAATCGTAGTGCCGCGCGAATCGTCGACTCTGACGCGAGACGACGCTAGCGAGTTCGTCGTCCGCCATCGATCGCGAGAACTCCGACGTGAACAATCCGACGCGCGTCGCGACGTCCTCGGGATCGGCACCGAACGACTCGACATCGAGCAACTCTCGAATGAACGGCAAAATCTTCTCTCGATGGTTCGTCGCGCGCAACGCGGCTTGCACGGCGCGCGACCGTTTGCCCATCGTCGCCGCGTGGCCGACGTGCGCCACGGTGAATCGAGACATCGAACCACCGCTCGACGCGACGTGTTTCGCCACTTCCGCGATCACACGCGCGCCTCTGTCGCTGTCGGCGTCCGCAACGACGACCAAGGACATCGGTTTCACGCTCTCGACGTCGCCCGCGTGCGCGTACTCGAGCGCCGACACCGACTCGCGATCGACGGGACTCGCGTACACCGAGACGTTTTCGTCTTCGTCCAATATCCAAGGTACGTACTTGAACACGGCGCCTTCGTTCACGACCTCGAGCACGTTGGACGACGTCAACGTCCCGACGCTGACGAGACGACGCACGGTGTCCATCTCTTGTCGCAACTGGTGCGAGAGCAATTGTTCGAGCGTGGTGCCGTGCGCAAAGGCGTGTGACTCTCGCGCGTATTCACCGTTCAAGAGGAACGACTGCGTCCGCAATCCTTTCTCTCGAAGCGCTTCGCGAACCGCGTCCAGGCGTTTGTCGGTTTTTGAGGCATCAGCAGACTCGAAATCGCGCAAGAGCGCGTCGGCGTCGAATTCGTCGGCGGCAATTTCTTCCAAGACGGAGGCAAACGCGTCTCGTGCCGCGTCCCACGTCGGTGGGAAAAACGTCCCCATGGAAAAGTACGACTGCGGTTGATCCTGTTCGCGAGCTTCCGCGACGCGTGACAAGAAGTCGACGTACGCGCGCGTGCTGTGTTCGCTCAGCAAGTAGTTGGCCGCTCGGGCGACGCGGCGGCCGAACGTCTCGTCGATTTTCTCACCGCTGGGTCCGACCGCGTTCTCTTCGGCCATGTCCGTGACGATGACTTGCGCGATGCGCACAGGAATACCATTGTTGGCGAAATAATCCAACATCGCGACGAGATCCCACGTCGACCCTCGCGACGGGTCCATGATGACGACGAGATTGTACAGATTTTGTCTCACTTGCGGAAAACCCGACTGCGTCGGCGCGAGAAGTTTTCGCACATCCTTACTCCACGTCGCGTACCTGGCGTCTTTCTCGACGTCATTGTAGAATGCGAACACGGGACTCGTCGTGTCGATCTTCACGCCCTTGCGCGAGCGCTTCGGAAGACGAAGCACCTCGGAGATGACGGCGTCGGGAAGACCGACGCGTCTGAGCGCCGCCGAGAATTCAATCTCCCTCGAGATGGTCTCCGTCAGGGTGTAAATATCGATCGTATCGAGCTCCAAGTTTTCACCGTTGAGCGACATGACTAAACCACCGGGTCGGACGATTTTATGATTCGCCTTAACCTCCTTGACCATGGTAGCGTTGAGTTTCATTCGCGACAAGGGATTCGCCAGCGAGGGGAAATTTTGCGACAACTCCACGAGCTCCGTCAACGGATCCGCCGAGAGCGCGATTCGTTGCGTCGCTTGAAGTCCCAAATCCTTGATGTCCCACAGTTTCAACGGTGCATCGCTCGCGAGCGCCGATTTCCGGCTGAGTTCCTCTCGAAATGCGCTCAATCCGTCCGCGTGTTCCGGATGGCGCTCGGTCAACGTTGCGAAATGAAATCCCGACACGCTCTCCTCCGTCGACTCATTCTCACCGCCCGAGACGTCACCCTCGCCGCCCTCGGTCACTTTACTATCGTCGATCGCCTTGTACTCCATGTTTTTCACCGCGAGCTCGACGCCGAACCCCGTGAGTTGCAATTCGTCCTCCGTCGCGCCGTACGCCGCGCACGCGTCCTCTCTGGCGCACGACGCGTCGAACAACACCGGTCGCAACGCGTAATTCACCACCCCCGCCTCCACCGCCGCCACGAGCGCATCGTGCATCGCCGAATAACACCTCGTACCGGGCGCCATGTACGCGAACGCCGTCGCCAGACTCTCATTAAACGTCCCCGCGTACGCCGCGTCTCTCGTCGTCGGCGTCTCGCCGCCGCTCTCCAATCCCTCATCCGACTCCAACGCCGCTTTCAGCGTCTCCGCGTCCTCGTGCACGCGTCCATTGATGACGACTCGACAACACGCCTCGCTCCCTCCCGTCGCCCTCGTCGCCATCTCACGAACGCTCTCCAAACGCGGCGAGTACGCGCGCGCGCCGAGCGCCAGTCCCATCGCGCGCGCGCGTCCACCGTCTCGCAGCGCCCCTTCGACGACGCGTCGCACGCTTCGCGCGCAGTCCACCGAATCATCCTCGCGCGATCGATCCAGCGCGCTCGCCGTCCACCAAAACGCGTCCGCGTCGCCGACGTCACCGACGCCGATCAGCGCCTCGAGCGCACCGCTCGTCGCGCGCCATCCCGCGCGCATCGCCACCGTCACCGACGTCGCCGCGCGCGCGGGCGCCGCGACGAGGGCGAGGGCGATGGCACACGCGAGTATGCGCGTCCCCACCGCGCGCGCGACGCGGGCGCGGTCGTCTCGGCGACGGTGAGGGGACATGGCTCGGCCTCCGCGCGCGACTGTGAAGACGACCGTCGGCAGTCGACGCCTCGAGACGTCGCGGGCGAGCGAGTCCGTCTCTCGCTCGCGCGCGGAGGGCGAGCGCGATGGTGTTCGGTGTGTCCGCGACGACGATGGTGGTCGTCCTCGGCGCGGGCGCGCTGGCGTTGGGGCCGAGAGACGTCCCGCTCATCGCGAAATTCTTGGGTCGAGCGACGGGACGCGCGGTGGCGCACGTGAGCGCGTTCACGCGCGCGATCGAGCGGTCGACGAGCGGGAATGAATTGCGGGGAATACGCGCCGACGTTCGCGCCTCGATCAAGGACATACGAGGGGTGGCGAGGGAGATCGAACGAGAGTTGACGCCGCTGGGGCGAGCGGGCGAGGACGAGGACGCGGCTGCGACGACGACGACGACGCGTGCGAGAGAGAGGACGCCGACGTGTGAGCAAACGTTCGCGGCGAGCGCGGTGACGCCGCACGAACGCGTGATTCCGGTGAACGCGCGATCGTTGGGGGCGACGCCCGCGAGCGGGAGTTTCGGCGCGACGGGCTCAGACGTGCTCGCGGCGAGTTACAAGGAGCGCGACGTGGCGTACAGGGCGGCGAAACTCATGGAATCGGGAGCGATCGATGAGTATTTAGCGAAGCGCGAGCGCGAATCGAATAGCGAATAGAAGGTGTGAATAGGATGTAGACTAGACTGAGTAGAGTCAGAAACCTCTCGTTACAAAAGATGCGGACAACCGGAGACGACGCACGACCATTCTTCTCCCGCTCTAAAGCTTGTCGAGAATGTGTTCGGTGACTTGCTTGCGCGTGTCTTCCGGAGACGTCACCGTGTGACCGATCGTCTTCGGGGATTCGAAAATTTCGTGGTCGTTTCCGCCCGGGTACGTCTTGTCGCCGAAAAAGTGAATGACGTCGAAATCCTTCTCGACAAACTGCAAGCAATACGTCTTATCCCATCCGTTCGGGAACACGTCGAAAGAGATTTGACCCCCGATGGAATACGTCAATCCGTACTCGGCGAATTCCTTCTTCAAAGTCTCCACCATCTTCGTCCGAACGCCCGCCTCCTTGTCGAAACGTTCAAACTCGTCCCGCTCCTCTTGGCTGCAATTTCTCCCGATCGGCGACACGTTCAACATCCCGGACCTAAACTCCACGAACGTTCCTCGCTTGATCGGAATGTCCAAATCCGCCACGTATCGCAGCACGAAATTGATAAACTTTTTCAATTTATCCTCTCCCAAAAACTCCCGCAGCGACTGCTTCGCCAACAGCGCCCCCCTCTCGTGCGCCACGAGTCCATTCTCCGAGAACACGTACTCGTACTCTCGCTCGACGCCGTCACCGAGTTGTTCCGAGATCTTCGTCAGATCGGATCCACCGACGATCCCCACCGTCACCTTGCGTCGAAGATCTCTCATGAATGCCCTCATGACGTCGTCCGATTTCTTTCGAGGCTCGGTGAGCGTCCCGTCGACGTCGAACAGCGCCAACACGCGAGACATGACGACGCGCTTTCACGACCGAGCGCGAGCGTGCGCGCGTGTTTTTT
>CEUM01038446.1_pt1 | contig 17216 bp, 6 predicted proteins | sample 356421 | NCBI WGS metagenome assembly CEUM01 (sample SAMEA2622716, study PRJEB7988) | marine metagenome | biome: marine biome (ENVO:00000447); feature: surface water layer (ENVO:00002042); material: "saline water (ENVO:00002010), including plankton (ENVO:xxxxxxxx)" | depth 5 m | reverse complement strand
GGAATATTGGTAGAGCAATTATGAAAACATCAGCTGTTTCTTCTGAAAATATGAATATAGAGGCTGAAGCTGTTGTTTTTGAAGAGCAAAACGATTTAATTAAAGCTTTTAAAAATGATGAATTAAATAAAGATTTTATAGCCGTATTCCCATTTCAGGGTCCTAAATATAATGGTATGCCTGAGCTTCATAAACTTACACCAACATTAACAATATTACAAAAAAGAGGTTTTAAGGTTGGTTTAATAACCGATGGTAGGATGTCTGGAGCCTCTGGTAAAATCCCAGCGGCAATTCATGTTGTGCCCGAAGCAAAAGATGGTGGTTTAATTTCAAAAATTCAGACTGGAGATAGAATTCTTATGAACGCAATCACTGGAGAATTAAAAACTTTAGATACTGATGTGGTTAACAGAACTAGTAGAAAAAAAGATAATACTAACGTGTTCGGGCTTGGTAAAGAATTGTTTTTTAATATGCGTAAACAAGTATCCTCAAGTGAAGAGGGGGCTAGTTTTTTATAAAATATATATAGATGCAAAATGTTCAAAATAATATTCAATTTTTGTTAAAACAAAATTCAATAATTCCTGTTGTTACTATTAATGATATGGATGAAATAGAACCAATTATTTACTCTTTATTAGATAAAAACATAAAATGTATTGAGGTTACACTTAGAACAGAAAATGCTTTTGAGGCTATTGAATTTATAAAAAAAAATTATGGAGAAAAAATATGTGTTGGAGCTGGTACTGTAGTTAATATTAAACAAATAGATAAATTAGAAAAAATTGGTGTTGATTTTATTGTATGCCCTGGTGTTTCAAGTGAATTAGTCAAATCATTATTAAATTGTAAAATACCTTTTCTGCCTGGTGTTAGTACGCCAAGTGATATAATTTCAGGTATAGGTATGGGATTAAAATTCTTTAAGTTTTTTCCAGCAAATTTATTTGGTGGAATATCCGCATTAAAAACCTATCACCTTGTTTTTCCAGATGTAATTTTTTGTCCAACTGGTGGAATTAATAAAGATTCGTTTAATGATTACATAGAATTAGAAAATGTATTAAGCGTGGGAGGATCTTGGATGGTAAAAAATTTATCTAAATAATGAAATTATCACAAAAAATACTGACATTTATAAAACACATTTTTAATGAAGACTTTAGAATAAAAAAACCTTCTAAACTTTATATTAATTATAAATTAATCAAAAATAAATTATCTTTGTGTAATGAAAAGTAAGTTGTTACATATATTATCATTAATCCTGTTTTTTCAAAGTGTAAATGGGCAAATTTTTGATACTATAACAATTTGTAATGGAGACAGCGCGTTAATTCATGGTAATTGGGAAACAGTAAATGGAACTTATCCAGGATCAGCTGGTATAACAACTCTAATAGTTAATCCAACCCCTGCTCTAACTGGTAATTTTATCTTGAATGGTAATGCTACTCAACCAATACCAAATACTTATCAACTAACCCAACCTATTAATGCTCAATCTGGTTCAGCTTGGAATAGTGTTACTTTAGATCTAACACAGCCATTCACTTTTGATGTTGATTTATTTTTTGGGAATAATGATGCAGGAGCTGATGGTATTGCATTTTTGTTACAGCAGGTTAGTACAAATGTAGGATCTGCTGGAGGAAATCTCGGATATTTTGGAATATCTCCTTCTTTTTGTGTTGAATTTGACACATGGCAAAATGGTGCAATAAATTCAGATCCTTGGTACGATCATATTGCAGTACAAAAAAATGGAAACTTAATTCATTCTTCTCCAAATTGTCTAGTTTTACCTACAGGCTTCCCCCCTGGAAATATAAATATTGAAGATGGATTGTGGCATAATGTTGTTTTTTCATGGGATCCAAGTACATATAATTTTAAAGTAGTGTTTGATGGAACTTTACTAGTTAACTACACTGATAATATTGTTTCAAATATTTTTGGCAATAATCCTAATGTATATTGGGGCTTTACAGCTGCTACTGGAGGAGCTAATAATTTGCAGCAATTCAGAGTTAATTCTTTAGGTGTGCAAATACCTGATTCAACAATTTGTCACTATGATACAGTTCAAATTAATCCTCAAGTCAGTTCATCGAATTATTCATATTTATGGACTCCTAATTATAATATTAGCTATGACACCCTAATGTCACCGTTTTTTTCACCTGATTCTACCACTACTTATACCTTACAGGTAACTAATACATATGGGTGTTCTAGTAGTGGATCTTTCACTCTTTTCGTTGATTCGACAGAGGTAAATAATATCGTTACAATTCCTAATTTTTGTGAAGACGACACCCCATTTATTCTGAATTTTGCATCACCATTTGGAGGAGTATATTCTGGTACAGGAGTTGTTAACAATATATTTACGCCAAGTATTAACACAATAGGTACAAATACTATTACATACAATTATACTAGTTCAAATGGATGTTCAGATTCTATTACACAAAATATAAATGTAGCAGCTACAACCTCAACCTTATCTAACATCAATGTGTGTGATTCATACACGTGGAATATAGATGGTCAGACCTACACTACAAGCGGTATCTATACTTCGGTAAGTACAAATGTAGCCGGATGTACTCATATAGATACTCTTGATTTAATAATTAGTAATAGTACCTCTAACTCTTTCTCTGTGTCAGCATGTGATTCATACACATGGAATATAAATGGTCAGACCTATCTATCAAGTGGAATTTATACTTCAATAAGTATAAATGCTGCTGGATGTACACATGTTGATACTCTTAATTTAATAATGGGTAATAGTTCTTCTAATTCTTTTTCTGTTTCGGCATGTGATTCATATACATGGAATGTAAATGGACAGACTTACTTTACTAGTGGTATCTACACTTCAATTAGTACAAACACATCAGGGTGTACTCAAATTGATAGTTTAATTCTTGTATTAAATAATAGTGTAACTTCTTCAACTAACGTTTCTAGTTGCAACCCATACACATGGAATATAGATGGTCAGACTTACACAACAAGCGGTATCTATATCTCTACTAGTATAAATGTAAATGGATGTATAAATGTAGACACACTTAATTTAGTAATTGGTAATAGTACCTCTAATTATTTTTCTGTATCAGCATGTGATTCATACACATGGATTATAGATGGTCAGACCTATTTATCAAGTGGCATTTATACTTCAGTAAGTACAAATGCTGCTGGATGTACGCACGTAGATACTCTTGATTTAACAATTAGTAATAGTACATCTAATTCTTTTTCTGTTTCGGCATGTGATTCATTTACATGGAATATAGATGGTCAGACCTATTCATCAAGCGGTATTTATACTGTAAGTAGTACAAATTCCTCAGGATGCACTCATATAGATACTCTTAATTTAATAATTAATTTTTCTACATCCAATACCACTATAGAAAAGGTTTGCGATACAACTTATTTATGGTCAATAAATAACCAAATTTATAATAGTACCGGCAACTACACCTATGTTAGCACAAATTCTTCTGGATGTACTCATACAGAGATCTTAAATCTTACAGTAGCATCCTCTGAAAATCTTAGCATAGGTATAAATAATGAAAATATTAGTTGTAGAGGATATAATGATGGTTCTATTACATTAAATCCAATTGGTGGAACCTCTCCATATCATTATTTATGGTTTAATGGTGATACAAGCCAAAGTATAGGTTCTCTATATTCAGGCACATATTCTTTTACAGTAACTGATAACAATGGATGTTCATTAGACAGTATTGTTACTTTGAATGAACCTGATCAAATACTTTTAAATTTCAATGCAGTAAGTCCTATTTGTAGAAATGATGAGTCATTTCTTACAATAAATATTTCTAATGCATCAACAAATATTTTCACCGTATCTTTATTTGATTCTATTATACAATCATTTTTAATCGATACAAATGGATTATTAATTCCTGAAGGAATACCAATTTCTATTAGTCCTAATTTTAGTGCAGATGTTACTATTGTTTCTCTTACAGATAATAATGGATGTGTAGAAACATTTAATGAAGATGAATATGTAGAGGTAATACAATTACCAGAACTTTCTTTAAATCTACAGGATGTTTGCTCCGGACATTCTTCTTTTACACTTAATCAAGCAACTCCCTCGGGAGGTACATATTACATTAATGATTCTCTCAGTGATTTTTTTGATGTAGCAAATTTAGAAATAGGTGATTATAATATTGTTTATAAATATGTTGATTCGATTACATTATGTCATAATGAGATTAACGAAGTTATATCAATTAGGGAATCTCCAATAGCTGATTTGATTTTTACACCTCAAATAACTAACATAAATAATTCAAATATTTTCTTTCAGGATAATAGTATAGATATAGTTGCTTCTATTTGTGACTTAGGAGATGGAAATATTATTTATGATGAGTTAAGTTTTTATCATAATTATCTAGATACAGGAACATATATAATTAAATATTATGTAACTAATCAATATAATTGTACTGACTCATTAATTTCAGAGTTGATTGTTAATCCAAAATATAATATTTATATTCCTAATGCATTCACCCCAAATAATGATGGAGATAACGATTATTTCTTCCCATCAGTTATTGGAGCGAATAGATATAATATGAAAATTTATGATAGATGGGGTGGGCTAATCTATAATGCAGATAATGGAAAATGGGATGGAATGATTAATGAAAAATTTGCTGTCAGCGGACTTTATTCATATTCAATTTCTGTGTTTGATTTTAGAGACAAACCTTTTATCTATACAGGACTTATTACTCTTGTTAAATAATAAAAAAACTTTCAATTGAGCTTTTACTGAGGTTTTGTAAAGTTTTTGAAAATTTCATACCTACAAAATTCACACTGAACTTTCTGGCAGATCTAAATAAATTAAAAAGTAGTTTCTGTATCAATTTTTTAATTTATATTTGAACATGAGAAATTTACTAACATTAATCTTTTGTTTTCCCTTAGTATTATTTTCACAAAACTGTATTACTAATACCAATGTTTTAAACGCTGATTCAATTATTTATTGTGTGACTAACTCTACATGTCACGCTAGCTGTGATGGTGAAGTTTCTATCATAGTATATGGAATTAATCAACCTTATTATTTTGAATGGGGAAGTAGTGGAAATGCTATAGCAAATGATAATAGTAGAGATAGTTTGTGTGCTGGAAGTTTTAGTGTAACTATCACAGATAACAATGGAAATCTAGTAGATTTCCGTTCTAATCAGATAGAAGAACCTTCTGAACTAGGAATCTTTAAAACAATAATAAACCCTACTTGTTTTGGTTATTCTGATGGTATAATAAACATAACTACATTGGGAGATTCTCCTTTTTCTTGGAGTTGGGATAATGGATTTAATACTGAAGATTTATCTAATTTATCAAGTGGTCAATATATATTGACAACAACAGATTCTAATAATTGCTCTAGGGTTGATACCTTTAACTTAATAGATCCAATTGAAGTTAGTTCTCAGGTTGTCTCAGATACTCTTTCATGTATCTCTATATGTGACGCTTCTTCAATTGTATTGCCTGAACAAGGCATAAGTCCATTTACATTTCTTTGGTCTGATGGACAAACTACTGATACTGCTTTTAATTTGTGTTATGGAACACATAATGTGATAACTACTGATTCAAATGGGTGTTTTACTACTAATACATTATTTATTGAAAATCCAGATACATTAAAATTAAGTTCAGTGATTATTGATAGTTCGTGTTATCAGATTTGTGATGGTGAAATTGAAGTCACTATAACTGGAGGTTCAAGTCCATATAATATTATTTGGCAGTTAAATTCAATTATTATTGATTCGAATACTACAATCCAAACAGGACTATGTCCTGATTTGTATTCTATAACTTTTACAGATGCTAATAATTGTTCAGAAACAGAATCTATTATGTTGTATGAAAGAGATTCTTTTATTTTACAAACAACTATAGTTAATGATAGTTGCTTTAATTCTTGTAGTGGTCAAATTGAAGTAAATATTTTAAATCAAGAAAATCCTCCATTCATTTATAATTGGAGCAATGGTATAAATAGCACAAATGTTATATCCGATCTCTGCGCGGATACTTTTGAACTTGAGATAATTGATTCAAGACTTTGTAGAGACACTTTTGAGTTTATTGTTTCAGAACCTAACCCAATTACAATTGATTCATCCTTAGTATTAAATAATATTTGTTTTAATGATGCAAATGGATCAGTATCAGTAAATCTAAATGGAGGCACCGGAACATTAACAACTCTATGGAGTGGTCCTAATAATTTTAGTTCAAATAATGAGGATATTGCAAACTTGAATAATGGTACATATACTTTACATATAGAAGATGATTATTCATGTACCAAAGATACAATCTTTACAATTCAAGAACCAGATTCCTTATTCGCGATATCTAGTATACAAGATGTAAGTTGTAATCTGTATTCTGATGGAGCAATTAATATAAATATACAAGGAGGTACAGTGCCATATTTAGTTTCATGGAATTCTGTGTTGTCTGACTCTACATACATAGATTCTTTAACTGCTGATGATTATGTTTATTTTATTGTAGATTCAAATGGTTGTTTTTACTCAGATACTGTCCAGGTAAATGAACCAGAGCCTTTGACTTTAACTGATTCAATAATAAATGTCCTTTGTAAAGGATATCATACAGGTTCAATAGATATAGAAATTTCTGGAGGAACATCTCCATATGCTTATTTGTGGAGTAATTTAGAAGTTACACAAGATTTACAGGATATTCCTGATGGAAATTATTCTGTAGTTGTTACAGATTTAAATTTATGTCAGATTTCAAATAATTTTATTATTACAGAACCACAATTTCCTTTAACATCTAATATACTTGGGACAAGTATATTATGTTATGGAGATGCTACAGGTGAAGCTGACTTAAGTGTTTCTGGTGGTACTTATCCATATAGTTTCCAGTGGAGTAACTCAGAAACAACAGAAGATATTAGTGGATTATTATCTGGAAACTATACAGTAACTATAATAGATGACAATGGGTGTGATACAACAAATAGTGTTGATATCACTGAAAATTCAGAAATAATTTCATCTTATCTTTCACCTGTTTTTACTAAATGTTTTGGAGATTCTACAGGAGAAATAAATATTTTGAGTACAACTGGTGGTGTACCGCCATATACTTATGATTGTAGTAATGGATTTTCTTCAAATACAAATACTATTATCTTGGCTTCTGCGGGTCAATATACAGTTATAGTTTCTGATGCATATAATTGTGAAGAGACTTTACAATTTAATGTGCAAGATCCTCCTGAGTTGACATCTAATATATCTATTACAAATATAGATTGTTATGGTAACAATAATGGATCGATAGATTTTTCCCCAATTGGAGGTGTTTCTGGTTATTCCTTTTTATGGAGTAATAATGAGACAACTGAAGATTTAAATAATTTATCTCCTGGAGTCTATACTGTTGAGTTAACAGATTCAAATGGCTGTGTAATATTTGATACTGTAAGTATCATAGAACCTGCTGAGTTAGTTCTTGTTTCTTCAATAGAAAATTCTGTTTGTAATGGAGAAGCCTTAGGAAGTATTGATATAACCGTTTCTGGTGGAACAGGAATATTATTATATGATTGGTCTAATTCTGAAACTTCAGAAGATTTATATAATATAATTGCAGGTACGTATACTCTTGACGTTATTGATGCAAATAATTGTATTATATCAGAAAACTTCACTGTTACTGAACCTTTATCATATTTGGATGTTTTTAATACTGTTGATGTAAGATGTTATGGAGAATCTACTGGCTCTGTAGATTTTATCTTAAGTGGGAATACTCCACCATATTTTTATTCTTGGAGTAATGGAGCTTCTTCTTCATCTATTGAAAATTTAGAAGCTGGTTTATATTCTGTGTTAGTTCAAGATGTAAATAATTGTTCAGAAACATTCAATGTTGAAGTGTTTCAACCAGAAGAAGTAATAATTAATTATTTAGTAATGGATGCTAGTTGTGAGGAAAATAATGATGGATCTATTTCAACAAATGTTTCTGGAGGAACATTGCCATATACTTATTTATGGTCAAATGGTGATTTTACTTCTAATATAAATAACCTATCTAAAGGATTTTATACTTTAGAGCTTAGAGATGCAAATTCATGTGTTTATCCAACAAAAACAATTGAAGTTGGTTTTGAAGGATATGATGGTTGTATAGAGATTCCATCAGGCTTTACGCCAAATAATGATGGAATTCATGATGAATGGGCCATATATGGTTTGTATAATTTTCCTGATGTTGTGGTTCATATTCATAATAGATGGGGACAAAAAGTGTTTTTCTCTGAAGGATATTCTGTACCATGGGATGGAAAAAGAAATGGTGTTGATTTACCAATTGCTACTTATTATTATGTTATTGAATTAAAAGATTCTGGAAAAGTGTTTAACGGGACCGTAACAATAAAAAGATGATGAAAAAATTAATCTACACTCTTTCCATACTATTGACACCATTATTTGTTAATGCGCAGCAAATGCCCCATTATTCTCTCTATATGTTAAATGATATAGTAATAAATCCCTCTTTGATTTCTACTAAATCAGACAATCAAATAGGAATAATGATTAGAGATCAATGGACTGGATTTGATGGTGCGCCTAAAACACAATCTGTTTCTTATTATAATGTTGAACATGAAAAATTTGGAAGAGGAATTAGAATTGTTAATGATAATACTGGGCCTATTTCTCTGTTAAGTGGAACAATAAGCGGATCATATTTAATTCCAATCGAATCTCCTAATAAACTATCTGTTGGGGCATCTGGAAAGATTTTACAATATAAAATTGATAATTCAGAAATTATATTAGAGAATGATGGTGTTATAGACCCAGCGATGAACGGTGGAGTATTAGACAAGGTTATAGGAAATTCAGCCTCAATAGGAATAAACTATTTTTCGGATAGATTTAACATAGGTGCTTCTGTTATTAATATATTTAATTCAGATTTAAACCTTAGTAATACAGGTACTGAAAATACTTTAGTAAATCATTATTATTTAAACGCTGAATATAATATACAATATTCAAAAGAACTAGAATTTTCTCCATCAGTATTAATAAAGAAGATTGGAGCCTCAAATATTCAGATGGATCTTAATCTAAAATCATCTATAAACAAAACTATTTGGGGTGGATTTTCATATAGAACAAATGATGCTTTTATAGCTATGTTAGGATTAAGTTTCTTAAACTATGATTTAGGTTATTCATATGATATTACCTCAACTAAAATGAGTATTCCTTCATATGGTTCTCATGGCATAGTGATGACCTATAAGTTAAAGCCAAGAGAAAAAGATTCTGATAAGGATGGTGTGTTAGATAAAGATGATGGCTGCCCAAAAATACCTGGATTACCAGAATTAAATGGATGTCCTGATAAAGATAAAGACGGTATTTCAGATTGGGAAGATGAATGTCCAGATTTTCCTGGACTTGAAATAAACAATGGTTGTCCAGATAGAGATGCAGATGGGATAATCGATAGATATGACAGGTGTCCAGATGTTCCTGGAGTTCCAGAATTAAATGGATGTCCTGATTCAGATGGAGATGGTTTGCAAGATGAATTGGATAAATGTCCTTTTGTAAAAGGGTCTCTAAGAAATATGGGGTGTCCAGATACAATTGAAATTATTCAGCAGGATACGATTAAGATTTTTGTAAAAGTTCCTTCTTTTATCGATACTATAACTGAAATAACTTGGGATAATCTTCCACTGTGGGCAGATAGAGTACATTTTGAGTTTAATAAACATAATTTAGATGAAAACTCTAAAATTATATTAAATAAAGTAGCTCAGTTTCTAATTGATAATAATGAAAAGAATTTACAGATTAATGGACATGCGGACGAAAGAGGTACAGAAAAATATAATATGAAACTTTCAAAAAGAAGAGCTAATTCTGTATATAAATACTTAATAGATCAGGGCGTTGATAAAACAAGATTGTCTATTAAAGCATTTGGAGAATCTCAAAATGCGAGTTCTTCACACGATGAAAATAGGCGAGTGGAATTTAAGGTAATAAAATAAGAATATTTTTATTTAAATCCCCCTTTGTTCATTAGTCCGTTGTTTTTTAAATCCTGAAGAAGACCATTGTTCTTCATTAAACCGTAATCAATACATTCTCTTGGGCCTTTGCCCCCCCAAAGAACAATTGTTAGGCTAATTTCATTTGTAATACCAGTGTTGGCAATATATAAGTTATTTTCTGAATTTGTAAAGAATGTAGACTCGACATCATTACACCAACTTAATTGGAAAGCGTGTCTTCTTCCCCGAAGATTAAACCTGATAAAAGGACTAATTGTTTGCCAATTTAATTGTTTAATGCCTGTGTTTTCATAATTTGAATTAAACCTTAGTAAACTCCCTAATTCTAAAAGAGAATATCTTCCAACTTCTATAGATCCACCAATTTCAGTTTTTCCCATTATTTTATTTGTAAATGGTCCTCCAGAATAATATATTTCTCTCTTTGAAAAAATATTCCAATAAGGTATCATTCTTAGATTCCAATCTGGTAAGGATCCTTTATGTTTAGCATGTAATGTAATTTTTGATGTAAGAGGATTATTATTAAATCCTTCTGTCATTCTTTGGAATGCAAAACCACCTTCAGTTCTATTATATGAGGTAGTATTTGTGTTTCCTTGAGCACTCCAAAGTAAACCAATTACTAGTTTATGAAATGGCTTCCTCCTAATAGTTAGATCTTGAATATTAATTGATGGATCTGGAAGATTATCATAACTAAGTGTATATGGTGTTAACATGTCTGATGTAACGATTCCTTCCGTTTGTAAACCATAAATACTCTGACCATAACTAATGGCAGGTTGAGCGTAATGTATAACAGATGCACTACTACCGTTGCCGAGTAAGGGTCTTGTTTTACCTATTTTAAATAATCCTGATAAATAAATTTGATAGTCACTTCTTCGTAAAAACATAGTGTTTGATAATAACTCTGGAGCTAAAAGATTATCTTCAGCCATAAATGATGCTCCTATACCTATAGTTCTTAATCCAACCCGACCATCATTACCAGCATCAATACCAACACTAAATTCTGCTAGAGATGTTGTAAAGGGTCTAATTCCTCCAGTATTTCCGTTGAATTCTCCATTAGATGGTATGTTGTAATTTTTCCATTGTTCCCTTCTGATTGAAAGAAATTTTGGGTGTCCAGAGGATCCAGTATATGCCGGGTTCATATAAATGGATCCTAAATCAGATTGAGAAAAAGAAGGGTCCTGACCATAAGAATCAATGCAAATGAAAATTAGAAGAATAGAAGCTATTTTTTTCATTACCTAACTAATGTTATGAATCCAGATTTTTTTCTTTTACCGTTATATAATATGCCTAACCAAGGTTCTCCGTCAGAATAAGCAGCTTCAATTCTCCATACATATGTCCCCTGAGGAACTATGCCATTTACAGATGTTCCATTCCATCCTACAGAAGGAGAACCATTTTCATCTAATGCAGTAGTTTCCCAAAGTAGATTTCCAAATTTGTCAAATATTTGTAATTTATATGTCTCTAATGATTTACCTTTAGGCAGAAAGATACTTGATCCGGAGCTTGGGTCTGTAGGATATAAGAAATTAGGAACAATTAAATTGTTAAAGTGATCTATCTTTACATCTTTACAGGTATCTCCAATACAGCTATAATCATTTTCAACAAATAAACAAACCTCTAGCCAAGCATCGTTAATTAAACTATTATACCAATAGTATCCATAATCCTGTGTTCCATCAAGTTGAACATCATTATCAGGCGAAACATTTACAATATAACTACCATCTTCAACTTCCCAGCTATAATTATATTGAGGAGGAGAAGCAGGTAATCCATTTGATGTTGTGGTAATAGTACCATCAAATAAATATTTACCATTTTCTCCAATAAGAGGAGTTACAAAATCTGCAATGGGTGTTGGATTAACAATAATAGAAGTTGGTCCAAAAATATCTGTACAACCTGCATCAGTTGTAACAGTTAAATAAACATCATACGGAGAAGAAATACTATTAAAAGTAAAAAATGTATTTCCATCTTCTGGAGAATTAATTATTCGTTGAACTGTATCAAGATCCCATTCCCAACTTATAATATTTGTACTAATACCGTTTACATCATTATTTGGAATACTAGATAAATCTGTAAAATCAATTAAAATATCCTCACATTCTTCTGTAATACTTGGTGTAAAATTAGATATAGGATTTGGATTAATATATATGTTATATATAGAATCCGCTATACAGCCATTATTATTGTCTAATTCTATGTTTAAGTAATAAGCTCCTGGTAAATCAAAATTATAATTAATAATATCAATACTTTGTGGTTCACTAATTTGAACTCCCTGAAAATTTTGTATGCTATATTTATAATCATAGTTAGTAGTTAAATCAAAATAATTATTATATAAACTAAATTTAACATCCTCGCCACATCCGTTAATTGGATTGTAAGAAACAGTAAAATCAATATTTGGACTTAGTTTAATTATAGGGTACTTTACCATATAATCTATACATCCAAAATCAGTTTCTCTAGTTAATGTTACAGGTACTCCATTTGGAGAATTAGCAATTAGATTATTTGTAGGGAGTGTCCATTCTGGAGGAATCCAACTTCCACCATTCATATTACCTGTATTTGAATTAAAAAGTCCATTATAGTTAAAAATAGGATTGCTTATTGGATCACTATTTATAGATGTTAATTGGTCTGTAGGAAAAACAGAATTATTGTCCATTGTTGAAAGATCATTAAAAATAAAATTCTCATCTTCACAGATATCATTTACCGAAAAATCTACATCTGGTAATGGATGTATCTCAATATTTTGCTGAGGGTTATTTAATGAAGAATTATAAGTACTAGTACATCCTTCAATATCCGTAACAATTAGTTGTGCGCTTACATATGCCCCTACAGTTGAAATTATATTAGGATTAGGATTAGGTCCGGTTTGTGAATAATCATGAGTTTCTATAAGTTCGTTAGATAATGGTGGATTGCTAGGTATTTGCTGAGATGTACCATTTATTGTAACGTCGGCATTATAAAATTCCCAATCAAAAGAGGTAAAATAGTTAGAAGGTTCACCTAAAGTTGATTTGTTATCAAACTCAACAATATCTCCATAACACAATGGTGAGTTAGTAGTAAAATAAGCAATTGGTAATTGATTAATATATATATCTTCAGAAGTATTACTATTACAACTATTATCATCTTCAACATATAAAGTAATTGTTTTCCACCCCCATGAATTATAGTTAACTAAAGAATTATCAGTATTACAACATAATGTCGTTGGACTTGAATTTAGTCCAAAATCCCAATCCCAATAGTTGATTGTGCCTGAACCAAAAATGCTATTGTCATTTATTTGAATGTTTTCATATAAACAAAATGCTTGATTAGGATCTATATCAATATTTGCTTGTGGATTGGCCCAAACTTCAACAGGAGACGGTATTGTTGAGTTTATACAATTATTGTCATCAACTACAGTAACAGAAACTATATGACTAGCAGAGGCATTATTAAACTCAAACTGAGTTGGGTTATCTGCATCACCATAAGTAGACACATAATTACCAGTCAACAGATCGATATTCCATGTATAATTTATTATTGGATGATTAGATATTGCTGTTAATGTTGTTATTTCTCCTTCACAAACTTCAGGAGCTGTGAAGGATATTGTTGGAAGTTCATGAACTAATGCATATTTTGTGATTTCATCAGAACAACTAGGGCTTTGATCGTCAACAATTGTTAATGTGACAGGAAAGTTTCCTGCTGTACTAAATGGCCAACTTCCTGGGTTTGAATAAATGTTTTGAATTCCTAAAGTAGGATCATTAAACTCATAATTATAACTTGTAATATTTGCTCCAGAAATTGGAGTAGATGTGCTTATAAAGGTGCTTGGATTTGTTGATGATGGATCTAAACAAATTGGAAGAACATCAAAATTAGCTGTAGGATTACAGTTAACTGTTGCAATTTCAGTTGTAGAAGAATTTGTACAACCATTATTGTCTGTCACTGTCAGATTTACATCATAACTTCCACAATTATAAAAATGAGTAGTGTTTCCATTAAATGGTGACAGAATAGTTTCATCAGTTAAATCTCCAAAATCCCAATAATATTGAATCAAAGCACCACTTCCTGGCAAAGAAGAATGTGTAAGGTTTGTAGGTGTTATTAAATTTAATAAGTCTTCACATACAGTTGTTATAGGATTTATTACTGCTGTAGGATTATCCCAAACATCAATAATAATTGAGGTTGTTGCTGGACAATTATTTATATCAGTTACATCTAAAGTTATGGTATGTGTTCCTACATTTGATAAATTAATTGTTGCTGGGTTTGATGAAGAAGTTGTTATAGGAGCTGCAGGACTTATTGACCAATTTATACTATTTGATACAAAGTCAGAATATATTGTGTTGTCTGATACTTGGACTATATCTCCTTCACATGCTTCTAACCCTGTTATTGAAGAGGTATAAGATATATCTGGATTTGGTAAATTAGAAACAGCTGCATAGTCAGTAAAAGTATTTGTACATCCATTATCATCTTTTACAAATAAACTTACAGGGTATCCAGGAGAGAAATTAGGTGTTCCGAATGTCCAAGAAGTATTTCCTGGAGGTGAATTAATTGGAATTCCATTAAAATCCCAAACATAATCATATAATGTAATAAGAGCATCTGTTAGTCCTGAGATTGAATTTATAGTTGATGAAGGTGTTAGATCTGTGAAATTAGTTATTTCATTTACGCCTAAAGCATTATTTTCACAAGCAACATTAACCACAGAAAAACTAGGTTGAGGTAAATCATAAACGTAAACTTGTTGAGAAAAAGGTTGAGAAATACAAACCTGTCCATTAGATAAAGTTGAATACGTAGTTAATATTACATTATGATATCCAGGTGTTGAAAATTGATAGTTATTAAAAGGTGTTGTTGTAATTTGATCAAAATAACCAGGTGCAGGTACTTGAGGATCATATATTCTCCATGACCAAGTATCTGTTGAACTTGAACTTGAGCTACCGTCTAATTGTGTTGGTGTGTTTAAACACTCAGCAGTTGCAGTAAACGATGCTGTTGGTAATGGATCAACATATATTAGATTTGTTGTTGGTAGGGAAGTACATCCATTGTCATCGCTAACAGTCAATGTAACATTATAAGATGAATTTACTGTATAAGTATGATTAGCGTCACCGTTGGAAGTACTGTTAAATAAACTACAAGCTGGTAATGTTGTACAATTTGGATCGTTAAAATCCCAATCCCACTCATTAATAATACCTGTAGAGCTATTAGTTGAACCTCCTGCTATTCCTGTATTACCGTTAAATAACACATTATTATCTACACAACTTGGATTATAGACAGATGTAAAGTTTGCAATTGGTAAGTCATGGACTGTAATTATTGTTTCATATGTATTTATACAATTACATGTGATATTATCGGATTCACATTCTAAGATAATTTTCCAAGTTCCTGAATTTGGGAATGAAAACTCTAAATCATTTGTTCCAGCTGGAATCCATGCGTTCACATTTGTTACAGCTCCACTCATATAAATACCTCCTAAATCTTGAACAAACCAGTTGTGTGCTGTAATTTGTTCTGGAGGTGTTATTGGAAGAGGTGTAATAGATGAAGTGTTGGTAAAATACGCAGGAATATTTTTACAAATCGGTATAGTTGGAACATTAAAACCTGGATCTGGCTTTGGATGAACAATTACAGGTATTGGATCATCATAATTGTCACTATATAAAGAATTGTACGCGTATTGATTAACAAAATATGTCCCTGGATTATTGTAGTAAGTTGAGGTTATACTTTGAGTATGTTGTAGATTATCTTGTAGTACTGGATTTTCTAGTGCTCCGATATTACAGCTAGTTCCAAGCCAATCCCAACACCATTGAATCATATTGCCAGGAACTGGTGGATAAGATAAATCTTGAAACCAAAAATCATCTCCTTCACATCCTTCTCTAGTAATTGTATTAAAATCAGCTTGAATTCCATTAGCATTTATTTGTACTTCACAACAAGTCTGAGTTGGAGGACACCATGTATTATGTCCAGTAATACAAATTTGATATGTTCCAACTGCGTCATATTCAATGAATAAATCTGGCCAGACAAGAAAGTTAAGGCCCGGAACTGTAACAGGATTCATTATAAAAGTAGAACCAGCAGGGTGTAATGGGAGTCCTGTAGCTGCGTTTAATGCATTTGGTGCGTATATTTCTATGTATTCAGTATTACCACTATTATTTGATATATCATATGGAATTATAGATGAATTTAGTAGTATTTCAATTGGATTATCTACAAATTGAGTTATAAGACATGTAGGATTTTGAGTTTGTGATGGTAATGTGTTAAAATTTACTTGTGGTACAGGATTAATTGTTATTGTTTCTGTATGTGTTTCTGTACCACATATACCACCATTAACACTTAATGTTATGTCATAATCAATAGGACTTATATCTTGATCTAATTGAGGAAGATTTGTTGGTATACTACTAGTTGTTGTTGTATATGACCATGGTGTGCTGGTAGATATTGTCCATGTAAAATCTATAATTGGTCCCGTACTATTATTTGAAGATATATATTGTCCATTTATATTTATTATATCTGAATAACACAAATCCATTGATGTTAATGAGAAAATACTTGACAATATATCAGGTTCTGTTATAGTAACTGTTATGTTATCGGTACAATCGAATGCATCTTTTACATCAATAGTATATGTTCCAGCGGATAAGTTAGAGAATATATTAGAGGATTGCCAGTTAGTTCCACCATTAATAGAGTATTCATAATTAGGAGTTGCACCACTTGCGTTTATTGTAACTTCACCATCACTCATTCCAAAGCAACTTACATTTATTGTGTTAGCGATACTTACATTTAGTATGGTTGGTTCTGTTACAGTAACATTTATTACATCCGGGCAGTCATTATCATC
>CEUM01079186.1_pt1 | contig 17252 bp, 10 predicted proteins | sample 356421 | NCBI WGS metagenome assembly CEUM01 (sample SAMEA2622716, study PRJEB7988) | marine metagenome | biome: marine biome (ENVO:00000447); feature: surface water layer (ENVO:00002042); material: "saline water (ENVO:00002010), including plankton (ENVO:xxxxxxxx)" | depth 5 m | reverse complement strand
GGGATGTTTCGGGCTCACGTCGAGCGATAGAATGCAGGCTCTCGGAGTGATTTACCTGGGACTCGGAGAGTACAACCCGTCGTGGGTGGCGTATCTCGACCAGCTCGTTTATCACCTAGTTTATCTGGCGCAGGTTGAATCAAATCACGCGGGGCTCTTATTCCTACCCAAGATTGTGACGCCCGCAAACGCTACAAATGAGGACATCATGGAACTGTATCGGCGTGCAATCGCGCGCGCGCTTGACCTGCCGATGAAGCTCAGGGGTAGTGAATCGTATCGATTACCGCACGAGTTTTCGGAAATGAATGGGGGAATATGAACTACAAGCCGATCGCGAGACGGTCTACCCATGCGGTCGCTCACCATACATCCTGGTGGTATCTGAATCCAGCCTTGAGCCGCCGCAAAATCTCTTCAGCCTCGTGCGCGGCGTAATCGCCCTCTCTCATCAACACGCTCAACAACGCCTTGTTCACGTCCTTGGCCATGTTTTTCGCATCGCCGCAGATGAACACAGCGCCCTCGTTTTTACCAACAGTGCCCTTCACTATGGGATAGACCGTAGACGCCTTCTCGATGATTTTATCTTGCACGTAAACCTTCTTTGGTCCATCTCTACTAAACGCGACGTCCAGACTGGTGATGACGCCCTCGCGCAACGCGGCTCGCATCTCGTCTTCGTAAATAAAATCCTTCGATTCGTTGCGACAACCGAAGAAAAGCATCGCGGGTCCAAGTGTGGCGCCAGACGCTTTTTGTGCCGTTCGTTCCTGCAAAAATCCTCGGAAAGGGGCGAAACCGGTGCCCGGGCCGATCATGATGACGGGCGCTTCAGGATTCTCCGGGAGACGGAATGTGCTCGTTCTGACAAACACTGGAATCTTCTGCCCTTCCGCCGCGCGCTGTAAAAATGTACTCGCGACGCCTTCGTGCACTCGTCCGGTCGCAACCTTCTCCTTGACGACAGCCACGGTGGCGGTGACCGTGTTCGCATCCGCCGCAGGACTTGAGCTGATGCTGTAAAATCTAGGCGCCAGTCTCGGAGCGATGGCGCCGAAAAACAAACCGAGATCTGGAACTGCGCTAGGGAAATCTTCCATCACCTCTAACAGCGATCTATGCGGTTGCGTGATATACTTTGCGAATTCATCTTTGCCCGCCGGCGAGGCCAAGAACGCGAGCTTTTCCACATCCTTGCCCGAAGCCACCGACGCGAGCGCGGCGAGCGCTTGTTTGCGCGGGGGTGTCAGTACGTCGGCGTATTTTGCGATCGCGTCTGCAGCCGTGATGGGTGTCTCGAAAGGTTCTCCGAGAGACGCGGGCGCCCCGTTTGGCTTCGACAGGCGAAACACCTTTTTCACATCAATCTTGAGCGCCTTGGCCACTCGCTGGGTGATGTCGGCGCCGTTCTCTGCGAAGACACCCAAATGGTCTCCGGTCTTGTACTTAATCCCGGAACCAGAGATGTCGAATTCGACGTGCACGCAGTTTCTGTCCGCACCCGTGCTGAAAAGCTCTCGAACAACCTTGACCGGTGCTAAGAATGGTTTCGTCGCAGTCGGCGCGAAGCGACCGCCCGAGTGTTCCTTGGCGTACTTGGACGCCTGACTCGCGGCGGCGCGCTCTCCCTCGACGCCGTCCATGGCGACGATTTCGTAGCGAGGCAACTCCTCGTCGCCTCCCTCCGAGTGTAATCCGAACTTGGCTTCAAACGCCGGCCAAAACGCCTCGATCCAATTTTCAAAGTCTTGCTCCAAACACTGGTCGTCGTCGCCCAAGTGCAGCTTGAGCAGCGGCGTGGCGCCTAAATCGACCAACGCCTTGTGAACCATCTTCGCCGCCGCGTTGAACTGCTCATAACAGCGATTACCGAGACCGAACACGCTAAACGTGAGATGCTCCAACAAATCCGGCATGCGCCCATCGCTGGCCGTGTCTCTCGCCCAATACACGAAATCCGAGCTCGTATCCGTCGGTTCGCCGTCGCCGTACGTCGACTGTAAAAACACGCAACATCCCTTCTCCTCCATCAACGCATCCTCCGCCGCCAACGCATCGATCGTCTCCAAATCCACCGCTCTCGCTCGCACCGCGTCCCCGTACCTCGCCTCCGCGTGCGCCGTCACCTCTCTCGCGTACCGCTCGCTCGTCCCCGTCTGCGTGCCGTAAAACACCGTCAACCTCAACTTACCCTCATCGCCACCACCGCGCACCTCGCGCGTCTTCCCCCCCCACCCGAACGTCGACACGATCGTTCCACTCGTCTTCGACGACGTCCCGCTCGACCGCGCGACGCGCGCGAGCGCCAGACCCACGACGCTCGCGCACAAGATCGTCGCGCTCGCCGTCATCCCCGCGTCGCTCGCCACCGCCTCCGCCATCCCTCGCACCGCGTCCACGATCGAGACACGCGTCGTCATGCCGCACCACCGCGTTCGCGCGCGCCCCTGTCGCGTTCACGCGCGCCCCTTTCGCGTCCGCGTCTCGCGCGCGCCGCCGGCATCCATCCGTCATCCATCCGTCATCCATCATTCATCCATCCGTCTGTTCCTTTTCCCCTTTTCCCCTTTTCCCTTTTCCCATCCATACGAAACCCCTCGCCGCGCCCATCAAACATCACACATCGCGCGTCGCGCGCGATCACGCCGCCGACGCGGGGAGATTCGTGCGTGCGCACGAACGGGTCACCCTGACGAGTCACGATCGGCGAATCAGTCCCCCCCCCGCGCGCGCGCGCGGATGATGCCGACGACGACCGACGCCGCGAGGTCGCGCGCGCGTGGTCGACACGAGTGTGCGACGCGCGGACGACGACGGCGAGGCGACTCCGTCGTCCATCGCACGCCGCGCGTCTCGCGTCGAGACGAGACGACCGGGTGCGAGCGCGCGACGCGAGCGAGATCCTCGACGGGGACGGTCGTCTCGGTCGAGGCGGCGGCTCGCGCGAGATCGGTCGTTTTCAATCATTCACGCATTCATTCATCGGGCGTTCGTTCCGATCGACGACGATCGACGCGTTAAACGGACGGACGGGTCGCGCGTGAGTGAACGGTGAGCGGTGTTCGGTGGGACGCGCGGGGGCGACGCGAAAGTCGCGTGAGGAAGACGCGCGAGGGACGGCGCGGGCGGATAGCGCGGGCGGATAGCGCGGGCGAGACGCGCGAAGACGCGAGATGAACGGATCGGCGAGCGATGGGAGGTATGGATCGGGTGCGGTCGGTGTGCACGCCGAGGCGGGGGCGTTGGCTGGGAGTCTCTCGGCGTTCGTGGCGGCGCAGAGGGGTGAGGGAGGATGGGTCGGCGGCGGCGCGCCGACGAGAGGATTTTCAGTCGGAAGCGCGCCCGGGTTTTATCGAGTCGGTGGTCACGGTGTGAACGGTGGAGGGATGATGCCCGCGACGCCGAATTTCTTACCCGGGGTGTCTCCGAGTTCGCTCGGGTCGTCGCCGTCTTTTTACGGATCGTCGCCGACGGCTATTCCGCAGGTGATGCGCCCGAAGGCACCTTTACAGGAGAGGGGGATCGGGTTTCCGGGATTATCGTCGTCGCTTCCGGGGAAGCATCACATCGGGTCGCCGAATAGTGGATTTAGCGCGTTCAGCCCACCGGCCAATCTCAAGGATCCGCCGCGCGTGGCGATGGCGCACTTTTCTTCGTCGCCGTCGGTGAAATCCGGAGGGGTGCAAAAGCCGCCCACGAGCGCGTCCAAGGTGAAAAAGATGGAGATGGCCAAGGTGGCGGTGAACGAGGCGACCGCGGCGGCGGTTGCGGTGGCGTCCATGCCAACATCGGCAGCGGCCGCGTCACCGTCGTTGAACTCGAGCGGAAAGCCGCAAAAGAGCGTGTATAGAGGCGTCAGACAGCGCCCGTGGGGCAAGTACGCGGCGGAGATTCGAGATCCCACGCGCGGGTCTCGATTGTGGTTGGGAACGTTCGACTCCGCGGAAGAGGCGGCGCTGGCGTACGATGCCGCGGCTCGGGCGATTCGTGGAGATTCAGCGGTGACAAACTTTGGTAAGGATGTGCCGATTCCGGCGTCGGTACGATCGCAGTTGCCTCCGCTTCCGACACGTCCGGTGAGCGGACGCGGTGGGGTGGCGCGAGACGACAGCGCGTTGACGGGTCGCATGTCGAAGCTCTCCACATCCACAAAGGGGGTCAACCTTGAAGAAGAGGCCGAAATGCTCCTCATGTTACAAGGCGCCGATAGCGAAACGAAGACGTCGACGCCTGAGAAGTCCATGGAGGAATCTGCCGAAGACCAAGCCGTGGGCATGGATCTCGAAGAAGTCAACGGAGCGAGCTCCGTGACCGTTGGTTTGACTTTGCGCGCCCAAAAGTCAAACGCACCACCTGCAGCAGCGCCCGCAGCAAGCATGTTTCCTTCCAGCGATGGATCCAACGCTATGATTTCGGCGTTGAACGCATCCACCACCACTCGCCCGCGCAGAGCGAAGCGATGAGCGATTTTCAGCAGGCATGCGCTCACATTGACGCAGCATACGCAAGCACCGCCGAGAGTATCGATCTCGATATGTATTCATCATTCATCTCATTACACATTATTTACGATGCGCAATCACGATTCCCTAATCGCCGTGTAGATCTTGTTTTTAACCGAGGAGCGATGCGAAGGCCGCGGTGGCGACTAGTGCGAGCGTCGTCGCGACGATGCCCGCGCCGCTCGGAGGAGGCGAATTCGCGCGACTGTTCATGTACGTGTCATAGTTTTCGAGCGTGATGTCGTTCGGGCACGATGTGTCGGCGCACGCAGACGTGGATAGGCAGAGTCCGTACGTGCCGCAGCAGTCGTTGGAGGTGCAAATCTGCTCCAAAAACGCGAGACTCGGCGCGCCGTCGGAACACTGGAATTCACACGTCGGAACTTGACGAGTCACCATCTCACCGTCGGGACATCGCAACACATCGGGCGGGCAGAACGTGTATCCAGGGCCGGAGGATGTCTCCACACCGGGTGAAGGCGCGGCGCCGTCGTTGAAACCGTTGTTGGACACGCCCTCCGTCGAGAACATCCAGTCGACTAACGACGGCGTAAATTCAGCCGTAAACGTCAAGGCAGTCGCAATCTCGGTGTTCAAACCACGAACGAGACGCAATTCGGTTTGGCCACCGACGTCGCACTGCGACACGTTCCCGAAACGAACGAGGTCCGTGTCGGGTGTGTTCGGGAGTAGCTTTTGACGAGAGATGAGCGCGTTCGCCGTGGTCATTTTCGAGGAAGCATCACACCCATTGTGATCGGCCCAACCCGCCAAGTTGGTCTCCACGGACGGAACGGGTTTGCCTTCAAAACGTCCACCATCGACAGGAACGTTGTCGAATTCACCGTGGATGGCCAGAACGTTCACGGGAGTCTTGGTCGAAGCGTTGAAAGCGGCGCAGTTGGATTGCGCGTCGGCGAATCCGAGACCACTGACGGCGACGATTCCCGCGAGCAAATCTGGCTTTTCGCACGCCATTCTGTACGCCATGAAACCTCCGTTTTCCCAGCCGACGATGTACACTTTATCTTCGGCGACGTTATACTGAGTCTTGACTGCGTTGATGACTTGTGAAATGTGTTCGACGTCGTCCACCGGCTCCCACGTTTCCGGATCCGCGGGTCGAAGTGAGAAAGGAGTAGCCGCGCAACACGCGGGCGTCGCGGCCCACGATCTGCAACCGTAACGCGTGCTGAGAACGCCTCCAAGTCTCGCGCAGGTCGAGCACCAAAATCGATTTCTCGCACCTTCCGGAAGCGCGAGGATGAATTCGCGATCGTCCACGAGTTCGTTGAAGCGTAAAATCCTCTGAACAGTTTCGCCATCCATGCATCGACCGTGAAGCAAGACGACCAAAGGAACATCAGGAGGTGTGCCCGTGTTATTTTCATCCGGCACGGACACATCGGGGATGTAAAGCGTGATGGGATCTCTGTCTTCTCCCGAGGCGTACACGATGTCCAACTCTTGACGAGCCAAAGCGGAAACTTGGCTCGCCGCGATTAGCGTGCCGAAAACGAGAGAGAGAGAAAGCCTGGCAAACATATTTTCTGAACGATGCGCGCTCGCGTGTGTGAATCTGCGATCAATCGCGTCGAAAACTGACGCCTTCTGCAGTTTTCGCCTCGAAACAATACTCTCGCCTCGAGAATATCAAAACTGCGAAGTCGGTTGACATTGGGAATAATAAGCGTCGAAGTAAACGCAACTGTTCCCACCGGCACAACATTTCGGGCCATCGTACAGACGTCCTCCGCATTGCTCCCATTGACGAGCGCAACCGAGGCACTCAAATCGATCGTCGTCCACGCGCGTACAAGTTAGTCCACGCTTACAGCATCGAGGACCGTCGTAAGATTTACCGCCGCACTGTTGGTATTCAACTGCGCACGGCACACACACTTTCACACCGAATCCCGCGTACGGAATATCGACGCAATCGCCTTCTTCGCAACACAGCTCTTTGGGGCCCTCGGACGACCAAATCGAGCATGTCAAGCCGGCTGTCACGCACTGGCACGTCGCCGAAAGCGCGGTGCCGGTCACCTCTGGCCACAGCTGACATAGCTCTTGCGGTTTATCACACTCCGCCTCTTTAGCCGCGCGTGTCGCGGCCGGCAGTTCGGGTACCGCACCACATAGACCAGCATTGTTGGCGAGCGAGACGAGTTTCAAATTCGGATTCGTCTCCTTCGATAGCGTCACTGGTCCCGAAAATCGACACCGATCGAGAAGGGCGCCTTCGAGACGTTTGAGCCGAATGAGAGGTTCGTTCACCGAGCCCGTCAAAAAGTTTTCGTGAACATCTAGAAACGTCAAGTTGCGCGGCAGAAACGCCGGCAAATGTCCTCGGAGTCGATTTCCTTCGAGCACGAGAGATTCGAGCGAGTTTGCTTGAGACCAGTCTCCGGGTATTTCGCCCGTCATAAAGTTGTCATCTAAATTCAATTGCTGAAGCATCGGAAGAGTCGCAAGTCCTCTTGGAATCGCACCGTGGAGTTTATTGCCAGAAGCATCTAGAAACTCGAGCGCGCGTAAATTTGCGACGCTCTCCGGCAACGCGTACCGATCTGTCTCGGCGCCAAGCATGTTTCTGTGTAGATTCAAAACTCGAAGCCTGCGCAAGTCGCCGATCTCGCTCGGTATCGAACCCGTGAGTTGATTTCCAAAGAAGACACCGGGCTCACCGTATGTGTTTCGTCGCTCGGGCTCGACCCACGGTTCGAACGTCCTCTGCGTTTGCGTGAAACCACCGTCGAGATTCAGCACCTCTAATCGCGTCAATCGACCGATTCCGGGCGGAATCGCCCCCTCCAAAGTATTCAGATTGAGATACAACTCCTCGATGTTTGGCATCGCCGACAAAAACCCGTCGGATATCTCCCCTCTGATGGCGTTATCGGACAAATCCAACGTCCGCAGACGCGTCAACGTCGGCATCGTCTCCGGCAGTCTCCCTCGCAATCCCATCCCCGAGAAGCGTATCCGCGTCACGACGCACCCCCCGCCCACCGACGCGTCATCGCACGCGCACGTCACGCCCGCCACCTCGCACGCGTCCGACGCCACCGTCGCGTCGTCGCGCCCGAGCGCTCGCGCGAGCGCCACCACCGCCGCGCGCTCGCGCTCGTCTCCTCGCACCGCGCGCGTCACGAGCGCGACGCACGCCCACGCGCACGCCCACGCGCGCGCGCGCGACGCGCGACGACCTCGACCTCGACCTCGACTCGCGCGCATGCGCGCGGCCCCGCGCGCGCGTTGTCCCGCCCGAGACGCGTCGACGACGCTCGACGTTTCGTCTTCGCGCGAAGAGTCACATGGGACACACCCGTGTGTCCGATCCCGAGACACAGATGGTTTTATGCGCGTCGGCGTATGTTTTTGGCATTTGATGGCATCGAAGGTCTCACAGTATTGGGAAGGGCGTCGGTCGGAAGGTGCGCGATGGGGCGGATGATTGACGGTGCGGATGGAGGATGACGGCGCGCGAGCGAGAGAGAGAGACGCGAGTCGGGACGGGCGCGATGGACGCGTTCCCGGCGTGGGCGCGCGATGCGTCGGAGACGCTGCGCGCGCACGAGGTGGACGCGAGTCGGGGGGTGACGCGGGAGAGCGTTGACGATCGACGCGCGCGGGCGGGCGGGTACAACGAGCTCGAGCGCGAACCGGGCAAGGCGCTGTGGGCGCTGGTGTTGGAACAGTTCGACGACGCGTTGGTGAAGGTGTTGTTGCTCGCCGCGCTCGTGTCGTTCGGGTTGGCGTACGTGGAGAACGAGGACACCGGGTTCGCAGCGTACGTCGAGCCGGCGGTCATCTTGCTCATCTTGATCTTGAACGCCGTGGTCGGCGTGTGGCAGGAGTCCAACGCGGAGAGCGCGCTCGAGGCGCTAAAGGAGATGCAGAGCGAACACGCCAAGTGCCTGCGCGACGGTGTCTGGGATGGGTCGATGTTGGCGAGAGAGCTCGTGCCGGGGGACGTGGTGGAGCTCAAGACGGGCGACCGCGTTCCGGCGGATTGCCGACTGCTTCGATTGAAGACGGCCACCGTGCGCGTGGAACAGGCGTCTTTGACTGGTGAGTCCGTGGCCGTCGATAAGCGCGTCGAACGAGTCGACGATGTTGACATCGAGCTCCAAGGGAAGACGTGCATGCTCTTCGCCGGCACAGCCGTGTCCAACGGGTCGTGCCTGTGCGTGGTGAACTCGATCGGTATGGCGACGGAAATCGGTAAGATTCAGGCACAGATCAAAGAGGCGAGCGAAGAGGAAGAGGACACGCCTTTGAAGCAAAAGCTCAACCGATTCGGGGAGAGTTTAACCATGATGATTGGTATCGTGTGCCTCCTCGTGTGGTTGATTAATTACTCGCACTTCATTCAATTCGAGATGAAGGCGGGATCTTCTATCCCAGACATCAACTTTGATCTCGGCAAATGCACGTACTACTTCAAAATCGCGGTCGCGCTCGCGGTGGCGGCGATTCCTGAAGGTCTGCCTGCCGTGATTACGACGTGCTTGGCACTTGGCACAAGGAAGATGGCGAAGAAGAACGCCATCGTTCGCAAGTTGCCAAGCGTCGAAACGCTCGGTTGCACCAGTGTCATCTGCAGCGATAAAACCGGTACGTTGACAACGAACCAAATGTCCGCCGTCAAACTCGTCACCGTCGCAAAAGATATTCAATTAGACACGTACGACGTGGAGGGTACGACGTACAACCCGAGCGAAGGTGGTATCCTCGGTGCTCCGAGGAAACTCGATGAGAATTTCCGATCGATCGCCAAAATCTCTGCGCTTTGTAGCGGCGCTTACATCGAATGCAAATCGGGAATGTTTAAGTGCGTTGGAGAACCGACCGAAGGCGCGCTCAAAGTACTCGCCGAAAAGATTGGTTTGGATAACATGAGAGGAGTTGAGTCGAAGCGCACCTCTAACCCAGATATTCATGCGCAAATCGTGTGCGACACGATTGAAAGCGCCCACGACGTCAAGGCCACGCTCGAATTCGATCGTGACAGAAAGTCCATGGGCGTCATCGTGAGCGAAAAGACGTCTGGAAAGCGAAATGGCGCGTCGGCCCAAAACCAACTTCTCGTCAAGGGTGCTCCAGAGGTTTTGCTCGATCGCTGTGCCTACGTGCAGTTACCGGATGGCACCACCATCGGCCTCTCAGCAACCATGCGCAAAAGCATTTTGAAGGTCCAGACGACGATGGCTCGCGACGCTCTGCGATGTCTCGCATTTGCCAAGAAGGATTCTTTAGGTCCCTTGTCGTCGTACGACGGCTCTGAGACTCACAGAGCACACGCCGAACTCAAGGATCCCGACGAGTACGCAAGGATCGAATCTGATTTGATTTTCGTGGGCATGGTCGGTCTGAGAGATCCCCCGAGACCGGAAGTGGCGGGCGCGATCGAGGCGTGCCACACGGCGGGCATTCGAGTCATCGTCATCACCGGCGATAATCAAAACACCGCCGAGGCCATTTGCACCGAAATCGGTGTTTTCAAATCGATGGCTGATGTGAAGGGTAAATCGTTCACCGGTCGCGAATTCGCGGCCATGACGAAATCTAGACAGCTCAAGGTGCTCCGCGGGTCGGGTGGCCGAGTCTTTAGCAGAGCGGAACCCAAGCATAAACAAGAGATAGTAAGATTACTTCGCGACAGCGGCGACGTGGTGGCCATGACGGGAGACGGCGTGAACGACGCGCCGGCGTTAAAACTCGCGGATATTGGCGTCGCCATGGGTATCACCGGCACTGAGGTCGCGAAAGAGGCGTCCGACATGGTGCTCGCCGACGACAACTTCAGCACCATCGTCGAAGCCGTCTCTGAGGGACGAAGTGTCTACAACAACATGAAGGCGTTCATTCGATACATGATCTCTTCGAACGTCGGCGAAGTTGTGAGCATCTTCCTCACCGCCGCGCTCGGCATTCCTGAGGGTTTGGTCCCGGTACAACTTCTCTGGGTCAACCTCGTCACGGATGGGCCTCCGGCGACGGCGCTCGGCTTCAATCCTCCGGATAACGACATCATGACCAAACCGCCGAGACGTAAGGACGAGGACCTCCTCACCTCGTGGGTGATGTTTAGATACGCCGTCGTCGGTCTTTACGTCGGCGTCGCCACCGTCGGTGCGTTCGCGATTTGGTTCACGAGCACCAGTTTCATGGGCATCGACTTGAGCGAGGACGGTCATGCCCCCGTGACGATGCACCAGCTCATGCATTGGGATCAATGCGCGAGCTGGAGAGGATTCAAGGGTGGCAAATTCACGGCGGGCGGTGTCACCTACGACTACACTGGGAAGAACGCGTGTGAGTACTTCGAGGCTGGTAAGGTGAAAGCGTCCACGCTCTCACTCACCGTGCTCGTCGCCATTGAAATGTTCAACGCGCTCAACGCGTTATCTGAGGATGGATCTCTCGTGCAAATGCCGCCGTGGAGAAACCCGTACCTTCTCCTCGCTATGGTCGCCTCATTCGGGTCGCACTTCTTGATCATGTACGTCCCTCACCTCGCCAACATCTTCTCCATTGTTCCGCTCAATGTCAACGAGTGGATATTCGTTGTCGCCTGCGCGGCGCCAGTGTGTCTCATCGACGAAGTTCTCAAGGTGGCCTCGCGTACATATTCACGTACGGTGGCGCGTCGAGTTCGCGCCTCGCCAGCACCTCCATGAGCATGTTTTTTTCCGATCCGTTGGAGCGCACCAACCCGTACCTTCATTATAAACGACAATATTTGGTGAGCTCCGCGTAGTTCACCGGTCGCATCGCCGCTCGACGGAAATTACGAGTTCGTCTCGGCTGAAGTCGCCACTCATTATAGCGCACGATGTGAATATTACTTAGCTTTACAAGTTCACCAACTTCTAACGTTCTAACGAACGGCTATCGCCCACCCTTTGGAAACGCGTCGATCATCTCGCCTATCACGGGTTGGCTGAGCTTGAGCAGAAAAGCGACGCACACGAGCGCAAAGGCTAAGAAACCGCCCTTGAGCGCGTTGGAAAACGCCTCGCTCTCCATCAGCGCGTTCTCTTCCTGCACCGGACGCGCGTACGTCTCCTTCTCGCGCTCACCCTCGCCCTCGACCGCGCGCGCGACGACGCCCAGCTTCATCGTCGTCCGCGTCTTCATCCTCGCCGGCGCGGCGCGGGCGAGGACGCGAATGGGCGCGCGACGCGCGCGCGCGGTGGTTGAGATCGACGACGATCTCATCGTCGTCGTCACGGGCGCGGATGCGCGCGCGGTGTGGAACATGTCGGCGTGCGGGCGCGCGAGCGAGAAGTGAGGCGCCCCTCACTCCATGGCGCGCCCCGTCGCGTTCGACGCCGTCCTTCGCGCGCGCGCGGCGTCGGACGCAGTCGAAGACGTGCGGAGGTGGTTGCCCGAAGCGCACGCGCGCGACGAGGCGATGATTCGCGAGAACGCGGCGGTGGGCGCGATGGGCGCGAGCGGAGTCAACAGACGGAGCGCGGCGACGACCGAGGCGGATCGCGAACGGGAGCGCGGGAACGAGGCGTACAAGCGGGGGGAGTACGCGCGCGCGATCGAACGGTACGACGCGAGCGTCGCGGTGGGGGAGACGGCGGCGGCGTACGCGAATCGAGCGATGTGCTGGTTGAAGCTCGAGGAGTGGGCGAGCGCCGAGGTGGATTGCTCTCGCGCGTTGGAGCTCGACGTCGCCGCGTTCGGCGTCAAGGCGTATCAGAGACGAGGAACGGCGCGTCGGGAGATGGGGAAATACATGGACAGCGTCATGGATTTCGAAGAGGCATTGCGTCTGGAGCCCACCAGTAAGATTTTAAAGGAGGAGCGCGCGAAGAGTCAACGCGCGTTCGAGCTCGAGGAGAAAATCAGACCGACGCAGACTCGGACGAGAATCCGCGTTGACGACGACGAGCAGGTGAACGGTGATGCCATGGACGTTGACAGAGGAGACACCCGACGCGACGTTTCCAGTGCTGACGACGGTCGACGTAACGAACGAGAGATTAAAGTCAAGCCGCGCGAGCCGCCCACGCCGAGCGGTCGAGCGTCGTCGACGTCTTCCATTGACGCCGGTCTCGTCGATCGCGCCACCGCAATCGCGGCGAGTAAGCCCATCGTCGCCCCGCGCAACGGCGCAGAGTTCGAGCGATCGTACAGACGCGAGATGAAATCGACATCCTCGACATCTCTCGCTCGAAGAGCCGAGCTCCTCGCCCTCGTCCCCGCCGCCGCCGTCACCAAAATGTTCGCCGGAGGTCTCGAGCCAGACGTCCTCGCCGACGTCACCACCGTCGCCCTCGCCCACTGGCTACCCACCGCCTTCGACACCGCAGTCGATTGGCTCGAACGTCTCCCTTCGACGTCTCGCTTCGCCGTCTCCGTTGCGCTTCGACCTCCGCACGCGTGCCCCGCGCTTACCGCTGCCTTCGCTGCCGCCGCCGCCGCGACGGCCGACGATTTGGACGCGACGCGTCGTATCCTCGCCCTTCGTCGCGCGTTCGATGCGTAGCGCGCCCTTGTCGCCGCGCTCGGCGGGCATCGAACTCGAACCGTAGATAGAAATAGACGTGTAATACACTTAAATGACAACCTAGCACCACAGAAAGGCGATACTACGATAGTACATACTTTGACAACTCACGATCGAGTACCGAAGACAAAATTAGCGCACTTTTTTCGATCATCTGCAGAATGCGAGTTTGGCGCATTTTTTACTGCGTCGCAGTGTTCCTTAGCCGCTTTGCACTGTTTGGAGCAGACATGCGGACATACAGCCACCCAGTTTGGATTGGAGCATAGATGAGGCCTACCTTTCGGCTTTCCGCAGCCCCGCGGATTTACGGCTTCACAGGGAGCTATGTTGGGTGGATGAGGCGTTTCCCAGACGGTACCAGAGATACCATCGAAACCTGGGCACGTGTATTCGTCAATCCGACAGCCAGTCGCCGCCGAGCCTTGACAAGATCTTTTCTCATGTCTGCCCTTAAAACGCTTTTGGCAAGTACCCGTTGACACGTTGTACGCTTGTTTAGCTTCCTTAGTATCAAACGAGTGACACATGCATGAATCAAACAAAGGCAAAGCGCGGACCTGTTCGGCTGGCTCACGCTCGCACGCCCAACACGAGTGTCCTCCAACACTAATCCCGAACCGCTGGCGCATCTCTGACTCACAGACTTTCGCCCGTTCCTCCTCGTTGAGCTCCATTCCGGCGCAGGCGCAAGCGCACTGTGCACGCGACCACTCGACTCCATCTGTCGCACCAACATAACTTTCCATATGCTTCTCCAGTTGGGCGTATTGGTCGTGGCATATTCTCGCACACGCCGCGAATTTCTTCATAGATTCTGGTAGTCCGTAGTGGACCGCGGCTTGGGACACCGCGTCGTCATCCATGAGTTTCCACCCCGCGATCCCCGAGCTCACTGGCCGCCGCCGCCGCCCGAGCTCACTCGACGGTGCATCCAACTCATCACCCGCATCGTCTGTGTCCGTCGCCACCGCCGTGAACGGCGCATCCGCGTCGACGTCCGCGGCGACGTTCAGCGCCGCGGCCCCGACGAACAGCGCCAACATCAAAGGTGACACACATTGCCTTCGAAATCCCATCCCGCGCGCTCGATCTGCTTCTTCGTCCACGCGGCGTCCACTCGCGAACGCGCGGATACCGTTCGCTCTCTCAGCGCTCTCCACGCGGCGCTCTCCGCGTCCGATCGGTTCGGAAGTGACGCGCGCGCAAAATAGTTTCGCGTCACGACGCAATTATTTTGGTGGCTGAAAGGAAAAGTGTAACCACCAACACAACACTAACACCCTGGAGGGTGTTGGTGGTGTCGACACTGTTCTCTAATTCGCATCCCTCGCTTTCCTCCGACGTCACACGCGGGCGCGATGACGAAGGCGACGCCGAAACGACGCCGCGCGCGCAGATTTTTGTATGCGTTCGGAGGACCGACACTCCTATGTAACCTCACGCGCGTGTTTGCCACGTCCGTGTTCGTGGCAACAGTTACAATGTCAACAGCCGTTGGCGCCGCCCACGGTGGAGGTGCGAGCATGGACGAGGGGCCGGCGCAAATGCATTATATGCCTGCTCGGTTTCGCAGCCTCGCCGGCGGCGGCTGGGTCACGATCTCATCGAGCGACGTGCGCAAGAGCCTGATGCCCATGCCTGGGATGGGCGGGGGCGGGGAAGGCGCGAATGAGTCGGCGGTGAGTGGCGGCGCGATGAAGCACGAGGTGAAGATCAACCTGGCGCACGGTGACCCAGACGGTGAGCGATCGTGCGATCTTGTGCATTACAAGTCATCCTCGAATAAGTTGGTGTGTTCACCACGCGCGGTGGATTGCTGTTTGGACGGACTCACGGCGCAAGAGCTCGCCAGGGTAAGCCATGGGTGCCCGTCGGTGAAACCAGAGCTGAACGTCGAGGTCAACGGTCAGCGATTGACGTGGGGCCGCGTTGGTAGACATGGTAGGAACACGCTCACGGACAAAAGTCTCGAGGTACGCTACGGGCAGACGCCGACGATAGTGGCGGTCGAGCCGGCTGAGGTTCGTCCCGGTGAGTTGATCACGGTGTACGGACGAACGTGCTTTGGCGATGTTTGGAAGAAAGATGAAGATGATGGTTCGTCACTGCGTGATGATCCCGACGCGCTGCGAGATCTATTCTCGGTTGAAGCGAGCGCGAGAGAGGATCCGCGCCAAGAAATTGGATTGGAAAAGTCTCTCTACAAGGTGCTCATCGGTGGCCTACCGTGCGAGGTTCGAGATCCACTTACAAACAGGTACTACCGATCCGAACGCGGCGATGGTCCATACATGCGCAAATGGTACACGGAGTGTGGTCCCGTTAACGGGTGGTTTCAGTGCCGTGTACCCCAAGACATCGAGCCCGGTGTTCATCTACTTCATTACGAGACGTACACCAGAGGTAATGCTGTGATCCTATCTGAGGCGCTCAGATGGAATGCATCGGACGCGTCAAAGGGCTACGTCCTGTCAGTGGTTGATGATAAGTCGGAAGATGAAGATCCGCCGCGTGTGTATAACATAACGAAGCTTTCGAAGAATGAGTCCAAACAGCGTCTCCTCGTTGAGGGTGCGTCTCTTGATGCGCCAAATATCGTCGTCGAGCTTGACGGGGAGCGTTGTGGTGGGAAAAAGGTTGTGTCCAGATCTCGCATCGAGGTTGAATGCTCAGGTTCAGCTGGAGCAAACTCGCAGTATCACTACGGCCCCCCCGCGTGGCTGCGTGAAGACTGGGTGTTCAAGGATAAGAATAATAATTTTGTCGGTGGTAAAGCGTGGTCTAAAGCTCTCCACGTTTTGAAGCAGCGTGGAGAAAGGTACAACCCTCTCGCCGACGAAGTCATGGACGCTTTAAGCTCTGCATTGGCAACGAATGGCATCGTCCGCGGGTACAAGATCGAGAAAGTTCAACGGTATCTCGCGAGCCCGTCGGTTGGATCACCATATGCTAGCGGTGTGAAAGCGGCGCACGCCGGACTCATGCGTCACGGAAGTATACGGAATGCTGTGTTTGAACGTGTAAGCGGAGTCATCACTGCCAAAGCAAATGGGCGAATGCGCGTGTCAATAGCCAACCAGGCAGGCAATAGCATGGTGCTTCGCGTGCGACATGTTTCCGACAACTTGAATCTACTCAAACCTTGGTTGTTAGTTTCCAAATTTTGGGGCAGTAAATACGGCAACCAATACGACTTTTCACAGTGGTTCAGTGTTCGTGGTAACGAAAAATACTATATGGAATTTCTGATGAACTTGGACCCCAGACACAGGCGTAAAGACGGGGGATTCAATGTCAAGATGGAATTTTCCTACGACGCGGGTAATCCTGCGGGATCAATTGGGCAAATTACGCACACAGCAATGCCTCACGTGCCCAAGCGAGCGCGTGGTGGCGATTACGTCGTGCGCTTTAGCGGCGCTTCAAAAACTGCGATCAAATTCGCTCATAATGCAACGTCTTCAAGAGGCAATTTTGAGTGGAAGCTCTTCAGTGGCGGCAAGACCATCGAGTTCAATTCGAAGAATTCGTTACACGCACGCGAACACGTGCGGAAAGTTAGAGACGCCTTGCGGTGGGCTAACTGTACGGCGCTGCCTGAAGGCTCAAAGATGTGGGACGCAGACTCGACCCATTCTTCGCACCCATTTGACGTAGGGGATCGATGGCTCACGGTGCGTGACACGCAGACCTTTAAACATCCCACCACAAATTGGAACATCATACTGCAACGTCGCATGGGCGGATTCAGAGGCGCGTCGATCGACTGGAGTACCTCGTACTGTTCGACGCACAGTCAAAAATTTGATTTGTCGTCTCTACCCCCAGGAAGAGTTATCACTCCTTCGTCTCATTTCGACGTGCCTGCATCTTCTCGTGCGACGACGAATAATTTTCTGAACTTTGCCTACAAAGTCACTAAAGGCACACGAGCTACGCTGTTACTTCGTCTCAAGTACCGAAGTGGTAAGCGGGATATATCGACCACGTGCGCGGTTCTGCTCACACATGAACAAGCGAGAGGGAACGTGAATAATTTCGATCACCCAGCTTGTGTGGACCTTCGAAGCGTCTTTCGAAATGATGGAGAGTGGCATTTTATCTCATTTAATTGGCGAACTGCGTTGGCCGGTGGAGAGTATGCGCCAAGTTATTTGGGCGAGGCTTTGTTCCCGCATAAAGTGCAAGTTCAACTCGATGGTATCGGTGTCGGC
>CEUM01063527.1_pt1 | contig 17290 bp, 13 predicted proteins | sample 356421 | NCBI WGS metagenome assembly CEUM01 (sample SAMEA2622716, study PRJEB7988) | marine metagenome | biome: marine biome (ENVO:00000447); feature: surface water layer (ENVO:00002042); material: "saline water (ENVO:00002010), including plankton (ENVO:xxxxxxxx)" | depth 5 m | reverse complement strand
AAAAAAACGACCGACGCGCCTCGAGCCTCGAGGGGCCTCGTCGACCGATCGACCCCGCGTCGTCGCCGCACACGTCGGCGTCCGAGCTCGCGCGCGCGCCGCGCGGACGTGTGCGCGGGCGACATGCCTCCCGCGCTTCCCGGCGCGCCCGTCTTCGAGCGGCGACACGTCGTCAGGCCGGCGTCGACGCCGAAGACGACGGGAATCGGGGCGGTGCGATTCAGCGCGCCGACGACGAAGGCGCGCGAGACGTCGAGCCGAGAGGAGAGCGACGGGGAGGACGAGGAAGGGGCGGAGGCGTGCGTTCCGAACGCGTCGAGACGAACGAACGACCAACGCGGGCGAGGGTCGAGCGGAAAGAGCAAGGGAGGGGAGAGGAAGGCGAAACCTCGGTCTCGGTCAACGCGCACGGGGGCGGTGAGCGCGAGGACGCGGTTGGCGTTTTCGCCCGAACGCGCGCTGGGACAAAAGACGACGCGAAAGCCGTCGGGGACGAAGGTGAAGGCGAAGGGGAAGGGGGATGTGAAATCGAGAGCGTCGGACGGGCGGTTACCGGGGACGAGGCCGGCGAGGTCGGAGAGTTTCAAGTACTTGAACGAGCGGGGAGAGCTCGAGGATTTGGACGAGGGGGTGTCGAAGAGGCGTCTGATGGCGAACGACGCGGAGAGTTTGAGAGAATCGATGAAACAAAAGAGAGAAGATACGAATAGACGGGATGCTCTTGCGAAAATTTCTGGCAAAAAGGGGCAACAGAAATCGGCTCAGGCGAAAGCTGCCCTAGACACGCATAAACGCAACCGAAACGTGCCGTTCGAGGCGAATGTCTTGTATTCACCGGAAAAAGTCGTCGTCTCCGTGACGGACACCCTGAATGGTCCGGAGGCGTGGTATACGAACGACCAATTGATCGAATTGTGCGCGCCGGGGGCGTTGCTCGATATTTCCGCGAAGTCGTTGACTCGGGAGACCAAGGCAGAGATATCATCGGCGCTGCGCCACGAAGTTTCCGGGGTAAAAGTTCCGACGTTTCTTAGAGTAAAAGTACTATCACATCACTTAGATACGTCAGGATGGACACTCACGACGGTTCAAGTCAAAGCTGCCAGCACAAAAAGTTCTGCTCACGACGTCGAGATCGTCTTCAATTTGACTGAAGAAGCGGCGAACGGATACGTGCGATTATATCGACACGCCGGTAAGAATGGGCGCCCATCACAAAAGCAAAGAAAGTTGCCTACATCTTCTACGGATGCTTCTGGAAGTTACGTTCCTCCGAGCACTCCACCAAGAGCTCGAACGCCGTCGCCGAAGAAACGCAAAACCGCTGAACAAGACGGTTCGTCAGAGCGCTCGGCGCGTCAACAAGAAGATGAGATGGTGGATGTCGAAACCGTCCCGACTCGGGAGTTGGTGCACGAGCATGACCAAGATGCGCCTGACCTTAGCCAGAGGAACGGTCTGTCGCGCTTGCCGGATCTGCCGCGTTCGGCGCCTCCGGCCCAGGGACGACACTCGGGTCAACAGAAAGAGCACACACCAAACGTCGCCATTGGAGAAATCAGCGGCTTTTTACACACCGATGTTGGGTTGCCCTCCGCACCGAAGCGCTCGCCGGACTACTTTGATGATAAAAGGCACGAGCAGCTGAGTGACTTTTACAACCGAGTGCATGAAATTTCCAACATCACCACTCCGACACGGCTCGCGGCGCAAAGTGATCAGGTGTATGCGCCGGAATCTTTCCTTCCTCGTAGTCCCGCCTTGGCGCGGGGTTCGGAGATACCACCGCCGGGTGTCAGCACGCGTCCCATGGAGCAAGTAGTCACCCCGACGGTGTACTACGTCCCCATCTCTGTGCCTCCTCAGGGAGTATCCTGAGTGTCGATCACCGAGACGATCGTCGGAAGTGTGCGCGTGCGAATCACTCAAGAACCGCTCGATCAACCACCGAGAAGCGATCCCGTCATCAGAACGACGTACCAGCACGTGCCTCAACGGACCGCGGACATCGACGCGTCCTCGGACATACACCACGAACGTCCGCTCTACGAAACGCAAGCACTGCCCCGCGTGATGAGAGCTGCGTCTCAAGAGGATGACGATAAACAGTTGGCTGCAAATTTGCTCATGTTGAAAACATCCGTCACGGGCAAGAAACGTAGAACAAAATTGGCACCAAAGCACCGAAGTGCTCCAATCAACAACAAGAGAGTTAAATAGATTTTCACGTGCGCGCATTGTTAAACTCTTTGTACATTTTAAACGCATTTTCAAGGCACGTTGTAAATACTTCTAAAAGGCATTCAGAGTCGCTGCGGACGCGACTCGATCTTCTTTGGAACTTCTCGAATTGAGCTGCTGATCCCACATGTCTCGGTACAAACCACCCTCTTTGGCGTGAAGCGCCACGTGGTCGCCCCGTTCGACGATTTCACCCTCCTTGAGCACTAAAATTTGATCGCTGTCCATGACAGTGCTCAATCGGTGCGCGATGACGAGGTTGGTGCGTCCTTGCGCGGCAAAGTTGATGGCCATCATGATTTGTTTCTCGGTGTGCGTGTCTAAACTCGACGTCGCTTCGTCATAAACCATGATCGGTGGGTTTTTCAAGAGTGCGCGGGCGATGGCGACGCGCTGCTTTTCGCCGCCGCTGAGTCGTAAACCGCGTTCGCCGACGAGAGTATCGTAACCCAACGGTTGACGCTTCACAAACTCATCGAATTGGGCGTGTTCGGCGGCGGTGGAGACTTCTTCCTTTGTCGCGATCTCGCCCGTTCCGATTTTTCCAAAGCCTATGTTGTATTCGATGCTTTCGTTGAACAGCACGCAGTCTTGCGGCACGATACCAATGTGCAATCGAATGCTTCGCTGCGTGCAATGCTTCACATCCTGACCGGCGATGCGAATGACGCCGCCTTGGATGTCGTATAGGCGGTACAGCAGCTTGCTAATCGTACTTTTACCCGCACCCGACCGACCGACGAGCGCAACCTTCGTCCCCGGATCGACGGTGAAAGACACGCGGTTGAGGATCAATCGCTCCTTTGGGTTGTAGGCGAAGACGACGTCGTCGAATTCCATTCGCGCGTCTTCCTTTGACTTCAGGACGAGATCCTTGGCGCCGGGCTCGTCTTTGATGTCCTTCTCCTCCTTCAACAGTTTGAACATCGATTCGACGTCAACCATGCATTGCTTGATCATTCGATAATACGTTCCCAAAAAGTTGAGCGGGACGTAGAGTTGTAAAATGTACGTGTTCACGAGGACGAAGTCACCGACGGTCATATCACCCGAGATGACGCGCTTGGCGGCGAGCGCGAGCGACGCGCTGATTCCGAACGCGATAATGAGAGCTTGACCCAGGTTCAATCCAGCGAGTGATCTCTGCGTCTTCAGAGTCGCTTGCTGCGTCTTTCGCAGCGCGGCGTCGTACGTCTCGCCGATGTGCGGTTCGGCGCAAAACAATTTAATCGTTTCAAAGTTCAACAAGGAATCCGTCGCCTTTTGATTGAACGCATCGTCCGCCACGGTCATCTCGCGTCTGAACTTATTCCTCCACTCGGTAAACGGCACCGTGAATCCAATGTACGTCGCGATCACCGACGCGGTGATCACCGCGAAGTACCACTCGTACTGCGAAAACAGATACGCGCACACCAATCCCACCTCCAAAAATATCGGCGCCACTTGAAACGATATGTATCGCAACAGATTCGCGAACGACTCCGACCCTCTCGCGCACGCTCGTATCACCGCTCCCGTCTTTCTATTGATGTGAAACCTCAAACTCAGATCCATCACGTGCGTGAAGACTCTGAGGGAAATTTTTCGACTGGCGTGCGCCGCCACGTACGCGAAGCAGTTATCCTTCAACTCACTACACAGACTCACCCCGAATCGAATCCCCCCGTACAGGACGATCGGGGTGAGATACCGTCCATCGCCTCTCGATATCCTATCCACCGCCGTCTTGAGCGCGATGGGCGCGATGACGTTCGCCGCCTTGGACGCCAACAAAAACGCCACGCTCGCCGCGAACATGACGCGCAGGAGGGGCTCACCCGCGGGCCAGAGGTACGGCACGAGCTCGCGGAGTTCCTCTTTATGCACTCTCCAGAAGGATTCTTTGGGCGGCATTTTTTTCGCATCACCGGTCGCCTTCTGTGCCTCGGCCCCGAGCTCGACGCGCACCGTCGTCGACGTCGACGTCGACGTCTGCGCGACGCCACCACCGGCGCGCATGGTCCCCGCGCGACGACGACGACGACGAAACCGACGACGACGACGACGACGACGACGACGAGAAGGACGTCAACGACGACGTCGACGACGAAACCGACGACGTGGACGACGACGCGGCGGTGAGTGACGCGGCGTCCACGTCTTTCATTTCGTGTCGCGTCACTTTTGATCGCTCTCGGGACGTCCCGCACGCGTCGACGTGAAGCGCGCGGTGGACGGCGCGCGCGCGCGAGTCGACCGCGATGGGTACGAAGAAATCCTCGACGGTGCGAGACGCGTCGAGAGGACGCGCGACGACGGGGAAGACGACGAGGAAGACGAAGACGAAGATGCACGCCGGCGGCGGTGGGTCGATGAAAACCAAACCCGGGGACGGCGACGCGACGGATGCGCGCGCGAGGGGAGACGAAGAGACGACGAGGAGGAGGAGCGCGACGACGACGACGACGACGACGACGACGACGGACGCGGTCGAGGATGACGATTTCGACGTCGACGCTTTGTTCGGGAAGGCGAAAAAGAGGATGAAGAGTGAAAAGCGCGCCGAGAGACGCGACGGCGGCGAGGAGGAGGAGGCGCGCGTCCGCGTGTTGCTTCCGGGACAAAAGAAACCGAAACAGAGGCGCACGACGCCGGAGTTCGTGCCCGTGGAAAAGGCGAGACGGTTTGAGGACGGGCTGCCGGTGTATAAATCGTACGGGGATTTCACCGACATGCGTCACGGACAGGAGGGCGCGGGGGTGGATGGAAAGGGGAGAAAACTCGGACCGAACGGCGAACCGGCGGGCGATTGTCCCTTCGACTGTTGGTGTTGCTTTTAGACGAGGGAGCGAGCGAGGGGAGGGGGGGGATGTGAGCTCGCGTGTGTACCCGTACCGTTCGTTTGTATTACTGTAATGGATGTTAGTGTTGAAAAAATAGCGCCGGCTGTGTTACTACGCGTACGGCGGCCGGCGACGCTCAATCCGAACTCTTTTGGTTCTCCTTCCACACGACGTACAGCGTGCTAGGCACGATGATGAGCGCACCGAAGAGCGTCGTGGACGCGGGGACTTCGCCGAAGAGAAAGAACCCGACCGTGGCGGAGAGAATGAGCTCGGTGTAACGGAACGGCGCCAACGCGCTCGCGTCCACCATGCTGAAGGATTTGAGCAAACAGTACAGCAACGCGTTCGCGCCGGCGCCGAGACACGCCATGAGACCGTATTGCGTCACCGTGGGCGGCACCCACGCCGAAAGCGCCGGATATGCGACGATGCACGTCGTGAAGAAGGCGGTGTAGAAAATCATCGCCCAAAAGCTCTCCTTGCCCACGAAGACTTTATTCAAAACGTCTAACGACGCGAACATCGCGGCGCTGAGCAAGACGACGAGCCACATGGGATTAAACACCGCTCCCCCCGGTTGCATGACGACCATGACCCCGGCGAATCCGACGAGCGTACCGATCCATCGCGTGGCGTCGACTTTTTCCTTGAGAAAGACGCGCGCGAGCACGAGCGTAAACAACGGAATTGTAAAATTCAACGTCGTCACCACCGCGATCGGGGCTATGGTCAGGCCCTTGACGTATAAAAATATACCCCCCGCGAGCAGCGCCGATCGCGCGATATGCAGCGGCACGCGATCAGTCTGCCACGACTCCTTCCCGCCGGCCACCATCACCGGAACCATGGTCAGCGTGGCGAAGAGAAAACGCAGAAACACCACCTGCGCGACGCCGAGATTTTGACCGGTAAACTTCATGATGACATCGTTTCCGACGCCTATGAGCTGATGGGCGAAGAACCACGCGATGCCGAGCAAGAAGGTGCTCGGCGGGGCGGCGTCGTCGCTCGCGCGCGCCACCGCCGTCGAGCGCACCGTCGTGGCGTCGCCTCGGCGCCTCTCGGCGTCGGTTCGCGCGCGCGACGCGACGCGTGCGTATTCCACGAACGCACTCCCACCGTCGTGGCCCGCCGTAGCGCGCGCGTCGACGCGCGCGGTTCGTTCGAATCGACGCTGACGAGGCAGTTGCCCCAACCCCAAAGTTCGTTTCGTCGTCCTCGTACGCGCGCGCGAGGCGACGCCGACGCGCGCGGACGCGCCGATGGTGGAGACGAGCATGTTTCCTCACGCGTAGCGTCGATCACCGAGGCGCGAGTCGTTCGCGCGCGCCAACGAGTGCGGTCTATCCGCGTGATTTTCTCGCACCCGACCAGAAATCATCGCGGCACTTCGCGACTCGACGGCGCGCGCGCCATGTTCGCCGCGCGTGAGAGTTACGGGTGCGCGGACGGGACGTCGTCCGTCGTCGCGCGAGGCGCGTCCCGAGTGGCGAGACGTCGATGGTCGACCGGGATCGTCCCGGGACGCGTCCCCGGTCATCGAAGCGGTGGATGCGCGTCTCGCGTCGTCGCGGTGGACCCGTCCAAGCTCGAGGGAACGCCGAACAAGCGGGGGATCGTCCCGGGCATGGGACCGGGCGCGCGCGAGTGGCGAAGGATTCATAAGGAGCTGAAGACGAAGTATAAGATGCGCACGGTGGGTTCTGCCGAGTGCGCGCAGATGATGCGACAGAACGCGGTGTTGCTCGACGTGCGATTCGAACCGGATTTCGAGCAGTGGTCGGTGCCGGGAAGTGTGAGTTGTCCGTACGTTGATGGCGGGATCTTGGCCAAGCTTCGATTGCCGGGATTTAAAAAGGTGAAGGCGAATTTCGTGGACGAAGTCGAGGCGCTCGTTCCGGATAAGAATACCAAAATCATCATGTGCGACATCTGGGGGGGCTCGCTCGAGCGCGATCCGTCGGAGAATAAGTCGTTCACCGACGCGACCAAGGGCGCGGGGTCGCTTCCCGCCGCGTTCGAGATGTACCAGGCGGGGTACAAGAATTTGTTTCATCTTCGCGGCGGCGTCAACCAGTACTACGAGGATTGCGAGACGAACAAAAACTTACCCGAACCCGATCCATCGACGTGGCCGGGTAACTTAGAGTGGTTCGGTTACAGGCAATTCAAGGGGAAGAACCGCGCGCGAGGGCAACGGGACGATTAGAGCGCTCGCGAGACGAACGGCGACGCCGAGCGGCGTCCGGCGGATTGGAATACGCACGTACAAATACAAACGCACACGCGCTTCATCGACGCGCTTCATCGACGCGCGCGCGCGTCTTCGCCCCATCCGTCCATCCATTCATTGGATTCATTCATTGGATTCATTCATTGGATTCATTCATTTGACATTCGTCCCGCGCGTTGACTCGCCGACCACCCGACACATCGCCACACATCTCGCCTCTCCCTCTCGCGCCGCGATGACCGACGCCAAGACGAGCAAGTCCGTCATCAAGGCGGCGGACATGCCCAACGTGCGTTTCGATCGCGATTCCCGCGCGCGCGACGACGACGACGACGACGACGACGTCGATGCGCGCCCAATCGTCCCGCGGTCGTTGACCCATCCATCGTCCCCGCGCGCGACGCGTCCCCGGGCGCGCGATGACTGACGCTCGACGCGCGACGTCGGTCTCGTTCACGCGCAGGATGTTCAAGACGAAGCCGTGAAATTAGCCACCGAGGTACGTCGCGACGCGCTCGATGATGATGGACGCGCCGCGCCGGGGTGGTTGGATTCGCCGACTGACCGCCGGGACGTCGACTAGGCGATGGAGCGACACAACGTGGAGAAGGACATCGCCGCGTTCATGAAGAAGGAGTTCGATAAAAAGTACGGCCCCACGTGGCACTGCGTCGTGGGGAGAAATTTCGGGAGTTACGTCACGCACGAGAGCGGCAACTTCATCTACATGTACATTTCCAACGTCGCGTTTTTGTTATTCAAGGCGGGATGAACGCGCGAGCCGAACCGAAGAGAACCGAGGAATGAACGAAGGAAACGAACGAATCGTGAATCGTGGGGTGACGCGGAGAGTGAGGGGGTCTTTGTCGGTCGAGCGCATCTTTGTAATATCAACCACGCGCGCGCTACACTCATGAAGATGGTAATTACAACACGAATTTACGTCGACAGTGTCTCGTGCCGTCGGTGTCCGTGTTTCGAACGTATTCGTACTCGCCGTGTTTGGAGTCGAACGTGCCTTTTTGCACCGACATGAGACGGAGCGTAAATCTCGGTCCGAGCTCTTGTAAACGCGCCTGAATCATCGTATCGATCGGTGGTGGCTTCTGTGGCTTTTCCTCTTCGTCCTCTTCGTCATCGCTATCGTCATCCTCGCTCTCGTCGTCGCTCTCGCGTATCTTCTTCTTTTTCCCTTTGCCTCGTCCCTCCTTGATGGACGCGCGCACGTGCTCGGGAACCTCCGCCGTGGCCAAGTGCCCCGCGTGCGGTAATCGCCGACCTTTTTTCTCCTCGAACACGTACCGATGGTGACGGAAAAAGATAAAATCGCGCTGATTGTGAAAAGTGACGACGCGTCGACCCTTAAACTCTGGTCTCTGCGGGAACACCGAAGCGAACATTCTCGACACGCGATGACCGAGTCGCGTGTTGAAGTTGTTTAAAATCAACTCTGGGTAGTGACTCGTCGCCTTCCCGTGCCCTTTGATCTGTTTGGAGAGTTTGAGCGAGGAGAGTTTGTACAGACACGTCGGCCCCTCGGGCAGGTGGACGTGAAGCAAGCCGTTGACGCGCGCGCCCTTGCTAAATTTTTTATTCTCGTTGAACACCAAGACGTCGGTGAACCCTCTCGCCGACCCGTATGAGACGATCTCTTTGATGTGATAGCTTCGTCGCGCGTAGTAATACGCGTTCGGGATGACGGTGAATAAATTTTCAAGAAATTTAAACATGTCCCCGCTCGGTTTTCGACTCGTCGTGACGATAATCTTCGGCGTCGTCGCGTTACTAAAATACGACGCGAATTCATCCTCTGCGTCTTGCTCAGCCACGTCCACATCGTCCGCGTCCTCGATGAAGGTCGCGTCTCGCACGCGTTGATTCTCGATCGTCTTCGGTATCTGTCTCGGCGCCGGCTCTTCCCCCGCGTCGATCGCCTCCGCCTCGGCTTTTTGTCTCGCCTCGCGGCGCTTCTTCTTCGCCACCGCGCGCTCGTGTCGAAGTTTCCCGTACACCTCGCTTCGTCGCTGCTTATTCTTGATCCCAGACGTGAGCGATCCCACGGTCTCGACGCCATCGCCGTCCCTGATACGAGTGCGAGCGCGTCTCGTCGTCAGTCTCGTCGTCGAGAGTAGTCGGGGACGAATGAGCCGCCGCCGCCAAATGTTTCGTCCCGGCGCCGTTCTGGGCGTCGTCGCGCGTCGAGTACTCGCGTCGATCGCCGTCACGCACCCTTCGAATCGTTTCCGTTTGGATTTCGTCGCCGCGACGCGGCCCATGACGACGCGCGCGCGCGACGGCGTCGCGGAGTGACGAACGAATGGCTTTTTACTTTTTCATCAACGCCACCGCTCGACGCGCGCTAGGAAGTGTGCTAGGTGCTAGTCGCTATTCCGCGTCGAGGAGTTTGCGAGCGTCGGTGCGCTCGTGCGCCGTGTCGTCGGCGTCGTCATCGTCAGAAAGAGAATCGGAATCAGAGTCGTCGGCATCGGCGCCGACGCGGCGAATGTCGAGAGACCGCTCGATTTCCCGGCGCCAGTCGACGCGCGCGGAGACGAACGTCATGACGCCGGCGTGCGTGGCGGTGCCGAGAACGCCGCCGATGGCGAGTCCCATCGTGCCGTGGGATTTCGTAAACGCGAGGTAGGCCGAGGCGGGAAGGCCGATGAGGTAGTAGGCGACGAGGATGATGGGCGCGGCGAAGGCTTGGCGACCGGCGCCGCGGAGCACCGAGGTGCTGACGCAACAAATGGCGTCGAAGAAGACGTACACGGCGAGAGGGAGCATGAGCTTTGCGACGTGCGCTCGCACACGAGGGTCGCTCGTGAACGCCGCGCCCCAGTGGTCTCGCGAGAGGTAGACTACGAGTGAGACGACGAGCTCGACCACGACGACGAGACAGAGCGCCACCGCCGCCGCGAGTCGAGCGCCCGTCGCGTTCCGAGCGCCCACCTCGTGCGACACGCGCGTCGCGGTCGCGGCACCGAATCCAACGGCGATCATGAACGTGAACGCGTTCGTCGCTTGATAGATCGACATGGCGCTCACCGTCACCGTGGGATTCCTGAGGTAACCGGCGAGGACGATGAGAAACTCGCTCGCCCACCACTCCGCCATGGTCAAGACGCCCGGCACGCCAAGCTGAAGAAACGCCACCACCCCAGCTCTGTCAAACATCGTCTCGCGCGCGAAACCGCGCCAACACGCGTCTCGCGCGCGCGCGACGCTTTCGTCGCGTTCTCGAAACACTCCATTCGGTGTCCTCCGCAGTCGCACGAAGAGACAATTCCACGCCAGCACCGAGCTCGTCGACACGCTCGTCGCGTACGCCGGTCCGACGAATCCGAATCCCATCGCTTTGAACGCCGCGCACACCGGTGCGTGAAGCATCGTCGCCGCGACGCCGCTCACCGCCTGCGGTCGCGTCGTCCCCTGACTCTGTAAAAACGCCTGCGCGCACGCGTTCCCGGCGTACGCGAACAACCCGGGCGTCAAACCTCGCAGATACGCCCTGGCCGCGCTCGCGATCGCCGCGTCTTGTCCCAAAACCACGAGCGCGCGATCCATCCTCGTCCATCCCACCGACACGCACGTCGCCGCGAAAAACATGACGACGGCGGCGCGTTGCGTCCACGCCGCCACCTCTCCGTACTTTTTCGCCCCGTACGCCTGTCCCGCCAGCGTCAACAGCGCCGACGTCAACCCCACCAACACTGCGTTCCCGGTGACGTTCGCCATCGTCGACGCCACCGCCGCGCCCGCCAGCGCCGTCGTCGATTTCTCGCCGCCGACAAAGGCGAGCGAAATCAAATCTCTCGCTCGATTGCACAGCGACGCCGTCGTCACCGGGAGCGCGTACCCGACGTGCGCGCGAATCTCTCTCCCGACCGCGCGCGACGTCAACGTCGACGTCACCTCCTCCTCCTCCTCGTCCCGCGTCGACGAGACGTCGAGCAGAGGTCGAGACGTCATCTTCAAATCCTCACTTCGATGCGCGCGCGCGTCCTCGGCGTCGACGTCGACGCGACGCGATCGTTCGCGCGGCGTCTCCCCTCCACCCTCTCGCGCCCTCGCGGTCGCGGTCGCGCGCGATCGATGCGCGCGACGCCGGTCAATGACGCGATTTCATCGCTCGACACAATCATCCCCATCCCTCGCGTCGGTCTCGGCACGTGGCGAGCGCGTCCGAACGACGTGCGAAACGCCGTTCGCGACGCCCTTCTCGCCGGGTACTCCCACGTGGACTGCGCGGCGGCGTACGCGAACGAACGCGAGGTGGGCGAGGCTCTGGCCGAGGCGTTCGCCGCGGGCGTCGTCTCGCGAGACGCGCTGTGGGTGACGAGCAAACTGTGGAACGATCGACGCCGGCCGAGGGACGTTCGAGAGGCGCTGATGACGACGTTGGATGATTTGGGATTAGATTACTTGGATTTGTATTTGATTCATTGGCCGGTGTGTTGGCGACGAGGGACGGTGTTGCAACCGGACGCGAAGGCGAGCGTCGCCGAGTGTTGGCGAGAGTTGGAGCGGTGCGTGGACGATGGACTCGTGAAACATATCGGTGTGAGTAACTTTAACGAGGCGCAGTTGGCGGCGTTGATCGATGATCCGCGGACGAGGATTAAACCGAGCGTGAACCAAATCGAGTCGCATCCGATGTGGGCCAACGACGACTTGGTGAGGTTCTCGCAGTCGCGCGGGGTGACGGTGACGGCGTATTCGCCGCTCGCGCAAGGGGGCGCGTTGTTCTCGGACCCCATCGTGGTGCGATTGGCGGAGAAACACGGGGTGAGTCCGGCGCAGGTGGTGTTACGGTGGAACGTGCAGAGAGACGTCGTCGTGATTCCTAAATCGACGTCGCCGGCTCGCATCGCGAGTAACGCGGATATTTTCGGGTTTGAACTGAGCGCCGAGGATGTGGACGCGATGAAGAGTCTCGACGTCAAGAAGAGTTGCGCCAGCGCGCCGTGGAGTGAATTCGAACCCGTGGCGTCGAGGAATCGAGTGTTGCGTCCTCTCGGCCGCGCTCTCTCGTGGTTACCTTTTCAATTCATCGCCTTGGACGTCCAGCGCATGGGACGACCCGGGTTCATCACGCTCAGAACGCCTTGGTCGTCATAGAACGGAGGCGCGTTCGAGTGCGCGAACGAGGTACAGTGTTGTAAATACAATTGACAATTGGAGTACGCTACGGCGTTCTATTCACGACGGCGCCGGTGAACGGGCACACGAACCCTTTCCCAGGTCGCACGTTCAGAGGCAACGCCCCGCGAGAAAACTCGGCGCGTTCCCACGCCGCGATCCACGAATCGTCCGCGTCCGATCCCTCCCGACTCGGCGGACGAGGCGGCCGAAACGCCTTCGGCGTCGAGACGGCGTCTTCATTTTCCTTTTCGTCGGCGCGCGCCGACTCCGGACTCGTCTCTCGCGGCATCGGCGGCGGCGTTCTATCCGCCGCGGACATCGGCGATAACTCACACGTCACCGCATCGTCGCCCGGCGATCTCGGCGCGAGAACCTCTCGTCGCGGCGACCGTCGTCTCGCCGCGCCGGCGTCTCGCGCGTCCGCCGCCGTCTCGAGCTCCCGAACGCGGTCTCGCAGAGACGCGATCTCGCGCTCCATATCCTCTCGCGCCCGCGCGTGTCTCGCCGTCACCTCTCGCAGTAACGTCTTGTATCCCGCTCGCAGCGAATCCAAAGACCGCGCGTCGTCCAACGCGTCGCCCGCCGCGCCGTCGGCGTCCCGGCGTCGACGTCCCCGAGACTCCGACCACCTCGACCCGCTCGTCGACGTCTCCATCGTCGTCGGACACGGCCGAGGCGTCCACATCGACGGACGCGCGTCCACTCGCGCGGTCTCACGCATCGTCAGCGCCCACGCCGCGGCGTCGACGTCCGCGTCCCCATCGCGCGTCGACACCGGTGAAACATCTGAAACATCACCGTCGTCGTCTTTCCCATCCGCATCCTCGCGAGCGTCTCCCTCGACGCTCTTCGACCGAACGCCGCGCGTCAATCGTTTCAACCGGTTCGCGCGCGCGCGCCAAAACCTCCCCGAGTTCTCCTCGTCGCCCATGCGCGTCGACGAATGATGAATGATGATGAATGTCAATTTTAAATTACCTCACTTCGCGTCGTCATGGCCGCGCCCGCGCGACGTAAACGCATCGTATTATACGGTGATTCGCTCACGCAACGTTCGTTCGAACCGTACGGGTTCGGCGCCGCCCTCGTACGTCTCTCGAACGTCGGAAACGCGCGTCGATGAAGATGACAATCAAGATGATTCATGATTCGTTCGACCGACGCGGTCGCGTTCTCGAACGTCGGAAACGCGCGTCGATGAGGATGACGATGACGAATGATTCGATCGACTGACGTTCCCGTCTCGGCTCGCAGGCGAATAAATTCTCGCGCACGTGCGATGTCTTCAATCGAGGATACGGCGGATACAACTCTCGATGGTGCGCGCGCGACGACGTGCTCGAACACGCGTTCGGGGAGAGTGAGACGCATCCGGGGAAGATTTATCTCTCCACGGTGATGCTCGGGACGAATGACGCGCTTCGCATGACGAAGCCGGACGCGGAAGCGCGAAACGTCGTGAAGGTGGAGCTGGATGAGTACGAGGCGAACATGTACAAGATATTGAAAACGGCGGCGGAGCGATCGGAGCTGGTGATGGCGATGACGCCGCCGGTGGTGGACGCGAAACAGAGACGGAGGTGTCAGGTGAGACTGCACGGGTCTTCGTGGGTGGGGGGACCGTTTGAAGACTCGAGACCGAATCTCACGAAATACGCGGCGGCGGTGAAACGGGTTGTGAAACGATTGGATTCTGAGGGGTTTACGTGGGTGTACGGATGCGATATTCACGGGATGACGCACGCGATGCAAAAGGACAACATGGATACGTTTTCCGACGGAGTGCACCTCTCCGACGAGGGACAAGACGCCATGGCGGAAAACGTGACGTCGATGATCGAGATGTTTCTCAGTCAGAAGGAACAGACGTGGACTCCGGACAGTTTGTTACCAGATTTTCCGTACGGACACGAGATTCGCGATCCGATGAAGAAAGGGGAGGCGCCGGAGAAGATTTTCGAAGATTACGACGCATTTCGAGCCGAGAAGGACGCCGAGCGGGATGTCGCCGTCGCCACGCGCCTCGACGGGAAGGTTCCCGTTCGTAAACTCTTTCCGACAACAGGAAACGCCTGAAGAGTTGTATTGAACAAACATGCAAGAAATCATCATTGAAAGTGCTAAAGTGTGAAAGTAAAGTGTGCGACTATGTTCGACTCGTGACGCGAGAGCTACAGTAGAGATACAGTTGGATTTTACTCGGAAAATTCGCTCGGACGAATTTCGAGTTTTTCCGTCGTCGACGACGACGACGACGACGTAGAGAAGACGTCTTTAAAGTTTGGACGAGTGTTGGACGCTTCGGTCGCCGGTACGGGCGCGTCGATCGCCACTTGCGCGTTGTCGCTGAGTTCGGGCGTCGTATTCGATTTCAGCGTGCGCGCTTGAACCTCCTTCGGTGCGCGTTCGATGGGCTTCTTTTTCTTCTTCGCCAAACTAGTCAAATTCCCGCGCTTGTCTTGACGCTTCATCGATCGAAGCGTCGCGTGCATGAGCGCTTCGTGCAAACCATCGACGGCGCTCAGCTTCATGAGCCTTCCTTTGCCCGGATGATTCGCGACGTGACGCGCGGCGACGCCTCGAGACGTCGGTGTGCGGTAATAGCGACCGTCGGAACCCATCTCCCACGCGAGCACTTGATCCGCCAGACACGCGTCGAACACCTCTTGTAACTCTTGTTGAATCTTCGGATCGTACACGCGCGCGATGACTTCGACGCGTCGTAACAAGTTACGACGCATCAAATCGGCCGAACCCATGTAAAACTCGGGATTACCGTCGTTTTCAAAGCGGAACGCGCGGTGATGCTCGAGAAATCTGCCAATGATGGAGACGACGCGAATATTCTCCGAGAGACCCGGAATGCCCGGTCGAATGCGGCAGATGCCGCGCACGATGAGCTGAATTTTGACCCCGGCTTGGGACGCGCGATAGAGCGCGGCGCAGATGGCGGCGTCGTCGAGACCGTTCATCTTGGCGATGATGGACGCCGGTCGTCCCTGTAACGCGTTTTCGGCCTCTCTCTCAATCATCTCCACGAATTCGTCTCGCATGCGAAGCGGGGCGACGATGAGCTTTTTGAAGCGCTCTTGGTAGTGGTGACCCATCAAAAACTTGAAGAGGTTGCTCACGTCATCGCCGAGGTCCTCGTCACGCGAGAGGAGACCGAAATCTGTGTAGATGCCCGCTGTCGACGGGTTGTAGTTCCCGGTACCGATGTGCACGTACTTGACCAACTTTTTACCCTCGCGACGAACGACGAGCGAGGCCTTGGAGTGCGTCTTGACGCTCTTGACGCCGTACGCGACGTTACATCCCGCGGTTTCCAAACGCTGGGCAAAGTTTACATTTCTCGCCTCGTCAAAACGCGCCTTGAGCTCGACGAGCACGGCGACTTGCTTACCGTTCTCCGCCGCCTTGATCAAAGCCTTGACGATTGGCGAGTCATCACTCGTGCGGTACAGCGTCGACTTGATGGACAACACATCCGGGTCTCGCGAGGCTTGTTCGATGAATGCCTGCGTGGACGTCGCGAATGAGACGTACGGATGGTGCACGAAGATGTCGCCCTCGGTGATGGCGGAAAAGATGGACTCCTCTCTGCCTCTGACTTGTTCCAAACGCGGGTGCGTGCGAGGAGACCACGGCGGGTAGAGCATCTCGATGTCCATGCCGAAATTCACTGGTACCGAATCGATGGTGCCGAATCCGAGCGGTGCGCGGTGCGGCACCGTAATGACATCCGTCTGCGTGATGCCGTCGAGCGACGCGATGAGCTTGTCGCGAATGTACTCTGGCATGGTGTCCTGAATCTCGAGACGAACGAATGACGCGAACCGACGCTCGCGCACTTCATCCGTCATCATCTCGAGAAGATCTTCCGCCTCGTCCTCGTTGCGCTGAATGTCAGCGTTGCGCGTCACTCGAAACACGTGCGTGTCTCGAATGTTACACCCTCGAAAAAGCTTCTCCATGTGCGCCTCGATGAGTTGCTCGAGCGGTAAAAAACGTTGCACCGGATCGTTTTTCTCGGTGGCGATACGAATCCAACGTTCGAGCGACGGTGGAACGCTCACGATGGCAAACTTATCCTGCTTGAACGCATCCTCGAGCTCGACCGCGATCGAGAGCGAGAGTGAACCGAGAAACGGAAACGGGTGACACGGATCGATGGCGCGAGGATCGAGCACGGGTTCGATTTGCGCCTCAAAGTACTTCTCCAACTTGCGCTGAAGCTCCGGATCCAAATCATCGTACTGTTCCAACGAAACATCGTGTTCTTCGCGCAGTCTCGGCACGATATGATCCTCCAACAGCGCCGCCTGCACGTCCACCTGTCTCTCCACCTCCACCGCCACGTTTTGCAATGTCTCCTCCGGCGTCCACACGTCTCGCCCGCGTCGCTTGACCAAATTCTCCACCCCCGCCGCCGCCTGCCGCTTGATGGCCCCGACCCGCTTGGCAAAAAACTCATCCAAATTCCTCGCGCTGATGGCGACGAACCGCAACCGCTCAAAAATCGGCACCTCCTCGTTCGCCGCCGTGGCCAACACGCGCCAGTTGAACGCCAACCACGACATCTCCGCGTTAAACACCGTATCGCTCTTCACCAGCGTCTCCACGTCGTACTCGCTCAGCGTCTCCTTCTTCTCCTCCATGCCCTCCTGCGCGAACGGCGGCGTCACCGTGCGCATGGCGGCGATGGATTCATTAAACACCTCGCGAAGCTCTCGCGCGTCCACCTTGACCTCCTCGGCGTCGGCGTCGTCCGCGCTCGTCGGCGCGATGGCGCGCGCGACGCACGCCGCGCGCGACGACGACGACGACGCGGGGACGCGACGCGGGG
>CEUM01035220.1_pt1 | contig 17300 bp, 11 predicted proteins | sample 356421 | NCBI WGS metagenome assembly CEUM01 (sample SAMEA2622716, study PRJEB7988) | marine metagenome | biome: marine biome (ENVO:00000447); feature: surface water layer (ENVO:00002042); material: "saline water (ENVO:00002010), including plankton (ENVO:xxxxxxxx)" | depth 5 m | reverse complement strand
AAAAGCAAGGGGACAAGGCGGAGCGCGTCTATCAGCGCTGGATCGTCGTCGCTCTGAACGACGAAGAAGCGGCGGCGTTGTCCACCGAGCCCCATCTCTCCGGCCTCATACCCACCAATGAACCGCTGTGCAACGGCCCGAGAACGTTGGTGGACGAAACGACCGGCTATTGCACGCATCCGTACCCGCAGATTCGCAGCGACATGTAAGGCGCCGTGGCACGTGTGCCATACATACGACGAGTCACGACTCGTCATCAAGACCCCACACCATCCACACCCGCACGACCGCGCAGCCTTCCACCGCCTCGCACGCTGTATATCATATACATATATTGTAACAGATACTCCTATATACGATACACACCCGTGCTCTTTCCCCGTCTTTACCCACCAGTCACCGTCGTCACACTCGTATTCCATCACTTCACGGTCCGATGTATGAACGAATAATCAACCCTAAACCCTACCCAGCGCGACAGGGAAGGGAAGGGTTCGATCGATCGATCGATCGCGTCACTTTGCGTCGCTCTCGCGTCGCGCGTCCACCTCGCGAGCGTCTCCCGATGACGGCGATGCGCAGAGGCCTCTCCCGCGCGTACGCGTGCGCGGCGAGACCGAACCTGAGGACGACGAAAGAGAACGATTCGTCGTTTTTCGGTGCGATCGCGGGCGCGAGCGCGCGATCGAAAACGTTCCCACCGATGAGCGAGGCGTACGCGGGAGAGGGTTCGACCGATGATGTGCGCGGGAAAGTGGACGTTTCGAACGCGCCGATGACGACGAGGGTGACGACGCTGGCGAACGGGGCGACGATCGCGAGCGAAGACGCGTCGGGGGCGACGACGGCGGTGGGGGTGTACGCGAACGTCGGGAGCGAACGGGAACGCGCGTGGGAACGCGGGTTCACGCATGCGTTGGAGCGAGCGGCGTTTAAAGCGACGAGAAACAGAAGTAGTTTTCGAGTGACCCGGGAGTGTGAGGTGATGGGGGCGAATTTGAGCGCGAGCGCGAGTCGGGAACAGTTTTGTTTCGCGGCGGACGCGTTGAAGACGCGGCTTCCCGAGACGACGGAGTTGTTGTTGGATAGCGCGCTGAATCCGGCGTTGGAGAATCACGAGGTGGAGGAGGTGGTGAAGAATTTGAAGGAGGAGGTGAAGGAGTTGCATGAAAATCCGCAGGCGTTGTTGATGGAGGCGACGCACGCGACGGCGTACGAGGGCGGGTTGGGGCACGCGCTCGTCGCCCCGAACGGGGATTTGAGTCACATCACCGGGGATTCTCTTCGTGAGTTTGTGAAGGAAAACTTTACCGCTCCGAGAATTGTTCTCTCCGCGGCCGGGTGCGATCACGACGAGCTCGTGCGCATCGCGGAACCGATGTTGGCGACGTTGCCCAACGCGCCTGGCGCGGAGGCGACGCCGACGACGTACGTCGGCGGCGACTTCAGACAAAAGACGGATTCTCCGATCACGTCCATCGTGCTCGGTTTCGAATTCAAGGGTGGTTGGCGCGATACCAAGGCGTCGACCGCGATGACGGTGCTCACGATGCTTCTCGGCGGCGGCGGTTCCTTTAGCGCCGGGGGTCCGGGCAAGGGCATGTACTCGCGTCTGTACACGCGCGTCCTCAACCGATACTCTTGGGCGCAAAACTGTACCGCCTTCCACAGCATCTTCAACGACACAGGCATCGTCGGCATCTCCGCCATGGCCAACGCCGCGCACACCGGTGACATGGTCAAGGTGATGGCGAGCGAACTTCAAGCCGTCGCCGCCTCCGGCGCGGTGACGCCGCAAGAGCTCGAACGCGCCAAGAACGCCACGGTGAGCTCCATCCTGATGAACCTCGAGTCCAAGGCTGTCGTCGCCGAGGATATTGGTCGTCAAATTTTAACCTATGGATACCGCAAGAGCGCCGCCGATTTCATCGCCGAAGTGCGCGCGGTGACGGCGGAGGACGTCTCCAAGGCGGCGGCGGATCTCCTCGTCTCCGCGCCGACGGTGGCCATGTCGGGCGAGTTGCACGCCGCGCCTCGCTACGAGGAGATTAAGGGTATGTTCTGATTCTGGATTTCTTTTGAACGACACGTACGTGTTCGAACACCGATAATCCTTAGAGGACGTTCCGCGCTATACTTTGTTACGAATACGAAACGAATACTATTCGCCGTCGTCCGTCTCCCTCTCGCGCGCGCGTCGAGTACACGAGTAGATTAGAATTAAGACGCGTCACGTTACATTACAACGCATCACCCATGAAAACGATGAGGACTCGATTTTTGTCTAGTAAGAAAATGTGTCCTCCATCGCTCTCGAAACACCCCAAATTTAACGCGAAGCGGCGACAACCGCGTCGACGTTCACCGCGCAAACCCCTTACGCTTCCGTCGCCTCCTCAGCCGGCTTGGCTTCCTCCGCCGGGCGTTCAACCGGCGTGCCCACAGCCTCGTTGCTGTAATCGCCGTGCACTTCCATGAGCTTGGTCAAATCAAACTTCGGCGCCTTGAGAATCTTAACCTTGCGAATGTACACGTTTTGAAGCGGGTAAATGCCAGAGCAAGACTTTTCAATCTCCTTGCCGATGACTTCCGGGATGAACTTCAAGACGAGTTCCTTCAAATCGCAGGTGGTGCACTCACGAGTGATGATTTCAACCATCTTGGCGCGAATTCTGCGAATTTGCGCGCTTTGCGCGTAACACGTGCGCTTGGCTTGGTCAACGCGACGCTTGGTGAAACCAATGCAAAACACGCGAAGCGTGTACCCATCCGTCGTCTTGACGTCGACGAAGCACTCAATGAGGGAGAACCACTTGCGAACCAAGGAGCGAATCTTATCCGTGGTGAAGTCCATACCGGCAAAGTTCGTGAGAACGTTCTTGCCTTGCACGTCTTCGCACTTCAACTTCATCTTACGAAACGACTGATCTTCGTCGTTGTTCAAGTCGGCGAGGGAGATTTCAAAGATACGACCCTTCAAGCCATCCGAGGCAATCTGTAACACACATCGCGCGCGCACGCATCGCATTCGTCAGTCACGGGTTCCATTCACCGAGCGCGTCTCGCGTCTCGCGTCTCTTCGTCTCTTCGTCTCTTCGCGCGCGCGCTCGACTAGGGCTTTCATCGCATCCTCGCCCAATCGCGTACCTTGGTGCCTTGCGTGCGGCTGACGAGCGTCTTGCCGATGTTACGCACGGAGAACATGCTCGGGGCCTTGATATCGTACCAATCCTTCTTCGTGAACGGATCGACACTGCGCGCGAGGGTAAAACCACGAGAAATCATCCATCGTCAGTCACGCCGCCCCGAAACCCCACGCGCGCGCGTTCCCGTGCCTCCCATCCGTCCTTCTCGTCGTCCACCTCGCTCGATCGCGCGATCATCGAGACGACACCAAATACACAAATATTCCACCCGCATCTTGCACACCGCGACGACGACGACGACGACGACATCGCGTCGTCACCGCGCGTTCGTCGTCATCGCGCGCGCGCACGATCAAAGCCCTACGACGACCGACCCGTCGCGTCGTTCGCCTTCCCATCGAGACGCGAAGACGCGAGACGCGCGCGAACGAGCTACAAACACGTACGCCTTCTTCTTGCCGCCCTTCTTGCCCTTGGACATTCGCTTATTCTTACCGACCGCCATGACGACAGACAGTCGCGCGCGCGTGAAAGGCGGACGACGTCGATCGCGGACGCGAGGAGGCTCGTCGGGTTTAGCGTGTGGTGCGTGCGTGTCTCTCTGTACCACTCTCATATGTGTTTGAATACGTACTACATGTCCTACTATATATCACATAGAGACGCGCGCGTGTATTATCGTGTTTTTGATCCCGTAGTGTGGTGTATGGATAGACCGTGTAGGTACACACACGGAGGGCCCCCATGTGCACCCTCGAGGTCCCGCACCGCGCGCGCTCGAGGTCCCGCGCACTCTCGCGCGCGCGGCGCTCGCGACCTCGACCTCGACGCGCGGACGCGTCGTTCGTTCTCTGTCTCTCTCTCTCTCGCGTTCGCACGCGCGGGATTCACGCGTTTCGTTTCGTTTCATGTCATTTCATTCGTCCCCGGCGGCGGCGGTCGGTCGCCGAATGGATGCGCTCGGACCTCTCTCGCGCGCGGTGATGACGAAGACGAAGACGCCGACGACGCGTTCGTCCGCGTCTCTTCGCTCGTCTGGATCGTCGTCTCGCGTCGCGATGCGCGAGCGCTCGAGAACATCGAGACGGAGGAGGAGGACGACGACGACGCGGGTCGGCGGCGGCGAGGGCGATTTTCAATTCGACCCGAGCGCGTTGCCGACGTTCGGGGGTAAAGCGAGCGGTGGTGCGAGCGAGGGCGGAGGTACCGCGAGACGAGGAGGTGGTGGATTGATCGTGCCGGGTATGGATGGGTTCGATGACGTGGCGGTGCAGAGAAATCCGTCGCAGGGGGCGCCGACGGGCGGCGGCGGCGGCGGCGGCGGCGGCGGTCAGCGGATCGGACCGGCGGGGGTGATTCCGAAGGTTGGTGGTGCGCTTCAGGGCGCGTTCGAACCGTATAAACCTCCGGAGACGTTTGAAAGCGCGAAGGTGAGCGATGATGAGAACGATCCCGAGTTTATGCTTCAACTCATACGCCAACGCGCGGGTTTGTGGCACAAGTTGGCGACGTTTATTCGTCCGTTGCAGTCGAGAGGATACCAACCGAACGATATCTTCGAAGCGTGTGGGGTCGAACCGAAAGAACAGGCGTTGTGGGTGACGTGGTTGCAGTGCTACGCGTCGCTCAAGGATGGCGCCGAGTTTGACAATGAAAAGTTGTCGTACTTTGACGACGAGTTTCGAGGCGCGCCGAACCTATCGCAAATCATGTACCTCCCGGCCAAGGTTCGCGCCCAGGCGGCGATGTTCATCGTCGAAAACGAATTTGAAGACGCACAATCTCGCGAACTCGTCAAGGCGTACGAGATCAAGCGCTCGAACGTCAACACTATCGCGGCGAGAGATTTCAACGACACGCCGGGGGACGTTTTGGCGTACAAGCTCTACCGCGACATTCTCGAATTGCAGAGATACCAGGGTGAAGAGGAGGCGACGAAGATTTACGATCGCGGCATCAAGTACGCCGCCTCGGATACCGCGCGCGAGCGATTAGGCAGCGCGGTGAAGATGTTTACCATGGCGATGGAGACGGGGACGTCCACCGTCGCTGCGGCGGACGCGGCGGGCAACGAAAACGTCGCCGCCGAGGTGCAAGTGGTCCGTCTCGAGGAGCATGAGTACCAATTCAAACCCATTCCGGTGTTGGGTAATCTCAACAGCGTCACCTCGGCCAAGGTTCGCTCGGCGGCGACGTTACAAAAAGATGGAAACATCTTTGGCGTGTTTTCTCCGCAAGGCAACAACGATTGGGTGGCGTTGCCCTCGTGGGAATTGCTCGAGTTTTCCACCTCCCCGTTCGCGCTCTTCTGCGACGACACGTCTAAGTTGGACGTCAAGGGCGTCAAGGATAAATCCGAACCCGGTCTCTTGATCGCCGATAAGGCGGTGACGACGCCCGCTTTCGGCAAGTATTACCTCGTGGCGAAGACGTCGTCGTTGGTGCTCGCCGGGAGCAACGCGGCGGCGGAGAGCGTCTCCATCATGGACGGTAAGGATATCCTCAAGCTCGAGCGCGAGGGCAAATCTGTCAACACGCTCGCACACGTCTTGTTGTGCGTTCGCGCGCCGTCTCGAGGTGGGGACGACGGCATGACGACGGACGCGCCAATGTAGACGAGCGCGCAGTTGTAGTAAAAGATGCGATGCGACGCGGACGATGGCGTATCATATGAATGGTTTCATTAAAAGCGAACGACGACGAGCGTCGGCGGCGCTCGGTTGACGTATTACTTTTTGTTCTTCTTGACCTTTTTCGGCTTCAACTCGGTGGCGATGAGCTCGTAGAGGGATTCGTCGCTCAGTTTTTTGTCCGACTCCACTTCTTGCGGTTCAAACGTCGTGATGCGATCGTTACCGTTCTTGAGAACTAAAAACGTGCACTTGACGTGCGCGACGGCGTCACCATCCTTTTCGTAGAGCACCGGGTACGCGTGCAATAAACCGTGGTTGCAGCACTCGACGAGACCAAAGTTGACGCGCTTCTCCTGCAAAGCGCGAGCGGTGAACGGCATGGTGGGGAATCGCTTGGAAATTTCCGAGAAGACGGCACGCGAACCCGCCATTTTCAATTGGTAATTCTTTTCGATGGCGCGCTTGTACACCTTGGTTTCCTTTTCGTCGCGTTGCTTCGGCTTGCCCTCGCCCGTGGACATGACGATGTCCAGGGCGTACACCTCGTACATCTCGATCTCTTCCGGATCAGCCTTCATCTCCGGCGACGATTTATTCAAGATCACCTTGTTCCCATCGATGATGAATCTCTTCATGTTGTGCGTCACGACGCCCTCGACGACGGAGACGCCGAAATCCTTCGCCACGGATTCGATGGTCGCCCCGATCTCCGCCGTGGAATCGCCCGGACGAAGCTTACGAATGACAATCTCAGACGCCAATTCCGCCGCTTTCATGACGTCCGCCTGCGCGCCCGTCACCTTTTGTCCACCGATGACGATCGTCCGCGCGCACGTCGCCACGTACCCATCGACGTGCGCCCCCAAATCGATCTTCACCGCGTCCCCGTCTCGAAACGTCTTTTCGTCCCCGGCGCTCGGCGAATTATGACACACGCAATTATTCACGCTCACGCACGTCGGAAACGCCACCCCTTTCTCCACTTTGTTCCCATCTTTATCCTTTTTATTGTAATACTTCCCAGTCTCGCGCTCGATCGAGGCATCACCCGCCGCGCACGCGTCGACGATTTTCGCCCCGGCGACGCACTTTTCGAGCACCGCGCGCGTCGCCGCGTTGACGCAATCCGCCGCGATCTTATACTTGGTCACCACATCCGGCTGTTCGAGTCGAAACAACATTTCCTCCGTCAGTCATCGCGCGTCCCACCGTCCCCATCCCACGTCCACGCCTCCCCGTCGCGCGTTCGTTCCTTCGCGCGCGCGCGCGGGGTCTCGTCCCCGGGACCCGGCGCGTATCATTCATCCCCTCTTTCGTTCATCCTCCCGCGCCTCGAGAACTCCCATCGCGCGACGATTCGAACGACACGTCTCCGCGCGCGCCCTCCGCCCGCGTTTTCACGCCTTTCACTCGCGCGCGCGCGCGCACACGCACGTTTTCACACGTAAACTCGCGCTCGTCGATCTCCTCCTCGCTCTCGCTCGCGTAATCGCTTCCGGAACTCTCGTCGTCGCGCATGACGAGGAAGAGAGAGCGCGCGGTGGTTCGACGCGCGGTCGATCGACGGTCTCTTCGTTCGAAGAGAAGTGACGCGCGCGCGAGGACGACGGGCGATGACGATGGAGAGAACCTTTTCGATTGATGCCCTAAACCCTAAATGTTCGCGTCTACGTCTACGTCCGCGCTACTCTTCTATTCAATCGAATTGGTCCAAGCCTTTGTCTATGAGCTTTCCGAGTTTCCTCACCACGTCGTTAAAATCATCCCGAGTCGCGTTTTTTCTCGCGTAATCGCTCACGTTTCCCGCCACCGAACCGACGCTCTTCGCGATGTTCGCCGCCGACGCGAGCGCTTGACGAACGTCCTCTCGCGTCGCGTTCGCACCGGCGAAATCGCGCACGTCTCTCGTCACCGAATCAATGCTCTTCACGATCGTCGCCGCGGACGCGAGCGCTTGACGAACGTCCTCTCGCGTCGCGTTATTCCCGGAGACGTCGCCGACGTCGTCCGCCACGGTTTGCGCGCGCGCGGCGACGTTTTCGATCCGTCCCGCCGCTCTCGAGATGGACTCCAACGCGTCGTCCAGATTCTCCCGATTACTTTCCGATAAAATCTTAAAATTCATGCCCCCGACCGCTCGAGACGTGACGAGCAAGAGCGCCACGAGCGCCGCGAGCGCCGCCGTCTGTAACCCGGCGACGACGTCTCGCGCGTCTACGCGTTTCACGAATCGTCTCCACCGAGACCTCCTCTTTTCGCCATCGCGCGCGCGCACGGAGACGCTCGGTTCGTCCTCGTCGTCCTCACGCGGCGAATCGCGCGCGGTCGCGTCCGTCGACGGTGGACGCGCGTCTTCATGCGCGTGCATCTGCATCTGCATCTCTCTGGACGATGACGATGACGACGGATGGGCGACTTCTTCGTCCGCCATCTCCGCTCGCGCGCGCGTTCGCGCTCGCAACGCGTCCGCGACGAACGCGGGCGGGGCGAACGGGACGCGTTCGCGCGACATGACGCTCGCGCGCGAGGAAATGAATGCAATGAAATGACGCGCGGGTGATTCTGATGCATCCATCACACGTCGCCGCGCGTCTCGTCTCGTCGAGACGGGATGTACGACGACGGTGAGAGCGATTCGGAGACGGCGTACGCGTCTCCTCGCGCGCGCGTGGACGCGAGCGATGACGACAGAGACGGAAACGGGTTCGATTCGACGATTCGATCGTCCCGGAGGATGGCCCCGGAGGACGGCGCGCGACGACGCGGTGAGCCCCCGGTGGAGGTGACGATGACGCGAACGCGCGAGGGGAACGCGTCGCGAGGGATGATTCGTCCCTCGCGCGCGATGGCGATCGACGTCGCGACGCTGAGGCACGTGTTTGAAAGAATCGACGCGAACGGCGACGGCGACATCGATCCGAACGAATTCTTAGAGGCGTGGTCGGACGATCCCGAGATCGGGCAACTTCTCACCGTCGGGTGCGACATCGCGTGTTCGACGGAATCGATCGATGACGCGGAGAAATTGCGAAGGGCGCAGAAAATTTTTGACGCGATCGACGCGGATCGAAACGCGCGCGTGACGTTTCGCGAGTTTAAGAAATATTTCGAGCTCAGGGCGAAAACGCCGGTTCGAGTCGAGAATTCGCCGACGAAAGGGACAGCGCTGAATCTCAGCGCCCCGCTCGAGTTCACCATCTTCACCTTGAAGCGAGCGTTCGACGTCATGGACGAGGACGGCGACGGCGAAATATCCCCGGCGGAGCTCTCGCGAGGCTGGATGAGCGAGAACATAGGTGACCTCCTGGGCAACACGTGGCTCGAACACAACAAAAAAGCGTCACCGTCGGACGTCGAGCGAATATCACTGCACATACAAAACATTTTCCTCCGAATAGAGGCGGATCGACACGAAACCGCCGGGATTTCCTTTCCCGAATTCGTTCGATACTTCCAGGTGAAAGACACATCCCGACCGACCGACGGCGCTCTCGGGGAGACAACGGAGACGAAAACGCACTCGGTGGAGACATCGGTGTCGAGACCGTGTTGCTTGGCCTTTTGCACGAGTTCGGCGTCCGCCCAAGCCGCCATGCGATACGCCGAGAGCATCAAGATGCCCCAGCCGCTCTGTTGTTTCTTCTGCTGCGTGTGGTGAGGCATCCGCGTCTCTTCGCCCCGCCTGTACCACCAATACCGAGTAATACCACCGAGTACGAGTCGCACCACCGATCGCACGACGCGCGCGCACACGAACGAACGAACGAATGAATGAATGTCTCGAATGCATGATTCATTCATTCATTCATTCGACGAGAGACGACGACGCGCGCGGGAACACGCGCACACACGCGCGCGCACACAAACGAACACAAACACACCTCCACCGATCCCCGCGCGATCTCGACCCCGCGCGAGACGTACGTCGCGCGCGACTCGCATTCATTCACGCGCGCCATGTCTCTCGGGTGCCGAGAATGCGCGAGCATCATCACGACGACGCGCGCGCTCGTAGCCCTCGCCCTCGCCCTCGCCCTCGCGCTCTCGTACGCGCGCGCGGTGTTCGCATCACCGTCTCCCGATCGACGCGAGATCACCGGCATCGTCGTCGTGGACCGAGCCACGGGAACCTTTATGGATTCCATCACGCGTCGACGCGTGCGCGCGCGCGGCGCCAACGCGTATTGGCTCCGATTCGCGTCCATGGGGAACGAACGCGAACGCGAGAACGTCCATAAAACCCTCGACGCGATGCACGATCTCGGTTTAGACGTCGTGCGCACGTGGGCGTTCATGGATGGGAACGAAAAATCATTCGATGGAAGATTTACGCAAGGGACGCGAGGCGATTTTCGAGAATCGAGTCACGCCGCGCTGGATCGGTTGTTGACGACGTGTCGCGAGAAAAATCTACGGGTCATCTTGACGCTCACGAATTATTGGCCCGATTACGGAGGTATCGATCGATACGTCGAGTGGGCGCGAGAGGAGGGAGACGAGAACGCGAGGAGACGTGAAGATTTTTATACGTCGACCAAGTGTCGAGACGCGTTCGCGAGGTACGTGGAATTTCTCGCCGGGCGTCGAAATACCGTCACGGGGGAACTCTATCGAGATGATCCGACGATTTTTAGTTATCAATTGATCAACGAACCTCGCGTGCGTGGAGACACGAGCGATGGCGCCGTGTTCGAGGAGTGGGTGCGCGCGTTCGCGGAGACGATTCGACGCGTCGACGGCGGTCGACATTTAGTGAGCGTCGGCACGGAGGGATTCTTCGCGGCGTCGTCGCCGCGCGTCTCGGTGAATCCATTCAGCGGCGCCGAGCGTCTGGGCGTGGACATCGATCGATTGCGACGGAGTGATTCGATCGATTTCGTGTGCGTGCACGTGTGGACGGACGATTGGATGGATTCGGACGAAGCGTCCAAGCGTCGATTCGTGAAATCGTGGATCGCGGCGCATTTGGAAGCCGACGACGCGTCGACGCGTTCGACAAAGTCGATGAATTCGACGACCGAGGTGAAACCGGTCGTGTTTGAAGAGTTCGGGAAACACCGACCGGTGAAGATGCGAGACGATCACTTCGAACGCGTGTTTCGACACGTGAGAGAACACGACGCGGCGCATCGTCGATCGGGCGCGTTGTTTTGGTTGCTCGCGCCGGACGGCGTCGAGGATTACGATGGGTTTTCCGTGTATTCACCGAGCGATTCGAGCACGCTGGACGTCATCAGGCGTGAGGTTGAGTCGATCGAGTCGTTTTTGACGCGTCGCGAGCGAGGTGAGGCGGACGAGGAGGAGATCGAGGACGAAGACGAAGACGAAGACGATTCAAACATCGAAGACGAAGACGAAGACGAAGAAGACGTCGTCGTCGAGTTTCCGGAAGATGAATCCGACGTCGACGACGACGTTCAAACGTTGACGTCCGGACTCATTCGTTCGTACGCGTGTCGAATGTTCTCGAGTAATCCTCGAGACGCGCGCGCGACGTACGGCGATCGCGTCGGTTTGGAATTCGCCGCGGAATCGACGGCGCCGGTGGACGTCTTCGTCGCCGAATTCGCGGGAAGCGCGCGCGAGCGCGTCGCCGCGATGTCGTCTCGCGCCGTGACGTTCGCGAACGATCCATCTCGCGCGGAGACGACGACGACGACGCACACGTTCGAGAGAATCGTCGGCGACGACGGCGCGTACGTCGACGACGGACCGATGACGTTTCGAATCTTCGTCGCTCGACGCCGGGACGGCGCCGAGTCGTCGACGTTCGAAGACGCCGACATCGCGTTAGTCGTCGACGCCGTCACCGAGGGTACCACCGTCGTGTTCGATTCCACCGCGCCGTACCTCGTCGATGCGTTTTTGCGTCCGTACGTCGCGCGCGGAGACGCCGCCGACGCGCGCTCGAACGCGCTTCGCTACGGCGACGTCGCCGTGCTCTACGCCGCCTTCTCCGAACCCGTCGAAGAGTTCACCGCGCGCTTGAACGGCCGAGAGGCCTTCGTGAGCGCGGCGAGTTCGCACGGAGACGCGCACTACGCGTACGTGGAGATCGAGCGAGGCGCGGACGCGCCGGGGGACGCGATTTCTTTCGCCGTCGACGCCGTCGACCGCGCGGGCGTGCCGTGCTACGCGTGCAAATCGCCGGAATCGATGAAAACCACCGACGGAAGCGCGCTCATAGTCGCCGACGCCGACGCCGACTGAACCGACGCGTCGCGTTTTCGCGCATTCATTCATTTATTCGTTCGTTCGTTCATCTATTCGCGTTCATCCATTCGCGAGACCCGTCGAGTAGTAATCGTATCCATCGTTCGCTCTTTCACTCCACGTCACCGTCACCGCACACGAAATCCAACGCATCGTGGTACGCGTTCCACAATCGCTCATCGTCGTCGTCGTCGTCGTCGTCCGCGGTGCGCGAAGTTTCTTCGAGCCCGCCCTCGAACGTCTCGTCTCGACGCGGCGGCGGCGGCGCGGCGACGCAAAGGGGAGAGAGGCGGGGAAGAAGAGAGACGCGAGACGCATCGGTGCGGTGATAAAATCAAAAGTTAATCAAAATTTAATCGTGTGGTGTTCGTGGAGGCGGCTGTTCGAGCGCGCGTGCTTCACGAACGCTTTAGATGCGAGCCATGGCGCGCTGCGCGGCGGCGATGGTGAAGTCGATGTCCTCCTCAGTGTGCGCCAAAGAGGTGAAACCGGCTTCGTACGAGGACGGCGCGAGGTAGACGCCCTCCTCGAGCATCGCTCTGTGCCAGCGGCCGAACTTGTCGGTGTCGCTCTTCGCCGCGTCGGCAAAGTTCTTCACCGGGCCCTCTTGGAAGAAGAAACCAAACATGCCGGAGATGGAGCCGCCGCACACCGCGTGGCCGTTGTCGCGACCCGCCTTCAAGATGCCCTCGATCAAGCGCTTGGTCATCTTGTCCAACTTTTCGTACTGACCCGGTTCGCCCAAGATGGAGAGGGTCTCGATACCGGCGACCATGGCGAGCGGGTTACCGGACAAGGTGCCCGCTTGGTACATCGGACCCGCCGGGGCGACCATGTCCATGATTTCGCGCTTACCGCCGTACGCGCCGACCGGCATACCGCCACCGATAACCTTACCCATGGTGGTCAAATCCGGGGTGACGCCCCAGTACTCTTGCGCGCAACCCTTGGCGATGCGGAAGCCGGTCATGACTTCGTCAAAGCACAAGACGGCGCCCTCGGCGGTGCACACCTCGCGCAAGCCTTGCAAGAATTCCTTATCCGGAACGATGAAACCAGAGTTACCGACGACCGGTTCCAAGATGACGCCCGCGATCTTGTCCTTGTGTTCGGCAAACAAAGCCTTGACCTCATCGAGATCGTTGTACGTCGCGCAGAGCGTCGTCGAGGTGGCCGCCGCCGGCACGCCCGGAGAATCCGGCAAGCCGAGGGTGATGACGCCCGAACCCGCCTTGACGAGGAACGGATCGGCGTGACCGTGGTAGCACCCCTCGAACTTGATGATCATGTCCCGACCGGTGTACGCGCGCATCACGCGCAACGCGGACAAGCACGCCTCGGTACCAGAGTTGCAAAAGCGCACCATCTCCACGCTCGGCACGCGTTCGATCACCATCTCGCCCAAGATATTTTCCAACTCACACGGCGCACCGAACGACGTCCCCTTATCGATCTGCGCCTTTAACTTTTCATTCACTCGTTCGTTCGCGTGTCCACAGATCGCCGGACCCCACGAGCCGACGTAATCGACGTACTTGTTCCCGTCCACGTCGAACGCGTACGCGTCCTTAACCTTGTCGAACACGATCGGTTGTCCACCGACCGATTTAAACGCTCGCACGGGCGAGTTCACCCCACCGGGTAAGATATCTTGCGCCGCCTTGAAGATGGCTTCGCTCTTCTTCGTGTTCAACTCGGGCGCGGACACCGCCTGGGCGACGATCGAGACGCGCGCGACGCGTCTGGATAAACCCTTGGCGTGTCGACGCTCCGTCTGTGTCGCGATCGGCGCGCGCGCGGACGCGGCGAACGTCGTCGTGGTCATCATCGCGAGAAGTGCGCGCGCGACGAGCGGTGTCGGATTCGAGTACGTACGTACGCGTGCGGTGAGGACGCGCGCGCGAGAATCTGACGCGACGACGGACGTCGATAATCCACGCGCGTCGATCGGGGTCGGTTGGATCAGGAAGGGACTCGTCGACGAGTCATGACCCATGAAAAACGAAGATCACAGGATCCCATCCATCCGGATGCCTCTCGATGCCTCTCGATCGACTGCGGGATGGATTTCTTGATGGCGATGACGCGTGGTTTTGTATGAGCGCGCGCGCGCGTCGTCTCTCGGATACTCTCGGAGACGCATTGACGAAGTGACGAGTCATGACTCGACGTCTCTCGCCCTCATCACGCGTATATGGAGACTCTCCATATCCATATAGTCTCTACGCGTGGTGCTGTATGGGCGCGCGTCTCTCGGACACGCATTGACGAGTCATGACTCGACATCTCTCGCCCCAGACCCTCCCCGGGGACGACAGCCTCGATCGAGCGTTTCCCCGAGCGTTTTTTCGTCGAGAAGGTCGAGGCGAACGAGAGAGACGCGCGCGCGAGAGCGAGAGCGCGAGACGCCGAGGGACGAGCGATCGCGAACCAACGAGTGGGTATCGGTGCGTCGAGCGACGGCGCGCGCGTGACGTCATGACGCGCGAACGCGCGCGCATGGGCGTTCGAGACATGACGGCGACGGGACGGTACCCGCCGCAACCAAAGTTTCAACCGTTCGCGTTTTATTCGGCGGTGCGTCTGGGGGATCCGGAACAGTTGAGGATGATCATGGAGACGGATCCGTACTTTTGGACGCAAGATAACGGCGCGGGGGCGCCCGTGCACTTTGCGACGACGTATAAACAGTTGGACATGCTGCATCACGTGTTGAGACACGCGCCCGAGTGCGTGAATCAACGCGATCCGAAGGGGTTCACGCCGTTGCATCGCGCGGCGTATCTCGCGCAATTCGATGGGTATTTGGAGATGTTTGAGTACTTGTTGAGCGAAGGGGCGGATCCGAGCATCGAGAGCGAGGATTACGATCCGTATCTGGATCCGGGGAGGAAGACGCCGGTGGCGCTCACCAAGAAAGATCCCGAGGTGCACGATAAACTCGTGGAATTGGTGGAAAAGTACGCGCACGTGGAGAAACGACCGGAACCGCACGTGTGTTTGGGCGATTGGTGGACGCTGTACGATTACGGTTTCGACGAGGTGCGCACGTGGCCGAAAGATTTCGTCAAGGAGTTTCCCGAGGATCGACTTCGCGAGCGGGCGAGACGCGAAAAGCGCGAATTCAAGGAGCGCCGACGGGTGAAACGCGCGGAGATTGAGGCGGAGATCGAGGCGGAGATTAAAGAGCAGCGCGAAAAGGCGGTGCCGGATCTCACGCGAGGCGAGGAGTTCACGCGCGGGGTGGAGGAAATGCGCGGTCCCGAGGTGAAGGACGCGTCTCGATTTCACGGTTCGTCGGCGTTTCTCTTCCCGGGTCAAGGGTCTCAGGTCGTGGGCATGCTCGGCGACGACGCGCTCATGGAACTTCCCGCGGTGGCGAAGATGTGTGAAGTGGCGAACGAGGTGCTCGGGTACGATTTGCGCGACGTGTGCGTGAACGGACCAAAGGAGAAGCTCGACGACACCGTGTACGCGCAACCCGCCCTCTTGCTCGCCAATCTCGCCGCGTTGGAAAAACTCAGAGATCGCGATCCCGACGCGGTGTCCGGATGCGACGCGTGCGCTGGATTGTCTCTGGGCGAATACGCCGCCTTGGTCTTCGCCGGGGTGTTGTCGTACGAGGACGCGTTCACCGTCGTCAAGGCGCGCGCCGAGGCGATGAGCGCGGCGGCGAGCGTCGGCGCGCACGGCATGCTCTCCGTCGTCGGTCTCTCCGACGACGTCTTGCGCGACATCGTTTGCGAGGTTCGGAGTGAAGTCAAGGGCGACGACGTCGTGTGCGAGATTACCAATTTTCTCTTTCCGCAAGGTCGCGTCGTCTCCGGCGACAAGGCGGCGCTCGACGGCGTGCAGCGCCGCGCGCAAACTGCCGGCGCCATCAAGGTGGCACCGCTCGCCGTCTCGGGCGCGTTTCACACCTCTCGAATGGACTCTGCGTCTGAGAAATTGCGCGAAGCGCTCGCCAAGGCGACGTTCAACGCGCCTCGCGTCACCATCTACTCCAACGTCACGGGCGAACCGATTCCAAAGGACGCGACGCCGGATCGCGTTCGCGATTTACTCGCCCAACAACTCGTCAGTCCCGTGCTCTGGGAACAGACGCTCAAGAACATCCTCGCCGACGGGCGCACGAAACTGTTTGAACTCGGTCCGAATTCTCAAATCAAGAGCATGACGAAACGCGTGAGCATGGATGCGTGGAAGACGTTTCAAAACGTCGACGTAAAATGAACGAATGAATAAAACTACGACGCGTCCGCGCGCGCTCGAACGGAGAATACCGTCACAGTACATGAATGATATATGATACAAATGAATGAATGCTACTGTACAAACGCCTCCTACTTCCGTCGGAGTTCGATCACGTCCACGTCCGTGCACTGATACAACGCGTCGCACTCGGATCGAGGCACGTCGCGCGTTTCGAAATCCTCGCGCGAGACGTCCAAAAACTTTTCCAAAGCCTGTCTGTTTCGTCCGTACGCCATCAATACGCGCGTCTTCGGCGTCTTCGCGAGCGCACGTAAAGTCATCACCAAATCATCCATCGAATCGTTCCAATACACGACATCCGACGCGACGACGACGTCGACGTCGACGTCGGCGAACGCCTCCTCCGCGTCTGCGCCCCACGTCAACGCGCGCGTCTCCACCCCGTACTTTTCAACATTTTCCCTCAACAACTCCATATTCCCCTCCACATCCGTCGCGATCACCCTCGGCACCTCCACGATCTCCTTCATCACCGCCGAGATCAACCCACACCCGGCGCCGAGCTCGACGCACGTCTTCGCGCGCGCGAAATCGCGGCGCGTCTTCTCCGCGTATTTCGACAACACCACCGCGCTGTCCCACACCGTGCTCGCGAACCCCGTCGCCGCGAACTTTTTTTGATTCAACACGATCGCTCGCTTCCTCTTCCTCGTCGTTCCCGTCTCCTCCTCCTCCTCCTCCTCGTCCTCGCGCGTCGGGTACGCGTACGCGTCCTCGAACCGTTCCCTCTCGGTTTTCATCTCACGCTTCCACGCCCACTGTCGAATGAAGAGCGATGCGTTCGCCCCGCCCGTGAATTTCCGACCGATGAGTCTCGGGTTCTTCACCCCGCGCGTGCGAGTTTTTTTGCGCGACTCCCGTTCGTCGGTCGTCTCGTCCTCGTCCTCGCGCGCGCGTCGTCGCGTCGTCGACGCCGCCGCCGATTCCTCGGGCATGATGATGATTGATGGGCGCGATGGCGCGTTCGAGCGTCGTTCGCGACGCACGCGATGACGATCGAGGGTGTGGGTGGAGACGAGGAGACGGGGAAAAA